>Ga0157362_1001266_pt1 | contig 10464 bp, 5 predicted proteins | sample AttlaeALBM3_FD_111480 | JGI IMG/M metagenome (GOLD analysis project Ga0157362, IMG submission 111480) | Fungus gardens microbial communities from leaf cutter ant in Ribeirão Preto, State of São Paulo, Brazil - Atta laevigata ALBM3 | ecosystem: Host-associated > Fungi > Mycelium > Unclassified ... | reverse complement strand
TCTTCAAATTGAAACAGAAAAGCAAAGCTTCCCGCATATGCTTTTTTTTTTAGCAAAAAACTAGACATGATTACGAAAGAAAAAATGTATGTTGTTGTATGAAATTGCTGATGATGTGCACTGGTTAATGTTGACAGTTGTCAAACACAAAAAAAAAGTGTGTTGTGTGCTCAGGGTAGCTTTGTACGCTCACTAATGCTACCTATGAGCAAACAGCGGATTTTAGCTTATACACCTAGTATCAGCACTGCATCGCGTCAGAAAAAGCCGTCTGTGGCATCCGGCATACGAGATTACGTTCGCTGAAAGATAAATATATTTATTCGCGCACGCGCATACACATACCGCGAGAATTATTGTACGCCCGACATCATTATATACACCTTACATTGTACACATATCCAACGATTTTATTAAGAGTATTATTAATATCAGAACTATATTCTATCTGTGTCGACACGCATCTCTTCTTCTCGTGCAAATCTCCTTGGCGTTTCAAACTGCATTATCGAAGAGCTAATCCACGCCAAAGTTAGGTTGTTTTAATGTTGTATGAACAATAATATGACAATATATTATGCACTATATAATATTATATATTTAATAGCAATACATAAAAAATTATTGTTATATTACGCAATAGTAGTAATATTATGCAGATTTTACTCACGGATTAAGCAACCAGCAAGTAACGCTCGCATCGCGGGGAACATCATTGGGATTCTCGCGGATTCTCCTTTCAAACAATCTATGACTCATCTCATTGGGATTATGTCACTGGTTCGATCTGGATTGAAGCGTCTTCTTTGGCCTCCTCGACGAGAGCATCTTCATTCTCGACTTCCTCAGCAGGAGCATCCTCGTTGTCCTCGTCGTCGTCGTCCTCCTCCACCTCACCCTTCTCCTCCTTGCCTTCCTCCTCCTCCTCCTCCATTATTACTTTCATTACAAATTTTCCGAAATTCAAGTATGGTTCCTGACATTTTATAATAATTATATATTTGTGCGTGCGTATTCTTGCACTAGATTGCACTAGAACTTTCTTTGTTACTTTCAACAGATATCGAACATATTATACCTATCTCACTTTAAGTTCTAAAAGTGTACATTAGTTCAATGACAGAAAACAAATCTTCTAATTATGGTTATCAGATCCCGAGCATTATACGGTTGGAGCCGTGCGCTGGAAATTTCATACATTTCGATTGGAAGCCAATTGCTTCACTAAAACAAGAAAAAGAGAAAAAGGAAAAGGTGCAGGATTTTATTCGTGTTTTGCGACTATTATTACATTCTTTTTGTTATTAATATTTGTTATTAATATTATGTATAAAATAAGTCCATTTATATATAAATAAATAAAATAAATTATATATTATTTTATATAATTATTGAGAGTGTAATTGAAATAACGTCCACTAATCATACAATATTATTCCTAATAAAAAACTGAGTCAAAAAATCATGTATCATTTCGCAATTTTCGCAATAGTTAACAAGATATTAATTTCCAAATATTGCAGAATAAATGAATAAAATTGATGTATAACAATTTTAAGATATCTTTCCGTATTCTTTATGAAATATTTTGAAGATTTTTTTTAAACAATTCTTAAAAATCTTAAAGCTGTCTTATGCGTTGATTTTAAACATTTACTCATTGGGTAAAAAAAAAATAATGCTAAAATTGCTAAATGATAAAGGAATTTTTGTGTTTTTTTTATTAGAAATAACTTTATGATTAGTGAGCGTTATTTATTTCAGTTATCTGTATATTATTTTAATATGAAGGATATTAATATATAAAAATATTAATATATCAATAATAGGAAATTTAGTACTTGATTTTTTAAGAAAATAAAAATTATTTCAAGAAAGAAATTTTTAATAACGAAAGATATCTCAACATATTTAAGACATAGGTCACAGAGACGCTTCCCTGCCTGCACTATACGTGAAAGAAACGTGCTATTTTGGTCGCAAAGTCACAGAAAATATGGAACATCTCTTGCACGTCGCTTTGACATAACATACCAAATAATTTGATTATTTTAATTAATCAATTAAATTATTATTGAATTTCTTGTATTCATTTCATATTTCGAAGACTATAATATATAGTAGACTATAATATATAGAATAATGTTATATTTTTTAAGGAATTATTTTCTTTTAATTGACTCACGTCGCAAAGACGTGCATAGAAAATAATATAGAGAATAATATGTATTAAGTTGGTAATGCTACTTGGACATGCATACACAGGTGACAAATTTATTCTGGAAGAATTTATGGCGGTATTTAGCCATTAGCGGTAAATAGCTTTAGTTAGCTTGAGTGTACATATGACAGTGTACAAGTAAAAAGTAAGTAATTGTCTTTTATTCTTTCGTTATAATTATAGTTTTTATGTATAGTTTCTTCACGCATAATATTCTTCTTTTCCTCTTTTTAACTGAATAATATTAATTGGTAGAAAATTTGTTGAGTATCCTAACTTATTTTATTACAATATATTCAATATTTCATTGGAAAATATATTCAATATTTCATTGGTTTTTTGATATTTCTAAATTTTAAAGCTGATTCTATAATGAGTCGATAATCGGAAATCTTAATATTTGATTAGTCTTAATCTAAATAGATGACTACAATTTTTCGCATCTACAAATTGTTAATTATAGCAAGTTGTTTAGCTCGACTAATGAAAATGAATAAACTTGAATTTAGCCAGTCTTAGGAAAATCGAAAGTCTTAATCGTACAAATTGGCTGTTGATCAACTTTACCAATTCATCAATAAGACTTAGAACTATACCGACTATCGACTTATTGTAGAATCAGCATTATGGAATGACAAACATTACAATTTTTACATTATTTTTTTAAAAAACGTAATAAAAACAATTTATTACAATCAATAGCATTCCACAGTACAGACTAGATCTATTGTACTAAAATTCTATTGCATAAGATCAATTTGGTTATTACATTTTTTCAAAAAATAATAAGATAAAAATTGTAATGTAATTCTAACAAGATTTTGAAATATACAATGCACCAACAAAATAATGAATATGCTATTTTCATATAAATTTCTTTCATATTTTTCATTTATGTTTTCTTTCAAACTTTATTACACTAACAATTATAAAAACTAGATATTCTTTTTTCTTTTAAAAAAAGTTTTTTTTTAAAAAAAGAAAAAATTTGTAATTTTTTTTATAAAGTAATATCGATGAAATTTATTTACCTATATTCATATAATAATGTTTCATATAATAATGTTTGTAATCTCGCATGTCAGAAAATACAAGAAAATAGTGAGCCAACTCTCAAAGGGATATTTTCGCTATCAAATTAAGAAAATGACAAATTCAATATTCAGAGGAAAATAATAAGAGAACTAGATTTCAAGAAGACAATAATGGAAGTAATAATAGGAGAGATGATGATGAAAGTCATAAAAATAACGATTACATTAATGGAAGTGATGATAGGAGAGATAATAAAAGTCATGAAGATAATGATCGCAATAATGCACTATACTGTAAATACAATGATAGTAAAGAAAATGAGGAACTTAGTACTGATGAGTATTAACCTTTGTAATATTTAGAGTCATGTAAATAATGATATCAACATTTGCGAAGTTGAAAATAATGAAATAGAAGATGATTTTATTACACATTTTGATAATGTAAAACTTTAAATGTACCTATCACACATATTAATGTGCTACTCAAAGATATAAGGAAATAAATGTTTCCTTCAGATGTCTGTATTTTCTTAGATACCTCGATCCACTCCATTTAAAATTATATCTCCTGATGAATATTATCACCAAGGACTTGTAAATGAATTAGTTCGTGCATTATCAAAATATGATATGCAAAACGTTGATTTAACTTTAAATATTGATGGCTTGCCATTATCAAAATCTTTAGGCAAACAACTTTGGCCAATTTTAATAAGTGTTGCAGGAGTACGAGATGTAATGATGATAGGAATTTATTGTGAGTATAAGTAAAACCAGATGATATAAATTTGTTCTTAGAGGATTTTATTAGTGAAGTCATATATCTTATTAATAAATTTAGAAATAAAAGATATATTTATGCCTGTGAAACTCCAATGCATAAGTGCAGATACTCCTGCAAAATTTTTTCTACTTTCTTCAAAAGGTCATACTGAATATGACAGTTGTTTAAAGTATTCTATACATGGCAAATATATAAAAAACAGAGTGTGTTTTCCTGGTATAAGTGCTCATTTGAAAACTGCTTTAAAACAATGATAATATTCTGCAATTTGTTCTGGATTTGGGTTCTGATGTTGTTTTAGATTATATGCATATTATTTGTTTAGGAGTTACTAAAAAATTATTTAATTTATGGACGATTGGAAATAATTATTATAAATTTGATCAGGAAAGTAAATAAAAAATCTCGGACAGATTAGAAAAATTTAATAAATATATGTATAGGTTTAGAATTTCTTCGTAAACCAAGATCATTGCAAGACTTAAAATATTAGGAGTATAAGTTTCCGCCGTTTTTTATCAAAAATTAAACATTTATTGTGAAAAAACGGTATATAATGTTTTATTCAAAGTAATGGCTATCGCTAGCCACTACTACTTTTTCCCATCTTTCTGGTAGCCTGTGGATACGTCGGAAGAACGCTTCATCTGCTATCCAATCATCGATACAATTTTTGGTATCTTCATATGATGTGAAATGCTGTTCAGACAGGCCATGCGTCATCGATCGGAACAAGTGGTAGTCAGAAGGAGCAATATCTGGAGAATATGGCGGATGGGGTAGAACTTCCCATTTGAGTGTTTTTAAGTAGGTTTTGATCGGCACCGCAACATGTAGTCGAGCATTATCATGCAGGAGAATAATTTTGTCATGCCTGGAGTAGTGTAGGCGCGTTTTTCCTTGAGTATTCGGCTCAATCTCATCAATTGTGTTCGGTAGAGAGCCTCAGTAATGGTCTCGTTCGGTTTGAGCAACTCATAATACATGACACCAAGCTGATACACCCACCAAATACACAACATGAGTTTTTTTCCATGAATATTCGGCTTGACTGTCGATGTTGAAGCATGGCCAGGTGATCCCCATGATTTCCTCTTCTTTGGGTTATCGTAGTGGATCCATTTTTCATCACCAGTAACTATACGATGCAAAAAACCCTTTCGTTTATGCCTGGCAAGCAGCATTTCACATGTGAAATGCTGCTTGCCAGGCATAAACGAAAGGGTTTTTTGCATCGTATAGTTACTGGTGATGAAAAATGGATCCACTACGATAACCCAAAGAAGAGGAAATCATGGGGATCACCTGGCCATGCTTCAACATCGACAGTCAAGCCGAATATTCATGGAAAAAAACTCATGTTGTGTATTTGGTGGGTGTATCAGCTTGGTGTCATGTATTATGAGTTGCTCAAACCGAACGAGACCATTACTGAGGCTCTCTACCGAACACAATTGATGAGATTGAGCCGAATACTCAAGGAAAAACGCGCCTACACTACTCCAGGCATGACAAAATTATTCTCCTGCATGATAATGCTCGACTACATGTTGCGGTGCCGATCAAAACCTACTTAAAAACACTCAAATGGGAAGTTCTACCCCATCCGCCATATTCTCCAGATATTGCTCCTTCTGACTACCACTTGTTCCGATCGATGACGCATGGCCTGTCTGAACAGCATTTCACATCATATGAAGATACCAAAAATTGTATCGATGATTGGATAGCAGATGAAGCGTTCTTCCGACGTATCCACAGGCTACCAGAAAGATGGGAAAAAGTAGTAGTGGCTAGCGATAGCCATTACTTTGAATAAAACATTATATACCGTTTTTTCACAATAAATGTTTAATTTTTGATAAAAAACGGCGGAAACTTATACTCCTAATATTTTAAGTCTTGCAATGATCTTGGTTTACGAAGAAATTCTAAACCTATACATATATTTATTAAATTTTTCTAATCTGTCCGAGATTTTTTATTTACTTTCCTGATCAAATTTATAATAATTATTTCCAATCGTCCATAAATTAAATAATTTTTTAGTAACTCCTAAACAAATAATATGCATATAATCTAAAACAACATCAGAACCCAAATCCAGAACAAATTGCAGAATATTATCATTGTTTTAAAGCAGTTTTCAAATGAGCACTTATACCAGGAAAACACACTCTGTTTTTTATATATTTGCCATGTATAGAATACTTTAAACAACTGTCATATTCAGTATGACCTTTTGAAGAAAGTAGAAAAAATTTTGCAGGAGTATCTGCACTTATGCATTGGAGTTTCACAGGCATAAATATATCTTTTATTTCTAAATTTATTAATAAGATATATGACTTCACTAATAAAATCCTCTAAGAACAAATTTATATCATCTGGTTTTACTTATACTCACAATAAATTCCTATCATCATTACATCTCGTACTCCTGCAACACTTATTAAAATTGGCCAAAGTTGTTTGCCTAAAGATTTTGATAATGGCAAGCCATCAATATTTAAAGTTAAATCAACGTTTTGCATATCATATTTTGATAATGCACGAACTAATTCATTTACAAGTCCTTGGTGATAATATTCATCAGGAGATATAATTTTAAATGGAGTGGATCGAGGTATCTAAGAAAATACAGACATCTGAAGGAAACATTTATTTCCTTATATCTTTGAGTAGCACATTAATATGTGTGATAGGTACATTTAAAGTTTTACATTATCAAAATGTGTAATAAAATCATCTTCTATTTCATTATTTTCAACTTCGCAAATGTTGATATCATTATTTACATGACTCTAAATATTACAAAGGTTAATACTCATCAGTACTAAGTTCCTCATTTTCTTTACTATCATTGTATTTACAGTATAGTGCATTATTGCGATCATTATCTTCATGACTTTTATTATCTCTCCTATCATCACTTCCATTAATGTAATCGTTATTTTTATGACTTTCATCATCATCTCTCCTATTATTACTTCCATTATTGTCTTCTTGAAATCTAGTTCTCTTATTATTTTCCTCTGAATATTGAATTTGTCATTTTCTTAATTTGATAGCGAAAATATCCCTTTGAGAGTTGGCTCACTATTTTCTTGTATTTTCTGACATGCGAGATTACAAACATTATTATATGAAACATTATTATATGAATATAGGTAAATAAATTTCATCGATATTACTTTATAAAAAAAATTACAAATTTTTTCTTTTTTTAAAAAAAAACTTTTTTTAAAAGAAAAAAGAATATCTAGTTTTTATAATTGTTAGTGTAATAAAGTTTGAAAGAAAACATAAATGAAAAATATGAAAGAAATTTATATGAAAATAGCATATTCATTATTTTGTTGGTGCATTGTATATTTCAAAATCTTGTTAGAATTACATTACAATTTTTATCTTATTATTTTTTGAAAAAATGTAATAACCAAATTGATCTTATGCAATAGAATTTTAGTACAATAGATCTAGTCTGTACTGTGGAATGCTATTGATTGTAATAAATTGTTTTTATTACGTTTTTTAAAAAAATAATGTAAAAATTGTAATGTTTGTCATTCCATAATGCTGATTCTACAATAAGTCGATAGTCGGTATAGTTCTAAGTCTTATTGATGAATTGGTAAAGTTGATCAACAGCCAATTTGTACGATTAAGACTTTCGATTTTCCTAAGACTGGCTAAATTCAAGTTTATTCATTTTCATTAGTCGAGCTAAACAACTTGCTATAATTAACAATTTGTAGATGCGAAAAATTGTAGTCATCTATTTAGATTAAGACTAATCAAATATTAAGATTTCCGATTATCGACTCATTATAGAATCAGCTTTAAAATTTAGAAATATCAAAAAACCAATGAAATATTGAATATATTTTCCAATGAAATATTGAATATATTGTAATAAAATAAGTTAGGATACTCAACAAATTTTCTACCAATTAATATTATTCAGTTAAAAAGAGGAAAAGAAGAATATTATGCGTGAAGAAACTATACATAAAAACTATAATTATAACGAAAGAATAAAAGACAATTACTTACTTTTTACTTGTACACTGTCATATGTACACTCAAGCTAACTAAAGCTATTTACCGCTAATGGCTAAATACCGCCATAAATTCTTCCAGAATAAATTTGTCACCTGTGTATGCATGTCCAAGTAGCATTACCAACTTAATACATATTATTCTCTATATTATTTTCTATGCACGTCTTTGCGACGTGAGTCAATTAAAAGAAAATAATTCCTTAAAAAATATAACATTATTCTATATATTATAGTCTACTATATATTATAGTCTTCGAAATATGAAATGAATACAAGAAATTCAATAATAATTTAATTGATTAATTAAAATAATCAAATTATTTGGTATGTTATGTCAAAGCGACGTGCAAGAGATGTTCCATATTTTCTGTGACTTTGCGACCAAAATAGCACGTTTCTTTCACGTATAGTGCAGGCAGGGAAGCGTCTCTGTGACCTATGTCTTAAATATGTTGAGATATCTTTCGTTATTAAAAATTTCTTTCTTGAAATAATTTTTATTTTCTTAAAAAATCAAGTACTAAATTTCCTATTATTGATATATTAATATTTTTATATATTAATATCCTTCATATTAAAATAATATACAGATAACTGAAATAAATAACGCTCACTAATCATAAAGTTATTTCTAATAAAAAAAACACAAAAATTCCTTTATCATTTAGCAATTTTAGCATTATTTTTTTTTTACCCAATGAGTAAATGTTTAAAATCAACGCATAAGACAGCTTTAAGATTTTTAAGAATTGTTTAAAAAAAATCTTCAAAATATTTCATAAAGAATACGGAAAGATATCTTAAAATTGTTATACATCAATTTTATTCATTTATTCTGCAATATTTGGAAATTAATATCTTGTTAACTATTGCGAAAATTGCGAAATGATACATGATTTTTTGACTCAGTTTTTTATTAGGAATAATATTGTATGATTAGTGGACGTTATTTCAATTACACTCTCAATAATTATATAAAATAATATATAATTTATTTTATTTATTTATATATAAATGGACTTATTTTATACATAATATTAATAACAAATATTAATAACAAAAAGAATGTAATAATAGTCGCAAAACACGAATAAAATCCTGCACCTTTTCCTTTTTCTCTTTTTCTTGTTTTAGTGAAGCAATTGGCTTCCAATCGAAATGTATGAAATTTCCAGCGCACGGCTCCAACCGTATAATGCTCGGGATCTGATAACCATAATTAGAAGATTTGTTTTCTGTCATTGAACTAATGTACACTTTTAGAACTTAAAGTGAGATAGGTATAATATGTTCGATATCTGTTGAAAGTAACAAAGAAAGTTCTAGTGCAATCTAGTGCAAGAATACGCACGCACAAATATATAATTATTATAAAATGTCAGGAACCATACTTGAATTTCGGAAAATTTGTAATGAAAGTAATAATGGAGGAGGAGGAGGAGGAAGGCAAGGAGGAGAAGGGTGAGGTGGAGGAGGACGACGACGACGAGGACAACGAGGATGCTCCTGCTGAGGAAGTCGAGAATGAAGATGCTCTCGTCGAGGAGGCCAAAGAAGACGCTTCAATCCAGATCGAACCAGTGACATAATCCCAATGAGATGAGTCATAGATTGTTTGAAAGGAGAATCCGCGAGAATCCCAATGATGTTCCCCGCGATGCGAGCGTTACTTGCTGGTTGCTTAATCCGTGAGTAAAATCTGCATAATATTACTACTATTGCGTAATATAACAATAATTTTTTATGTATTGCTATTAAATATATAATATTATATAGTGCATAATATATTGTCATATTATTGTTCATACAACATTAAAACAACCTAACTTTGGCGTGGATTAGCTCTTCGATAATGCAGTTTGAAACGCCAAGGAGATTTGCACGAGAAGAAGAGATGCGTGTCGACACAGATAGAATATAGTTCTGATATTAATAATACTCTTAATAAAATCGTTGGATATGTGTACAATGTAAGGTGTATATAATGATGTCGGGCGTACAATAATTCTCGCGGTATGTGTATGCGCGTGCGCGAATAAATATATTTATCTTTCAGCGAACGTAATCTCGTATGCCGGATGCCACAGACGGCTTTTTCTGACGCGATGCAGTGCTGATACTAGGTGTATAAGCTAAAATCCGCTGTTTGCTCATAGGTAGCATTAGTGAGCGTACAAAGCTACCCTGAGCACACAACACACTTTTTTTTTGTGTTTGACAACTGTCAACATTAACCAGTGCACATCATCAGCAATTTCATACAACAACATACATTTTTTCTTTCGTAATCATGTCTAGTTTTTTGCTAAAAAAAAAAGCATATGCGGGAAGCTTTGCTTTTCTGTTTCAATTTGAAGA
>Ga0157362_1001264_pt1 | contig 10470 bp, 5 predicted proteins | sample AttlaeALBM3_FD_111480 | JGI IMG/M metagenome (GOLD analysis project Ga0157362, IMG submission 111480) | Fungus gardens microbial communities from leaf cutter ant in Ribeirão Preto, State of São Paulo, Brazil - Atta laevigata ALBM3 | ecosystem: Host-associated > Fungi > Mycelium > Unclassified ... | reverse complement strand
GGAGAAACATACGCGGGGGAGAAAGAAGGACTTATGAATTTAAGGATCGGCGCGAAGTCATCGGATTGATGTTAATCCGACCTGTCGCGGTTACTTGACAGAAGACGCAGGTGAGAAAAGAATCTTACAACTTACTTGCAACGTTATTCAAATGGTTCGTGAGACGAACGAGTTCGGAGTTCGTACCTGCATGACATTAATCCTCTGCGCGAGCACTCGCTGATTTAGTTCAGCCGTTCAAAGGATGATATACTCGGCGTAGAAAATCGAGTATGAACACGCTGATATGACGTCGATTATTCCCGAGCAATCCTTGTGTTAATTCGCGAGCTTTCCTTTCTGCCACGTTCAACGATAGCGCGCTTTTGCGTTATCATCCGATATAAAATACAATTTATCTCGATAAGTATGTTTGTTCATTTTTACCGATAGATTAATTTTAATCTTTTTAATTTTAGAAGAAATAGGAAGAGATAAAATGTAAGTTAAACTGAGATAAAAGTTAATTTATATATAGAAAATAGAAATGGAAACATGAAGAATATACTGATATTTCCCTGATAATGAATTTTTCTTATAATTTTTATGCGAATTAGAACATTTTTCAGAAATACTCAGATATATTCGGAAAGTTTACATCTTTTCTCAGAATTTTTCATTTCATGTGAATTCTGAAATTTCTCATCCCATAATTTTAAAAGATATTTAAAAATTTTTTAGATTTTATAATATTTCATCAGAACTTACAAAAAATCTTAGAAATTTTACGATATTTCATAATTAACATGGAAAATTCTAAGAAAAGATGTAGATTTTCCAAGAAGTATTCCAATTCGTATAAAAAATGTGAGAAAATTATAAAATTATATAGAAATTCTGAAAAATTATATGAAAAATTTTGAAAAAAATTTTCACCAAGATAGACACACGCTACAATTTGATTAATTTTAAATCTGATTGAGAATGCTCTTCGTTTTTAAATCTACTTCTTAAATAATCTTGCTAAAAGATCTTTATTAAGAATAAAAGAAGTTTAAGAATGATTAAGAGTTGGTTGTTTACGAGTTGATTAAGATTATGCAAAATATGAGGCACTTATTCTTTTCACTAAGAGCCATAATTCCAAACGTTCAATGGTCGATCCGAGCTCATTCGCAAAAGGGGATTGTCGAGGAGAGCGATCCCGTTGACGAGCCTCGTCAGCGACGTCATCGAGGACCGTCCCGAGGTGGAGGACTCTCGAACAGGTTTTCGGTCGTGAGGTTAGCCGCAGGCACGCGCTTGAAAGAGAACATTCACGCCTCGCCACGAAATACCAACCGGATCGACGCGAGGATCTGACGGTGGGAGAGAACGTGTGTGGACAGCATTCGTAATGTTTAATACACTATGCGCGTGGCTGCATATCGATGACAATGATTCAGAGAGAGGAGATCAAGGCGCGAGCTGTTGAATCGGATCAGCACTCGAGGTATCATTGCACGTTATTATCTGTTGACTCAGCATCGGCAATGACCACCCACTAACGCCTGCCTGAGAATAATTTTCTGTAACGCACATGCTAATGACGTTTACACAAGGAGTTTCCTTTTCTGCGATTTACATATATACGCGAGGGCGTTTATAGTTTCCACACATTGACATTATCGCATTTTTGCCACAAACGCCGTGTTCGCTAAGTAATAATCTTTTCGTATTTATGACTTTATGATCGTTCAAGCAATCATAATAAATTCTCGTAATTACTCGATAATCTCTTGATTTATTTTTCTCTGATAAGTGGTAAGTAATGCCGTATATACAAATATGCGAATCTTAATACTACACTTAAGACTAAGTTCAGGTTAGGTGTGATTCTCTGTTATGCGAATTAAATATGTAAAGATTGTAGATGCCGATCACTTTATTGCCTCGAACGGTGTAGGATGAAATCTTATAATAAATCATCATTTTTCTTTTAAAATATACTTTTATTGATGGCGCGCTTAGCTTCGTTTATTCGTTCTTTAATTTTTTGACTGTTGATTTTCTCATATATTGTTTATATGTTTATCATGTCTCTCTTTCGAATATAAATTCGAGCTACAATAAAACGTTCCATATCCGGTTAATCTCAAAGGGACTGACATATCCGTATGTAGTAAACGCAGATAAGCCTGGTAAATGTAAGAAAGAATCCAGACAACTTCGCTGCGGGGAGAAAAGGTGGTACGCGAGACACATGGAATTCTAGACGTCAGCGTACTCGCGGTATCTCTTGCCGTGGAGCGGAAACGATGGAGAAACAGGCGAGAAAGGAAAAGAATACTTCGAACACTCTTCTGTCTTTCTCTCCTACATCCTTCTTCTATATGTTCTCGAGGGTTACCGTGGGCGAATGGGGTACCTCGTCGGTCGGAACAAAGCTCAGATAAGAGTGACCGTAAGAGAAAAAGCTGATCGAGAGACACACAAGAGGAGTACCTCTCTTATCGCATGGCGAGTTGAGGCGAGACGGAGGACACTTCGAAGTATTTTTCATGGCGATAAATAATCCAGAACGAACGTCATTCCGTGAACTGACACAAGCGAGTTACGAGAGGAAGAATGAAGGTGCGCCGCGATAGCAGCTCTTTCATGCCTCTATCAACCCTCCTTTTCCTCTTCTTTATTCTTTCATATGTTCTTCTCTTTTCTTGGTATCTTCCGACCTCTCTCTTCGCCAAGCAATATCTACCTGGAAGCAATGTCCACCGCGGGGGTATGTGGGCTACAAAGGCACTTACACGACCTATTTCGAATCTCGGAGAAATAATGTCTCTCCATTGGTGGGCCAGATGATCAGTCGATTATCGACTGCGTACCCAAGTTTTAGAGGCCTTGGACTTCCGGAGTCTCTCTCTCTCCTTCGCAAAAACCGCGTCGTTCAATGATATATTCAAAGCGGAGCACCGTATTTAACGTTAAGAGCTTGGATAAGGAGAACGAAATATATATTCGGTAACGATAACTCCGTTTCACGGGTGTGAACGTTAAAGATAGATAGGCACTGTTGTATTCGTGAAGAAAAATGATGTTATCGTACTAACGTAAAACGGAACTAATGATATGGAAAGAATGATTTTGTTGAAATATTTAAAAGTTTATCTATACACTGAAAGAAAAGATTAACTGCTGCAACAAATTAGATGGTGAAATAGCAGTTTTAATTGGTTGCAGCAGTCAATTTTTAATTGCGTTAGCCTATCGAAATTCTATATTGACATTGGGAACATTGGGAAGGCTAACGCAAAATTGGCAACCAAAAATTGACTGCTGCAGCCAATTAAAAATATTATGTCATATTTTTCATCTAATTTGCAGGCAATTCTTTTCTTTCAGTGTACAGAAAATAATTTTGCTGCAAAATAATTATATAGAAAACTCAAGCATGATAAATAATGCTACAAAAAAATTTTTATTTTAACATTTTAGCTTGTTCTATAATATTTTGATAGTTTAACAAAATTACTTTCAGATATGTATCTAGCTAAATTTTTAGATTCAGCAAAACCGTTCTTTCCATGTAGCTATTGTTTTAAATAATTTAAATTTAAACTTAATTCCAGATTTTATCTCCATAATTTTACTCTGCTATAAATAAAATTAATAAAACACGAAGTTGTGATAATCATGACCCATTTGTAAATCAAAATCCTATACCGAAATTTAAGATTTAAATTGATGACGCGGATCAAAGTGGCGTTACAAGGAAGTGCTCGATGTTTTCTTCATTACGCGTTTAAAGCGTATCATTTGGGGCTGCCCGTCGATCCAATCTCTAAATCTGCAACGTAACAACGAATCATCCATCCTCGCGATGAGAGCGACGGCCTTAAGATGATCGACGTATCGCAATCGCGGTTGATTGTACCCCACAGTATGCAGGTTCGGCATCCTCGAAAAATATCGACCCTGTTATTTGCTAAGGATCTCGGTTCGGACAAGGAGCAGGTTTCAGTTTATATGCCGCTGAAATAAATCGTGTAGAAATTGCGACTACGAGAACGAACACGAATACGTGTAAACAGTTTTTGGCTAAGTATACTCGTCGCGTAATGCTATCGCGTGGTGCACGTGTCGAAGGAACGTCCCGAATTAGATGCCTACGATCCGTCTCCGTTTGTGGAGTAATTTAACCCCTGAACTTTGCCTGCACATCTGGATCGTTGTTGACTCGACGTTCTTGTTTTTATTTCCATACCGTGATTACGATGGTAAAACAGAATACTAAACTGGATGACGCAATAAAATTGTAAAAACATAATACATTTCTGTATTTCGAAACAAGGATATCATAAAACACTTATAAACGTTATACGTTAACATAATTAAACGAAAGATAATATAGAACAATATAAATATTAGTCAGATAAGATAAAATATTCTTCATTAATGATTGCTTAATAATAAAAAGCTGAAATAATAGTATATGCTTTAACTTTGTAATTAACTTCGTTTTATCATCGAAATATTAAATTAAATATATATCATTATACAAAAGGGTTATAAAACGCAAATGTTTTTATCAATTTCTAGATTCATTCGTATTTTTTTCACTAACATCCTGCAGTTCCTAATTTTTTCTCTTGTTCCTATAGCTAGGAACAAGAAACGCAGGCATCCCACAGCGAAGTTGAATATATTTCGGCTGAATTCCGGGTAGGAAACGAGGAGTAACGATTTCCTCTCCTCTTTGCTCACGACCTTCTGCGGTCCCTCAAGTTTGCGTGGGGAAGGAGGAACTTGGAATACCGATGCACAGGGCGGTAAAAAACCGTTTCAACTGATCTGGAGAGGAGCGGCGAAAGGCCCATAAAATGAGGGACTGAGAGAGGTCCATGATTGTCTCCGTGTTCTAACAGATGTAACGCGGCACTTAATGTGGCTAACCTACCGCGACGAGTGTGCCATGACGAATCCGCATCTAGTCGAAAACCGGTGAAATCGATATCCCGGTGACTCGCTGCGTCGTTAGTGTGATTCAGATAATTATATATACTTCTAAAAGCATATTCATTGTGTGCTTAGAATCATCTCGGGTTGCCTCCGACGATAATAATAATTCTGACCACCTAAAGTTCTAACGCATCATTATGCTTTTTAAATCTCGTATGTTAAATTCGCGAGAATTGCTGATATTATCACGAGCAATAAATCTTCTTGACTAATATCATTATTAAATACTTTCCAACATCGACGTATATAATTGGGAAGAAATTCATAAATCATGATAAAGTAAGTCAACATCTTATAGTTGAATTTTTTTATCAAATATGCATAATTATATGTTTTTTCCAATACACTTGTTCAGCCCTAATCATATATTCTGCTTAATACCTGTATACTGACTTTTTCGTTTAAACGATTTTTCTCCCTGTTCGTCCCTCTTGTCGACCAGAATCCGTATAATAGATGCGATATCGGGACTTGAGAAGATGAACGAAAAAACACGCACTTACCATAATACCTGGTTCCGCTTGTGTAAGCTTTGAATCGGTAGGAATCCTATAATCTCTTGACACGCACGATTACGAACACGGACAACCTGATCGGCGAATAGACATATAACTGGTGCAATTTAAATTCGACTAAGTTATACGAAAGGTTAATTAATGGTGACATCTTGACATCAACTATTTGTTTGGTTTTGAGAAAATACTTTATTTCAATTCGGCAATCGTTTATTCTGATCGTAATTTCTAGGTTCATAGTTTTTAATTAATTATTTATCATTTTATGGCTATTGTTTCAAAATTATAGATTTTTACAATATAATAATCGGTTTTTTTAGATTCTTTTTGTTTTTAAATTTTTAGATTATCAAGAAATATATGCTTTATATTCACTACATTGTTAATGCACGATGCATAGGATTATCTGGCACTATACATATAGTTAATTGAATCGCAGAATTATTCTCGCAGTGACACGGTAGGAAATTAAGGGTCATCTATCTCCGGTGCCTACGCCACATTTAATAGATATGTGACAAAATAACATTACGCCAACGTAACATAAATTCCAGGATCGCGAATTATTGCATCTAATGCGACATCGAGTTACTCCGAAATCCTCGTAAACATGTCTCAGGCCATGAAGTAACGCGTCCATTTTACTATACATTAACAAGATATCACAGTATGTACTTTGAAGATTGTTTCGTGTTGAACACGATATTATCATCAGTATTTGTGCAGCACATCAAGATTTTTCAAAATTAAATTTGAAGAACTCTTGAATTGTACTTTTAGATGCCGTAAACTTTATTTAGAAAATTTAGAAAAAAGGTTCTGTTTCATCGTTTAAAAAAAATCTTACAAATGAAAAAAAAACGTTATTTTTGGTTTATTTTACCTCAATTTATTCATCATATAATTTCACAACTTTAATGTACTATTTTTTTGTCCAATAGTGTTATCTATATGACTACTTCGTGTAACACACCATATAAATTATGCTGATACAACTTGTATATTATGCTGCTCTATGTATTGTACTTTTGCTAACTCATACGCATATCGAAACCCGCAAATTTCCCTCAAGCACATCGGTAATTACCTCGAAGGTAATCATCGTGATTGACACTGATTGCCTGCGAGCTGCACTCCGCGCGGATCATTGTTATTCATTAAGACTTCCACCGCGACTTCTGGCATTACCGAAAGCGGTACTGAAGTCGTAGCCGAGGTTACGACATGGTTCGCCGCGTCTGGCCGACCACGCAACGAGTGCCGAGGAACAGCGACGCGTTTATTAAGCATAGCAACATCTTAATGGCTGTTTATGCATTCGTTTTTCTATCGCCACTGTATGCGAACGCGGCTATATTTACTCCTACAAAAGGGCTCGACGCGTTGACTCCGGCATTCCATTTGGTATTGAACGTCGTGGCATATCAATTATCCACGTTGCATTATGGGATGCAAATATCAGAAAAGGACAACTAAATGATTAGCGATAATTTTCTCTTCGGTACAATGATGTATTTTTTAAAAAGATAAAAATACCTCAATTATCAAATTCAATATTGTAAAAGAAAGGCATTGAAAGTTTTTTGAGAGACTTAAGAATCTGCTTAGCTAGATAAATAGCATTACTATTGTACTTTCGCAATGTTCGTCCTTTTACGTAGGTAATATTAAATCTAACTTCCATGACACACCCTGTTAGATTCCGTGCAACGTATACGTCAATGCCGACGCCGATGGTACGAGATCGAAAGGTTGAGCAACCTCTGGCGTTGACGTGAGTGCGCGCGAACGAGAATGACGTGAGACACACACAGTCGGCACGATGGTTGCCTGCGGTCATCGAGAAATGTTAATTAAACGCCTTTCCTATATAAGGATCCAGCAATGTTCCGTAAGAGGTATTAGGTGGCCTTAGATCCGCATCAGCCTCGAAAGGTCGTCCGAGTGCCTCTACAGAACGTCTTGTAGTAGCGAGACATTCGTTGGACGCGAGATGTCTTCCGGTACTTCGTAATAAAAGGAATGTAGTAACTGAATGTAAGGAATGCGCGCGACATGAACCGGAATATTCGGCGAATTTCATTTTTCGTTGAGAAATACTTCTTGGCTATCATGAACGTGAAACATTGGAAAGAAAATCATTCTTTTTTTATTTATAAAAAATTTTAAATAATTACGAAACTAAATTGTGACACAAATATTATAATTTATATTAAGATATAATTTATATTAAAAATTCAAAAACGCATTTTGGAGTATCCGATGAAATTTCAATAAATTTCTACGTGTCCTAGAAACTTAGTTTAGACGAGAAAGATACATTCTTCTTTTCTCATTCTCGCGTTGCGCACAGTCGGCTTCTGGTGGACACGCGTGTGGCTGTTACGATCCTTATAAAAAAGATATTTCGGCCGTGCTGCGGTTAGTTCTTTAAACGTTGAACTTACTTCCGATGTCGACGTTTTACAGCGTCTCTGCTCCGAGTCGCCGGTGGTGGTAATCGTGCTCGCAAGACTTTCGTGGTGCGGGAGTACAGGGTCTTAAAAATAAACCAATAAAGCGTCGTTTCACACGAAAGTTTATACGAAAGCGGGGTCCCCAGGGCCTAACGTTGCTCTGGTCGCAATAAAAGTAAAACCCGCAGTGGCGACGGTGACGGCGGCGAAGACGAGACCACATCTCTGCGTTGCCCATTTCAAGAGGATCGAATCCGTCACCCTTTGTGGACAGAAGGATGCCGTCCGCTTTATTGCTCCTCTCACATCGGTCGTGCGGGTGCTTGCATGTGTGTCCCTTTCTGTATGCGGAGATCCGACCGCTGGCGTTTCATTTTTTTTTATGGGCGCGGCCAGCTCTTAAAGTCTATACAAATCCAGGCTATGTGCCATCGCGGTAAACGCACGAGTCTTAAAAGGCTTGGCTTTGTACGGGCGTACGAGACGGACGAGGAAATGGAGTGTAATAGCCAGGAAAAGTGTGATCGCCAGCAGGAGGAAATGTGATTCGTTCCGCGCCAGCTCGTTATAATCCTTTACAGGACGCGATTTTACTATCGAATAAATTCACTTTAAATTCGCAAAATAATATTCTAGTTTTTCATATAAATGCATTGTACTATAATTTTCTTTTTTGTTCTTTTTGAAGAACTTTTTGAAGAAGGAAGTTCTATTTTCTCAGAAAAATTATTAATCTTCTGCCTGCAATGATATTCTTACTTCTTCCGTCTGCTATCTGAATCTTTTTTGTTTAATTTAAGATTTTTTATTGTTGTAGGTTTTCAACAAAAATTTAGAACAGCTTTTCAACAGCTTTATTGTAGCATTATCATTTTTCTTCCCTTTTCCCCTCGAGCATTAAAAACTTTGTTTAATAAAAACTGAATTTGAATAAAAATGAAGATAAAATTTAAGAGTAAAACTTTTTTTTGTATCACAAAAGACTCATAATCAGTAAACAGAGAGTTAATATTGAAGACATTGAACTAACAACAATGATCAATATCGTATTCAAACAAAAAGAGTAATGTACTTTCATATAAATAAAACTTTACACATAAAATCATTTCGGAAATGTTGAAAAAAGAATATGCCTAAGATTTTGAAACTGGTACATTCAACCGTGATCTGATGGCGTAAAGTTATTACTGTGACTTTTTCCACGAAGGGAGTTTGTTAACTTTGTTGTTTAACGAATGAGATGACACATCATTGCCGCACTGCGGTTTCCAGTAATATGAGTGGAGCGGCATGTGCAGCGGCCTAAATGTATATATACATATGGTCCGTAAACGGACGATATATTCCACGAAGGAGAGCGGAATATGAAAGAGACACGCGGCCCAAGTCGCGGCGAAAGGTAAGCAAACTCAAGTCGCGACCCAAGTCGAAATCCACGTGGGTTCTGCGCTGACAAGCAGACAAGAGACGAACCAGCCGACTTGCGCGGGTGGCGTTATTTCTGGAAATGGTAGATGTACGCATCGTTCGTTCCAGGATGAAGGAACGGAGCCTGCGATCTCTCATTGACCTGTACTATACCATCGAGAGGAAATCATCGGTATGCCGTAACGCAACGAGGCGCTCGAATCACCGGTTTCAGACGTCGTAAATTCGTCGGAGCTCAGCGCGCGAACCTGCTACCATGAGGTTTATGGGGCATGAGATTACTTTTCAGGAGGTCATCGGGGGTGGAAGTAGCGACGTGAAGCCCATTGAAATTAACGTCGCAGCCGCTCGTGCCCGCATAGAATACGAACGCGGAGGACGTCAAGTCGCTGCGCACCAAGAACGCAAGATCGATTGCGCACCTGCACGTCGTTATGCGCGATGAAATAAATTGCGCAAAATAGGTCTAGGAATTTTTTATAAGAAAATGTTACACGGTATCGAACAAAATTACGAGAGAACACTATGCAGAATAAAATCTAAAATAACACACTAATTTAATTTTTTTAAACAAAATAATATTTTCTTTGACTGAAAAAAATTTTTAATTGAAAATGGACGAATCAGATTTTCTGGTTGATATACTATTTCTGATAAAATTTAGAATTCTTATTTTTATTAGAATAATTATATCATTCAGAATTCTAGTTATCTCAACTGGAATTCTAGTAGACTTAATTAGAAAATTCTGATTCGTCCATTTTCCACCAGAATTTTTCTCAGTATAATTATTTTGAACCGGATTTCTAAATTTTTGAATGGTAAATCACAATGTCGCAAGTTACATTTCACGAACGTATCAGCATTTCCAGATATTCCAGAATAATTGAGATTTATTAAAGTGTGCAAAGATGATTTCTTTGTGATATTTGACATTTTTTTTTGTAAAAAAGTTAAAATTATCTTTTAAAATTCTGATCAGAAATCATAGATATACTGTCCATCTCCTAAAATATTTTTTCTATTTCAATATCTATTTTTTTAGCCATGTTATGAACTAAAAAGTAAGATATTAAAACAAAATTGCATTTTAT
>Ga0157362_1001263_pt1 | contig 10471 bp, 11 predicted proteins | sample AttlaeALBM3_FD_111480 | JGI IMG/M metagenome (GOLD analysis project Ga0157362, IMG submission 111480) | Fungus gardens microbial communities from leaf cutter ant in Ribeirão Preto, State of São Paulo, Brazil - Atta laevigata ALBM3 | ecosystem: Host-associated > Fungi > Mycelium > Unclassified ... | reverse complement strand
TAACCTAGTATATATAGGTAGTGATGGTGTAGTAGAATACTCACCTCAATATTAGTTTGAGCTCCTAGGCTACCCATGGCTCTAACTTAAGACTCTTGCTCTACTACATTGCAATGAGACTGGTGCCTCTCAGAGTGTGCCCTTACAGTCAATGAAGTAATCTGAAGAGCTGGAGTTTACTAAGCCACAGAATATCCTTAGTATGTGGTCAGATTTCAGTGGAACAATCAGGGCCTTATGGTCACCAAGCACAGCTGTACCCAAGTATAGTTTGAACTCTGTGGGTTGTCTCAGGTGAACATCTTCTCCAGGTAAGAAAGGTCTGCCAATTCTTTTTTTGATGGGTCTAGTGTGTAAGGGGATGCTCTAGAGTAGCTTAGATAACCTGGTATGGATGAGTATTATCTAGCTTGCCCTCAGATCCTCAGAGCCTGCTATTTATAGTTCCCTTTCCTCTTGTTCTCATTGCCATGGTTAGTACTATGTAGCCTTATTAGGTATGGTAGTTATTAGTGTCCTGATCTGTGTTCCCTTAGCGACCAGTACACAGACCGGCTAGTCTAGTATATATAACTAGTGATGTATAGTAGGATACCTTATCTCAACATTGATTGGAACTTCTGGGCTATCCATTGTTCCTTCTTAAGTTCACCTTCACCACTCATGCTTAGTGTGATTAGGGGTTGCCACTGAGTGATCCCCTTACACAGTATACTTAAAGGTTTCTCTACCACTACTGCTCATGCTTTAATTGTTGTCATTGATCCTTGAGATTGCTTGGGACAGGCTTGAGCTAGATGGCTGGACTGATTACAGCACATGCATAATCCAAGGTTCATATACTACTAGCACTCTGTACTGGTAAGCCTTCCATTAGGGCCCAAAGCACTGGTTGTTGAACTGGAAGGCAAGGTAGTTAGTTAGGAGTGACTCTAGGGAATTGGTACTTTGGGTTGGTCTTTTGGTTAGTAGTCTGCAATAGTTATCTTTTCATTAGATGAGTTCCTGGAAATGTTAATCTTAGAAAGGCATAAGAGGTGTCCTTGTAGTAAGTATGCTGATTATAAGGGGACCCCTAAACCCGCCACTCCGGAGCCCGTTCCAGTCCTCTAAAGCGACTCTGTAGCCGATCCAATATTACTACGTAATATTGGGTCTTACTCCCATCATTCTGAGAGCACTCCATTGCCACCCAATGTACTTTCCTTGTCCAGACCCTGGTTACCGGTGCAGGGACATGAAGACACTGTAGTATATAAGGTAGATTATTCCCTCCAGGAGCCTCATCTAATTCTCTGAGGAATCTCCTGGAGGTAGGTTGTAACCATATTTCATAACTTATAATTCACTGAGGAATCTCCTGGAGTCTTCCACTTCAGTCGCCCTTACACTGATAGAGATCAAAAAGGTTGAATCACAATACAAAAGTGATAACAAATAAAAGAAATAGAATCTCCAAGATGTTTCACAATTGTGTACTAAACAAGTAGGCACTGGGGAGATGATCAAATAGGAAAGAGAGCTTAGAAAAGAGGGGAAAAGGAGATAGAAAACTCAAATAACTAAAAAAAGTTGTAATAATTATTTTAATAGATCTACTTGAAGTTAATCTTACTGTAATAGAATCCCTGAGGTGCATGTTTTTCTCGCACTGTGACACTATTGCCTTTATCTAGTCTAGTAGTCTAGCTTGCCATCAATACAGCAGATCTACTTAGAACTCCCGTACCTTCATGTAAGCTCTTCTTTAGCTGTATCACAAAAGGTCACTTACTTATTTGTGATGAACTGAATATAGATTCAAAGAGTTTATAAGCAGAGTTAGACAAGCGACAAAAGATATTGTTAAGTCTGAGGTCTAATCCTCAGACTATGAGTCCTTAAATACAGAAAAGTGATGGTCTGTGCACTAGAACAGAGCATCACATGCTACTATCTATTGTTCTACATATAGTAGTGCATTTGTACTTGAAAATTCAATAACTTAACCTTATGGAGGCTGTTCTTTGTTCTAAGAAAAGGACAGATGACTATCTATGGGTAATTAATGAAGTCTATGTGCAAACATTGAGGTCTTCATATCTCCACTAATATTAATTTCCTCGGCGCCATTTTAGGCTCATTCTGAGCGGTATAGAAAGGGCTTCTCTAATGCCTAAAAGCAAAGCATAAATTGTGGCGGTTTTTGAGATATTGGCAATTTAATAAATGGTACCATGGTGGTTACCAGTTGATCTGCCTAATATCTCGGCCATTATTGATTGCCTCAAGACGTGACTGGTATCTATCAAAAGGTCTTTCCAAGGGCTTTCTGTAGCCATTAAGACTGTGAGAATCAATGAAGATTTGGTGGAGATATGGCTGGATGAAGTTTGTGACAAGCTAACCATACAACTAGAAGTCTACTCCAAAAATGCATAACAAGTGGTTAGCTCCTAGTGTAAGCAAATGCTTAAGTCTATTATGGCTTGGATTCCCCTTTGAGAAAAGGTTTGTTGGCTTTTAGAGATTAAAACAAAAAGCTTAGAAAAGTAAAGACTCAGTCACTCAAATAGCTATTAAGCTCTAGAGCAACAGAAAAAAATAATGATGGGAGTATAATGCTTCTCTTTCCTTCTGTGCCCTAGAGTATTTTATTAAGATTACAAAGCAGCAAGACAACAAAGAAAAGCAAGACAAAGAAAACCTCTAAATTCCCAAAGATAGTAAGGCCAAAATAATAAGGCAATACTTCTCCTAAACACTTGGTAACCACTTTCCACTCCTCTAACTCTACTCCTGGAATCCTTCTCTGCATGATGAATGGTTCTTGAGCCTCTTGATAGGCCATAGAGAGAGAGTCAGTGATCTTGAGTCATTTTGTTCTTGAGTGCATTATATTTCTCAAACCTCTCTTCTATCTCTTTTTCTGATTTCTTTAGTCTTCTCACTACCTCTTCTATATTCTTTTACTTCTTCAAGGTCCAGTTTCTTTCCATTGTGATTGCAATATGACTTTGTGTTGGCTTGTCCTTCTTGATCTTGCTATAATTAGCCATCTGTAATGATAGCTCAGATCTAATGGTAACTGTGCTTGATATAGCATAGCTGGCCACTAAGGTATGATGTCATTCTATTAAGAGTTAGTTTCTGAAATTCCTTTTTGCCCTCAAAAGCACTCTAGAAGGGAAATCCATTATAAATCTGATTTGGGATGCCTGGGCAAGTATCCATGAGGTCACTATAGTAGTGGTCATAGCCACTACCCTGCTACTCAAGTGGTGTGTTTGAGTCCACAACTGTAAGGGGATCACTCATAGGCAATTCCTAATCACACTAAGCATAAGTAGTGAAGTGTTAGACTAGCTAACTCCAAAGCCGGAATTAAGCCAACTACTTCTTTATTAGTGTTTGACAAGGAGAACTCAATAGAGTTCCTGTTAGATTTGGTACACTATATATACATGCAGAGTACCCTAACCCTGTCCTTTTATCCTGCGCTTTCCTATGAGTCAACTTGCTCTCGCGCATCTGTCAATATTACAAATTAAAAGAAAAGAAAAGAAAAAGAAAAACAATATTTGAAAATAAAAGAAAGAAACAGAAAAAGGAAAAGAAATAATGACTTAGCTGATTTGCTAAGTTATGACACTACTCACCTCTCAAGTTTCCTCGTCCCGAGGATTTTTCCTTCAATTCATAATATGGGTCATGTAAGAGAATATTCCTAGAGGTATGCTTAGTGACGTGGGTAGGTTCCTACCTAAGAGCCGTCATTCCTCCAATCGCATTCTCACTCTCTCCTATCTTTCCTTCTGTGTCATACTGTGTGATGCCTCTAATTCTAATATTGGACTCTGTGTGATTATCTGTTAGGTACCATGTGAACTGTGTCTTGACGGTCTAGTAGTATAAATACTAGCTTCCTGTTGTAGATATACTTCAGTTGAATCTCACCTTAGTTTCTGGGACTATTCATTAAAGCTCTAAGGGTCTTCGCCTTGTGTGTGACAGTGCCCTAACAGGTCAACTAAGTTGCCCATCTCATTGTCGTCTTCTTCTGTCTATTCTCGTATCTCTAAATTTTCTTCCTCGATTTCTTCTTCTTCCAGGATCATCTTCATCATTCCTTTTCTCTCAGGTCTCTTGCTCTTCTATCGTCTCCAATTTCTTTCCAATCTTCCCCAATATTCTTGGTCATATCTCTTGTCTAACCATCCAAATAGCTTTCTTGCCATAAATCTTCCCAGTAATTCTCCTCTTCTGAATGTTCCTTCCTTGCGTTCTTGTCTTGCCACATCTTCCATATCTCATCAATATTCTCTCTCAAATTCTTTGATCGCCTCTTTTGCGTTCTCTAAATTCTCTCTTCCTTCCCAGGTATCTGACTCCGCCGTGAACCCTTTTCAATGTACTAAATACTTATCTTTCCCTCTAACCTTCCTCTTATTTAGTATTTGTTTCATCTCCCATTCTTCTTCCCCTTCGATTATAACTGGAGCCAGTTACTCCTTTCTTTGTCCTTTTACCTGTCCTACATATCGTCGTACTCTACTAATGTTGACTACTGGGTGTATCTTTACTGTGCTAGGTAGTTCTAATTTGACCATGTTTGATAATACTATTTCCTTAACTCTGTAAGGACTGACAAATCTCTCTGTCAATTTCTCTGTTCTTTTCCTGACCATCTGATATTTCAGATCCTTAGTACTGAGCATGACCAAGTCCCTTACTTTATACTCATCTGCATCTGATCTCTTTCTGTCTGTATATTTTCTTATATCTTCCTGCACTTTCTTTAGTGCTGCTTTTGCCTCTTCTTGTATCTCCTTCATTTTCTCCACAAATTTTTCCACTCCCATGTATTTTCCTTTCTTCCTCCCTTTGAACCCCATTCTGGGATTTTGCCCATAATTTGCCTTAAAAAGCAACGTCCTGGTACTTAAGTATGCTTTATTGTTATACACGGACTCTGCTGTTCCTAACCACTCTGGCTACTGCTCTTGCCTGTGATCAATAAACATTCTCAAGTATTGTTCCAATTCCTGGTTAACCCTCTCCATCTGTCCATCTGTCTGAGGGTGGAATGCCATCAACAATTTACTCTTAATCCTTAGTATCTTGTTCAACTCTTTCATTAACCCTGTCACAAATTGTGGTCCTCTGTCTAATATAATGCTCTCAGGTAGACCATGTAACTTCCACATGTTGTTCCTGAACAACCTTGCTAATCCTTCTGCTGACATTTTTTCCATAGTTGGTATGAAATAGACCATTTTAGTTAACCAATCCACTACTACTAGAATACTGTCATATTCCTGTACTAAGGGCAGCTTGGTGATAAAGTCTGCCAATATATGCGTCCAAGAGTTTTCTGGAATAGAATTGGGCATTAACTTGCCCGCTGGTTACTTTGTGCAGTTTTTATTGCACTGGCAGGTGTTGCATCCTTCCATGTATTGCTTCACCTCTTTTGTTATCCCTGGCCACCAGAAATTGTGGGTGACCAGCTCCACCGTCTTCCATTGCCCCTCATGCCCTCCTACTGGCATGTCGTGATACAGCCTGATTATTTCTGTTCTAAGTTTGTTATCTCTTGGTACATAGACTTTTCCTTCTTTGTACATTATGCCATCTACTTCTTTCCATTCTTCATCCCTCAACATTTTTACCCCTGCTTGTTTTATTTCTTCCACTGCCTTTACCACTTCATCATCTTTCACTTTGGACTTTCTTACTTCCTTTAGTAGATCTACCCCGTCTACTATAATTTCTACTACTTCTGTCTTTCTTACTTCTAACTACTCTGGTTTTACCAACGTTTCGTCCTTGTTATCCTTTTTAACCCCAACCTCCCAGTCTGGCCTCCTACTGAGACTGTCTGCTTTCCCCATCTTACTTTCCAGAACACGTTTTAATGTAAAGTCGAATCTAGATAGGTACAAGGCCCATCATGCTTGTCTTCGATTCAATTTTTGCGCTTTCATGAAATATTCAAGATTTTTGTGATCTGTCCAAATCTTGAATTTAACTACTGCTCCTTTTAGGAAATATCTTCACACTTCTAAGCATCTAACAACCGCTAACATTTCTTTATTGTAAGGGGACTACTATAGCGCTACTTAGATTACTTGGTAAGGTTTGCATCATCTAGCGTTCCCATGGATCCTCAGAAGTCCGTGGTGCCCTGTACCCTTCCCTCTAGTTTGGGTCTTCATCATAGAGCTACATAGCTATATCTGGTAGTGTAGTTATTGTTGTCCAGATGCACGTGGTCATAGCAACTGGCACACGGACTGGCTAGTCTAGTATATATAGCTAGTGATGTATGGTAGAATACCTTACCTCAATAATAGTTTGAGCTCCTAGGCTACTCATTGCTCTAACTTAAGATGCCTGCTTTACTATACTTGTCAAGTACAGAGCAGAGTGGGCCAGAGTGGAGTGGAATTACTCCGGAATAGAGGGATTTGACAATAAAATAAGGAACAACCTTGGTCTCAGCTCATGCGCTGTGCCTCGATCTACTGTTGCATGTGTGGTTGCATATTTCAGGAGGACTGAATTGTTGTCAGGAATTTTGGAGAGGAGTGGTATAGATTGATAGGAGTGAGAATAGAACAAGGGAAAGCCATAAATGACTTTAATCTACGAACTAAGGGACTAGGATGTAACTACTGGAGTACTTATACTAAGTCCGGAATAGGAGGAGTACAAGTAATTAGTCTACATTGTAATCCTATAGGAGTAGACAACAGGAGTTTAGGATCGAAAAATTAGTAATAATATAAAATAAAAAGGAAATTATATTATTAAATGGGTATTTTCTGTCATATAACAATACTGCAGTGTGTTCTGGTGCGCCTCCAAGTGTGCTCTTACATTTATCATGTATCTTGTAGTTTCTTTCTGTGTCACTTAGAGATTTAGAAATAAAAGCGACTGGTCTCCACTTTTTGTCTGAGCATTTCATCAAGAGTACCCCTCCAGTAGCATATTTTGAGGCATTTGCCTCTACTCTAAATTCCTTATCTAAATCAGGTGCTGCTAATACTGGCTTAGTCATGAAAACCTGTTTTAGTTCATCAAACGCTTTCTGCTACACTTCCTCCCACTACCACTTCTCATCTTTTCATGTAAGCACGTTCATTGGCCTAGCTACTCAAGCAAAATCTTTAATGAACCTCCTGTAATAATTTGTGAAGCCCAAGAACTTTCTGACATCTTTTACATTTTTTGGTTGTGGCCAACTAAGTACTCCATCCACTTTCTCTGCTTCCATTTCTATCCCATTAGGTCCTATGACAACCCCTAGGAATCCTATCTTTCTCGCCTTCTACACATATTTTTCTGGCTTAATATACAAGTCATTCTCCTTTAACCTTCTCAATATTTCCTCCACAATTTTATTGTGTCCTTCCTCTGTCTCTGTTCCTACTAACACATCATCCACAAATGCTGCTATTTTTTCTTTGTTTATCAGGTCCCTCAGGATTTCATTTATTATTGCTTGAAAGGTTGCTGGCAAATTTGTCATCCCAAAAAACATAACAGTTGGTTCAAAGGAACCGATATGCATTATGAATGCTTCCTTCCACTCATCTCCTTCCTTTATCCTTACATTATTGAAACCCCATCTAAGGTCCATCTTTGTAAAGACTTTCTTGCTACCCATATTGTCAATCAACTCTGTAATTAATGGTAGTGGGTAATTATTCTTTACTGTCTGGTCATTTAGACTTCGGTAATCTATAACCATCCTCTTTCCTCCGTCCTTTTTGTCTACAAAAAACACAGGCGATGTCTGAGGCGGTTTTGAGGGTCTAATATACCCTTTTCTCAACTGATCTTTCACAAAGTTCTGAACTTCCTCCCTTTTGTTCTTGAATAGGGGGTAAATTTTCCCTTTTCATGGTTTGAATGTCTCTTTGAGATCTATGACATAATCCCAGATTTTTCTCATTAGCATCCTTTCCAACTCTACCTTCCCAAAAACTTTCTTCCACTTTAAAATTTTCTTTGGGACTATTTCTTTGATTTTTCTATGGTTCTCTTCTATTTCTTCCTCTTTTCCCCAGTCTTCTTTATTGTCTATTGCCCAATGGATGGTTTTCTCTTCTTCTTCTGTAGCTACTCTTTTGGTCTTCTCTTTTTTCTGACTTCCTCTGCCACACAAGGGCAGACATCTTGTCATTTTTACTTCTCCCATCTCTGAGTTTATTTCTGGATTGTGCACCGCCAACCATGGCATCCCTAATATGACTTCTGTTTTTCCTAAGTCGCACACATCCATTCACATTCTCTCCATATGACCTTTGTAATAAACATTGCACTCTACTTGGTGCGTTATGGCCTCTCTGCTATTATTGGTTCTGTCTATATTTTTGACAGCTATTGCTCTTTCCAACTTCTGCAGCTTAAACCTATGTTTTGCTGCCGTCTGTCTGTCCATGAACATTTCCGTTGTGCCACTGTCCAAGAGCACTTTTATCATTACGCCTTTATGTGTATCTATCTTTTCTACTCCCATATTCAACTACACTTCTCTTAACATTTTGAAGATTCTTCTGACCTCCTTTCAACTATCCTCCTCTTTTGCTACACTTTCTGGTTCTTCCAACCGTGTGCTGCCTTGCTACGCCTTTGTCTTTCTGGGCTGTACCATTCCTTCCTCTTTTCTTTTCTGGCATCCACACCAGTTTAACTGCTCTAATCTTCTCCTTGATATCACTCCTTGGTCCCGATTGTCTTTTACATAACATCCTTGCTCTCCGCATCTTATGCAAACTAGGTACAAGACTACTACCTCCCTCATACACCATCCTAAGTCCCACAGTTGCGCTTCTTCTGGGACCCTCTTTCCACAATGCTCTTCCGCTCTCTTCCTTAGCTTTTCTATCAAGCTCCTCCTCCATCCTTGCTATGCATTTCATGGCTTGGCCACGCATGCCGCTTTTTCTTCCTCTACTCTCCTCAGCTTCCTCTGTTCTTCCTATACCTTTCCCTTTATTGGGTGCGCTGGCTTCCTCTTCTCTGGTTGGTGTACTTCTCCCTGTACTGGGCACACCACCCTTTCCACCTTCTTCTCTTTCTTCCTCCATAATGGGCACTCCCTACACTTGTGCTCTTCCTCTCCACACTTAAAACATTTCACTGCTGCCGTCCTCATACTTCTCACTACTCTTTCTTCCATTCCATATTGCATCACTCTACTACTTAAAATTTCAAATTTATTTTGGGGCATTACTATTCCTTTTTCTTCTTCCTTTTCTTTCTTGCAATTTCAGGCCAGGTGCCCAAACCCTTTGCAGCATTAACACAACTTTCTTCCTCTTCTTTCTAACGCTGCCCTTAATTTAGTAAGGGCACGCTTTTCGTTAAGCAAGCTGCTCATGAAAGAATTGTATTGGGTTTGAGACACCATGGCGACATCTCAGAGGGTATGGATTTAATAGTTGATCTTACTTATGTTATGTCTGTTGGAGCGCAAGATCTTCACCCAACCAGACACCTACTGCCCTACTAACTACTGCCTTAATAGTACTTTGGCTATCACTCCTCAGGAGAGATCCCTAATCTAGATGGCCCACTAGTGGTAACTGTCAATCCTCTGTGTGTACCAGCGCACAATAGAGCCACAGCATAAGGTTTATACTTAGAAAAGGTTTACAAGTAAACTACTAGACACCGCTTGATCACAAGGTCAGATCTCAGTAACAATACCCAAGCTTGGTACTGTACTTTTACCCACTATTCCTAACTGACAGTGAAGTCTCCTTAAGCCAAGGGCCTGGCTATGTATAGAGATGGCTGCTGATCATGGTGATCAATGGCCGAGGGTTGATAAGATGAGAGTAAGATGAGCAAGGTCCAAGGTGGATGGTACTTGCAATATGGAATCGAGTTCTAATGTCAGACTAGCTGACTCCAAAGCTGGAATTAAGCCAACTGCTCTTTTATCAGTGTTTGACAAGAAGAACTTGATAAAGTTTCCGTTATATTTGGTACACTATATATATATGCAGAGTAACCCTAACCCTGTCCTTTTATCCTGCACTTCCCTATGAGTCAACTTGCTCTCGCATGTCTGTCAATATTACAAATTAAAAGAAAAGAAAAGGAAAATAAAAGAAAGAAAAAGAAATAATGACTTAGCCAATTTGCCAAGTCATGACATGAAGGCAAACTTAAGAAAGAGCAGTGAATAGCCCAGGAGCTCTAATCAATGTTGAGGTAAGGTATTCTACTATACATCACTAGCTATATATACTAGACTAGTGTAAGGGGACCCCTAACACGTGACTCTGGAGCCTGTTCCAGTCCTCCGGAGTGACCCTGTAACCGATCCAATATTACTACGTAATATTGGGTCTTACTCCTATCATTCTGAGAGCACTCCATTGCCATCCCACATACTTTCCTTGTTCAGACCCTGTAAGGGGACATCTGGTGTCACTTAGATAACCTGGTAGGGTTCACATGATCTAGCGTT
>Ga0157362_1001262_pt1 | contig 10473 bp, 10 predicted proteins | sample AttlaeALBM3_FD_111480 | JGI IMG/M metagenome (GOLD analysis project Ga0157362, IMG submission 111480) | Fungus gardens microbial communities from leaf cutter ant in Ribeirão Preto, State of São Paulo, Brazil - Atta laevigata ALBM3 | ecosystem: Host-associated > Fungi > Mycelium > Unclassified ... | reverse complement strand
GTTGACAAAATTGGACAAAGTGATTTGCATAGGGGTCCTTCCGCTGCACTCCTGGAAGTCTTGGATCTCGAACAAAACTGGAACTTCGATCATGATTATATCAACATTCCAACTTATCTATCTTAAGATTTATTCATCTACACTGCCAGTTTTCTCGACACTATATCTTCGCCGTTACTCGATCGATGTGAAATAGTACATCTAGCAGGTTTTTCATTTGATGAAAAAGTGGTAATTGCGAACAGGGTTTTGGTGCCTAACCCGATTGGGATGGATGGATTGAAACGACATTAAATGGAGATGAGTGAGGAAACACTGAGAGATGGATAAGAGAGGCTGGGAGGATCTTGGAGCGGGCTATTACTGGTGCTGTGAGGTTCAAAGCTGTACAGTCGGCCGAATGGGAGGAGAAGCATGAGAGCGATGGGTATGTTCCTTTGTCGGAAGAATGGAATCATCGTCGTCATCCTCAACAACTGTGATGTACGCCCCAATTGTCCGCCCCTCTGATCTAGAAGCTATTCTCGGTCCTGATCGTTTCTCATTAGATACTTCCGACTCCTTCACTTCTTCCGACCGTGATTCAGATCAATGTATCGGTAGTATGAACTGAGAGCTGGCTGTGTATCTGTTGAATCATCATTTTGCTTTCATATTGTCATTGTTAAGAAGAAATCTCCAGCAACCAAGATCAGTTGCCTCAATCAATAATGAAATTATCATAAAGTCTCCTGCATAGTGATTATGAACACAAAATGACTTGTTGTAAATATATTTCATTTGCAAGCTTAAGAACACAGAAGCATTGGGTAAACCATCATACAGCAATCTCTTGGACCACATCAAAGGGTTTTGTAAGAGCGGTAACGGACAGCTCAAAACCGCATCTCCCCTTTTCAATTTCTCCCTCACTCATGACAGCCACTTTCTTGCCCTTTTTTATCTGACGCAAACATAATGCTGGCTCTTTTCTTAATGGACTGACATGGTCGTTTTCGGTGATGGAAACATATTGTGATTTTGAAGGAACTTTCGCGAGTCTGGTGGTATTGGATAATATATGATTCTTGCAAAATGGATGGTGTCCGTTTTGTCGTCATTGTCCAGAGATAAAAAGACACCTACGTGGAGCCGCCGGTGCATATATAATTCTGCCAGGAGTCGGTTTTCGTCCCCTAAAAAAAGGACACTGGAGCAAGATCGTCATGAAGAAGTTGACCGTATCCATTGACCTGCCTACACCCTTCGAAGCCAGGCCTGGAAGCAAGTTCAGGATCCATATAGCATCACATTGAAGGATGGAATTTCGTAGTCAATTCAGGTGCTGTTTTGGCAACCAGAAAATCAATTTCAGAACGTAGAAATATCAAATAGACGGCGAGCGTTGGACATCACCAACAGGTCGGAAGGCACGTCCATTCACATAAATGGTCGTGGTGCTGCTTCCAAGTCCATACAACGCGTTACTTGAGCTGTTTCGTCAACGAATTGATCGTTACCCCTCCCTTGACACTCAATCCTTCGCGACACACTCATTGGCCACCTCATCATTTCCTAACGTCCTCACTGTCTCCCTGTCTCCTTAATATGTGTGCAGAACCGATTTGGCAGAAGCGTTGGAGAGCCTGAAGTTCTCGCACCTGAGTGGATTGCCTAATGCCGCGCCCATTTTCCACGAGTTAACCAGAGCTCTTATGGACTCAAGAGGATACTCGAAACTTTCTTCAGGCTTCTTCAATCGACACATAAGGTCGTCGGGTAGTGTAAACACTCGAATGAGGTGGAATGGCCTAACAGAGGTCTTGTCGAACGATACAGTTGAAATCTAAGGTCGTGTTAGTACCGATTTTCATCATGCGGATGTATCTTCATTGTTGGACATCCAATGGCTTAACCATCGTCCTAAACCTCACGTGTTATTTGAATCACGAGACTGCCCAGTTTGATCTTGTCCAAATTGACGATCAAGGGTTTGTTCCTAAGTACTCACCCGACGGCAAACTCCTCGCATGTTGGTTTGATGACGACTCTCAGATCCATTCCTTCAATTTTGGTTTGAAAACCTGGGACGTCACAGATCTCACGGCCAAGTACCAAATACACGTATGCTGTAAGGCATGAGGGATGGATGTGTGACGAGTCAAGACGATGAGCCACTGTTTTGGGTCCCAGTCAAGAACAAGAAATAGTTGAGAGAACTCGAGAAAAAGGAGAAGGAGGTAGGAAATCTGTTGGAGTAAGAAACCAAGGTGGGTGAGCTGAAGTGTTTCAAAGTGTTCAAATAAACAGGTAAACTGGAAAGTAGGATGTGCTCGCCGCTCTACTCAAATTTTTGCTCTCTCGATGTCTCAAGACATGTTTATGTTTCAGCGAGTCTCTAGACACCTGATTTCCTGTACCTACAGCTGCAAGCCTCTATCCAAGTAATTATAAGGTCTCAATGTGTTTTTGTAGATGAGATGCAACAGTCCATATCGTGGAAGGAAAAAGAGGCAAGATAACATCAGTTGCATGGTTCAACTGCAAGCAGAGAGTGCAAGGCAGAGTAACATCGGAAAATATTGCTTGTTGACGAAATAAGAACCAAGGACTTCCTGATGCAGGACACACTGGCCCCTTGGCCTCCGGGACAAAAAAACATGAATAGTCGGTGTTCACCTCAGCAGATGATCTGGCACAAAAGATACGATTTTCCATTGACATTGAAACATGGCTCTATATTTCAACTTCAACATGACCTGTGCTGGGCCACTCCACCTCGTCCAAGTACTTGCACTACCACCGGAAGACAGTATACGTTGATTGAAGAAGCTTGTGGGAAAATTTTGAGCGTACCCCGAGTCCATAAGAGATCGCCTTGTGGAAAATGGGTGCAGCATTCGACATACCACTCAGGTGCGAGAACTCCAGACTCTTCATCGCTTTTTCCAAGTCACTTCTGCACGCCTCTTAAGGAGACAGGGAGAGGGTGAGGACGTCGGACAAAGGTGGTTCATGAGTGCATCACGCAGGTGGAGGCTAAGTAATAGGAGGAGTAACAGCCATCTCCGTTGGCTAAACAGCTCAAGCAACGTGCTGTATGGACTCAGAACTTGACATAGCAGCACCTCGACTATTTTCTCCTTCCAATCCCTCCGACGTCAGTCCAGAGAGACAAAAGCACTTTGGATATCGAGTGTAGTGAGAGGTGGTGAGCAGGGACAGCTCGGGTATGGATGGAGCAAGAAACTCGTCCCGATTGCCTCGTGGACGACAGCATTTGGGTTCGACTCCCTTTGCATTGCTGGACTCCCGAGAATTGCCATAACGCCATCGCTGTTGGAGCCCCATATTGCTTCATTTTTGTCTCTCAAGAAGAGTCATGACCTTGGATAGTGCAATTTTTGGGTAAAAGGGGAGGACGAGAGTAGCAGACACGCTCTAGTACTTGTAGAGGTATGCTAATATCTGGCAACGCGAAGCCAGGTGAAGAGCGTGAAGGTGAGGATTGAGCCACTGGGACAGATACACCCCTTAGACATCGACATGGGTTCGAGTTGTTCAATCACTGTTCTTACAACCTGACTCTTCTTGCGCAGCTGGATGTCTAAATCACTACCCTCTTTAGAAATATACTACTTATAAAGTTTTATCCTCAGAATGAACATCCGACATTGTACCTATTTGGGCAAGGTCTGTTCCGAAAGCGAATTGAGTGACCATATCGGGAAATGCCGGGCACTGGTTTTCATTTCGGCCCTGTCGACCCACTTACAAATCAGCTTTGCCTCGAAGCTTAGCTTAAATATACAGCTGAATCAAGTCGTCGATCGGTGGTGATGTGGCATCCCTCTAGCTCCCGAGTCAACTTGACCACATTCTAGAACTTTCCAGGCAGATCCAGTCACTCACATCTTTGTCCGGCTCTAGATCAAGTGACCGGATACATTGTTTCATCTAATGTGCCTGACAAAATGATTTGCCCAACACAGCCATAGTGGAGAGAAGGAGGACCTCTGCAGAGCTCGCTGGTCTACTCAAGTTTTTGCTCTCTCATAATAATGAATGGTCTCTATGTGTCTTCATAGATATAGTCATGTAGCGAACATGAGAGTCTAAGCTCAAAGAGGCGAAATAATGTCAGTTGCATGGTTCAGCTGCAAGCAAAGGGTGAAAGGTAACACCAAATTTTGCTTGCCGGTTGCTTTCACCTCGGCTTCGAATACTTGACAAAATCGCAACCAAGTCCTCCCTGATGCAAGACACGCTAACCTCTTGGTTTTGGGGACGAAGAATATTTTCTGTGCGTGACATAGCCAATAATGAAGCCAACACATCAGATTGGTACAAACACATCCTATTGCATTTCAACTGCATCATTCGACAAGACCTTTGCTAGGCCACTCGACCTCGTCCAAGTGCTCACACTACCACTATACGACATTATACGTCGATTGAACAAGTCTGAGGAGATTTTTGAGCATGCCCTTGAGTCTATAAGAGATTGCCTTAACTCGTAGAAGATGGGCGCGGTGTTCGATGCTCAGCTCAGGTGCAAGAACCCCAGACTCTTCAACGCTTCTGCCAAGTCGCTTTCATTCTTAAGGAGACAGAGAGACAGGGAGATAGTGAGGGCGTTGGGCAAAGATGAGGTGGCTAATGAGTGGGTCGCGAAGGGCTGAGTAAGGGAGGGGTATCGGTCATCCCCGTTGGCGAAATTGTAAAGTGTATGCGATCGTGCGTTTTGAGCCCCTACCCAGGCAGCTTCCCCACTCCTTTTCTCCTTTCCTCGAGCACTTTCAGCCACTCTTGGTCAATGCATTCAGTCCACTTGTTGCCGAAAATAGAGAGGTCCACCTTTATTGGCCACCCCCAGATTGTTTCTGCATGAGCTAGACATAGAGCTTCCCTGTACTCAAGTCGTCCTGGCCCATCAACTATCCATCCCTTGTGCCTCACGGGATAAGCACGTATCCATGAGTAACATTCCGGTGCTTGGCTGCGCGGTCCGCTATGTCGTAAATTCTGATTAGGTTGTATATTTTGATTGGATCATTGTGTTGATCGGATGCCAACTTGGTTCCATCTCCATGCGCCATCCTGGGTCCCAGCACTGAACATACAAATGGGAAGTACAGACGTTGAAGAGGGTCATTTTGTCGGTATCATGACAGCGGAGAGCGCGGTCACCAAGGGATCGGTCAATTAGGGCAGGTGAGAGAATAATTTTGTGGACGTCAGGCATTTTAACGGGCTTGCCGCGAGTTGACCAGTCCATATATCACAGACTCGGATGTCATCATCCTCCTGAGAACGACATGCAAAGAGCTTTCCACAAGGAGAGTATTCCTGTGGGTACCCGCCAAGATGTGTTTCGTCAGAAGAGTGGAAAGGATGAAACGAGTGTCGTGATTCCATGAATAACATGAGGTGGGACTGGTGTGTCCACGTTGATGCCTAGAGGATGCATTCAGTGTGATCCCTCAGTTTCCAAATCTGGAGCAAGCCTGAGATCCGAGTCATCGCCTTTCAGCTTATACCAGGTGATTACATGTTCGGAAGGCAACCTTCCATCTTCGGACACTTCTTCCTTTGGGCCAGGGATAGAATGAGAGGCAGTTTACCAGGTGCATGATATCGCATACGATGACAAAAATTGGGACAAGACAGCTATCTGACTGTCATCTGCAGAAAATGCAACCTCTGCCTCAAATTCGTGCTCAACGTCCCTACGCCCTCACTGACATTGGTTTATATCCCTTCTTGGGATGCATGGCCTCTACAGATTCCTCATCGTCAATTCTATCTTGTTAGATTCAGGGAGTGTTATGACTGGTCACGCAAGAGAAGGCGTGGACGGGCTGGGAGGCTTGACAGAGTTCATCAGCCGTATTACCAAAGAAATTGATATGTTTTCATTTTCTTTCCTGGTTGACGGTCATTGTAATGTTTGGGTTCATTGGATGATTGTAATCGAGATTTATAAGGAGGGTTTTCAGCTTTTGAGCTCTTGCAACGATTAATTCTTCAAAAAGACCAAAAAGACTCACATCTTCTGTCAAAGTTGCGGTATCTGGACTATGGCCAGTGCATCTCATGGCACGATGGAAACAGGTTGCAAAAAGCATTGCATTTAGAGTTGCAGCGTGCGTACACATGTCACTGAGGAGGGGAGCTACACTTGGTGACATCGGGACCTTGACCCTCGTCACACCGAGCAACCCTGCAAAACTCAAAGGTCATGTCCAGTCGCCCACTGCAGACTACTCCGCAACGCCTTTTGAGAATCCAGCTGATTCCCATGGTCAAACTGATGCCAAAGACACTGGCATGTATGTTCAATGACCAAAATTCACCGAGGACAGTGCGTTGGCTGTCATGCAATTAATTACTTTGAGTAACCCAGACTATTCTTCCACATTTGACCTTTTATTAATTCTCATATCTACATAGACGCGATTTCTATTGACTCTCCCGATGGCATTCCTGACAGCAGCTTCCTAAGAAGAGGAGAGGTAAATGGTTCAACTAGGTATGTCTCAAAGTGGGTTGAGCGTGTTTTTCCATTGGTTCAACTTGAAGGTGGGCAGAGATATTACTGGTATAGGATGATAACAGGAACAAGACTGTGACACAACCAATCACCAAAGCAGCTGCCACTCCCTCACGAACGAAAACGAGTGGGAACTTGACAATCCGCATCTAGACATGTCAGAAGCATAGAGAAGCTGTTAGTGCGGGAATCGTCACAAGTGCTATTCTTCTCAAACCCATTAGTCAGTTTATTCTCAAAGCACTGTCAGACCCTTTTTTTTTGAAACTCGGGCGAGTAGGATCGATCGTATTTTTTGCACTATCTGATTCTTTACCACCTTGGTAGACTGTGAAGGGAGTGGTGCTGATGGCAGAACAGCAGAAGTACTTGGTATCTTGACTGAGCTTGTCCTGTCCCCCTTACTGCCGCTATGACATCAAATGAGTGGGATGTACGTGCCCTTGACAGATACTTTCTCCAATTTTACTTGGACCGCAACCGGAACTGGGAAGTGAGTTGGTATCACCTGAATCAGAGATCAAACCCCACAGTCCGTACCATCAAAGTCACTGGATTAGAGAACCTATACAGGAAGGATGACAAGTACGTTAGCAAGGGAAATGTCTTGTTCAATCTCTGATACATCCTCACCTCCATAGATTGTCGCTCGACCCGTCTCCCAGAAAAATCAAGTTGTCGTCCTTCCGCGATAGGAATTGTAAGATTGCTGTGGATTGACTCCTGGATGTCAACGAAAGAGAGACTGTGAGTATATGAGCGTATGGGTCAGAGTGATAACGTACAGTGAATTCAATCATCTCATCTACACAATCCGCTCGTCTAAGAAATTAATCTCACATGCCACGCTCGCGAACCCAAAACAACTCCTCACGTCTTCCCTTGTGTCTGCTCCTCTCATTCCTAGTGACACGTGTACACTAATTTTGACGACGAGTATATTTTTGTTTCTCGTATTCTCTCATCCTCGTCTTCTGCCGAACAGAGTGAAGTGCATTTGAGATGAATCTAGTCTTCATATGAAGGAATTTTCGAAGGTGTTGGGGTTACTGGATATATATGTAGGGAACGATACAACGCACTCACTAAAATAACGTGTCCCTTGATAGCATCATCATGTGTAGCAATAGGAATGTTGATAAATGCAAGGATAGTGATCAAGTCTTCTGTAGGCGGCGATTGAGACCTGTTTGGGGGTCAATCAAGGGAAATTGGGACAAGAAACTATGCATATTCAGGCCCTCATTGTACCTTCATGTGTCAAGCATAAATTATGATGGCTGTCCTGTGATGATCGATAGGATATCGACGTCAAAATACCAAAGATTACGGTCTACGATAGCGCATGGATATTGACGCAGAAGGATGATGGCGGCATCTGTAATGGAACGAGTACTTGTGAAAAAGAACCTCTAGCGTGTGAATATTCTGATGTGACTGTTGACAGTCCATCAAGTGATCTCATCTAATTCGCTGGAGTTGCACAAATGGTCTCTGACATTGTGAAACAGGTGAGAGCTCATTCAAAACTTCTTTGGGACAGCTTTGGATAGTGATGTTTAGTTTCTCCAAAGAAACCAGAGCGTTGTGGACCATCACTATACGGACGAGTTGAGCTCTGCGCCTCTACGGTTTGGATAACTACTTTGCAGGTTCTCTCGGCTTTTGGTGATACCATTCTTATAATCAGGGAACATGGTAGCATTAGCATACATCTTGTTGCAGCAGGATGTATAGGGCTGCGTGGATCGGACTCCTAGTTCAAGATGGCCTGTGCGCAGAGGATCTGAACCTTCATTTCTAAAGACCTGGCCATTCCCCGCAAAAAGTCTTTTTTTCCCTTCTTCTAACACTCTGTGACTATCACATCTTGGTCAAACGGACCCCAGCGTCCTTGCAGAACTCAACATCGTCTACTCCTGCTCAACAGCCTGTCCCAGTGTTGCGTTTCCACGACGTTCAGGATCAGAGGATGGAGCGCATAAGCCACCTCCTGCAAAGCGGCCGAGAGTGCATGCAGATGCAGATTTGAATCAAAATGTGAGTGTTTTCCCGTCGCTAATATTTTGTCACTCGATACGTGCAACTCTACCTCCAGCCTCTGCTGCCCCGAGTTCTGTGTCTTGCTCAGTGCTACCATTTTCTCTGCTTCAATGTTCCTTTATCCGCACCAGCTCCTTTGTTTCCAGCCTTAGGCGCTCAGTCACGCTATGCCCGATCGACTATCCAGCCCCTTTCATATGACCCGTCGACTCTGTTGCACCGGGTATGCTGCTCCTCAGTTCTTGATTGGCCGTACTTCATATCTCTCACCTGCTTCAAATGACCGATCCCTTGGTGATCGATCCATCGCTGTTCGCTACTATGACACACGAAATAACTCTCATCGACGTCCACACCGGCCATCCATATGCTCAGTGCTGGGACCCAGAATGGAAGTTGGACACAGCGGTTATTGAAGATGGAGCAAAGTTGGCGTCCTATTCTGTCTCTCGTACAATCAGAATCCACAACATAGTGGACCTCGCAGCCTAAGCACAGGAATGTTGCTCATGGATATGAGTCTGTCCCGCAAGGCATAAAGGATGGATGGATGGTCGGTCAGGATGATGAGTTACTGTTCTGAGTCCCACTCGAGCACAGGAAAGTTCTAGGCCTGCCTCACATAGAAGCGATTGGGGACAGGCAAGCGAAGATAGACCTCTCTAGGTTCAGGTACAGCAGCAAGTAGACTGAATGCATTGACCGAGTGTGGTTGAAACGACTCAAGGAAAGGGAAAGGGAAAAGGTGATGCTACTTGAGCAGGACGGCTGCATACCCTTGAGTACAAATACAATTTTACCCTGCATTTACATCTTCCAGAAATACAATGATTATAATGCCAACATCGCCTGCCTTATGCTACCCTTCTTGGCTAATTAGCACTGCAAACTCGGCTAGTGTCTTGATGCCGAAAGCAAATCATTATATCAATTGTTGAGCGTGTCCTTACAACCATCTCTCGTGCTGTGCCTTAGAAGAGGGAGCATTGTTTGCAACACAAGCTGATTGGTGATTTGGTTACTGTCCATCCACTCCAGCATATGCCTACCAACAGCCAATGTCTAGTACGTCTCACAATGGCCATAATTATTTTGATTCAGATAACACCTCTGCGGAGTATGATTTTATGAATGAGGTATCTTGCCTTCCCTGATTTCTAATTTATCCTTGAACAGACCTCAATCATCGCGCACAAAAATCCTAATTACACTTATCATCATGGCTAATACTATCCTTAAAGAACGCGCTGCTCATTTCATGGGGTGTGTTGTACCATTCCTCGTATGCATACAATGCAGGGACACGACAACGGTCCCAGCGCCTTTGGAGATTCATTCACTTATATAAGTATAACAACATCGCCATTTTTCGAAATACTTGATCAAGGTTCTCGATGGTTGATCAACTTACTGGTTATTGTTATTTTGTCGAAAGATGAAAAGATAATGGGTGAATTGTTGACTTTCATATATCGTTGGAGTCAAGATGTTTCCTGGGAGGAATATGTCAGTATTCTAATTCGCCTACAGGTAATTCAACCGAGGGGCAGCTTCCGTGACGCTCTGATTCTTTTTGCATATCTATCAATAGATTTGTGGTGATATGATGTGAACGTCACTACTACTAATATATTCTTTCAAATCAGTCAGATATTTCGTACTACAACTCTCATATTCTGACCCTCCGACTGGTTGTGCCAAATGGGTAGCCGTGTTCATACATCGCCTTGTCGCTGAAAGTGTACTGGAGACCCCATCAGCGTCTGGGAAGGCCGGAGATAACTCTAAATCGCGTTGGTATTGTAATCGATCAAGTTCCCTTCCTCATCTTGAGCAGAGGATGATAACAATGATGATGGCGAGACGAGGATGGATGATCAGTCCAAAAGGTAGTAGAC
>Ga0157362_1001261_pt1 | contig 10474 bp, 3 predicted proteins | sample AttlaeALBM3_FD_111480 | JGI IMG/M metagenome (GOLD analysis project Ga0157362, IMG submission 111480) | Fungus gardens microbial communities from leaf cutter ant in Ribeirão Preto, State of São Paulo, Brazil - Atta laevigata ALBM3 | ecosystem: Host-associated > Fungi > Mycelium > Unclassified ... | reverse complement strand
TGTGTGTGTGTGTGTGTGTGTGTGTGTGTGTTGCGCGTTAATGTAATCATACATTGTTAAATTTTTTGTGAAATCATCTCAGATCTACACAGAAATGCCAAAGGATATATTACAGTTTTTGTATATTAAGACGCTGACAGAATCTCATGAAGACATTTATCAGCAATATGTGACGAGTGAAGAAAAAAAAGTTAATAATAATATAAAAATATAGATATATAATTCTTAAGGAGATCCTAGATGATTATTAAAAATAGCACAGATGATTTATGTGTCATTGACACATCACTACATCAATATCTCATTCACGCACGCCACACTTATACATAAATTTTCGTATAACAATTATTTACGTTTTAATAAAGTTAGACATCTAATTGTAAGTAATTTTAAGAACTCCCACATAGTTTCTTTATACAAACTATTAATGGCTCTATTGTATCTGACTATTTCGTAAGTACAGATTGTACAGCTTTTATTTGAAGCAAATCACGATGTGACAGCTCTGGAGTGCTATATTGGAGCAGCTAAGAAATGATAAAGACATCAATTTTGAAATTTTTTGTCGTTTTTAGCATAGACTCCACCTTACAGACATATAATGAGTATACTTTAATTCTGGAAAAAGATTTTCAAATCAGTAAAAGGGGAAAAAAATTGTTACATGATAAAAATGATATGGTTTAATCGGTATTACAGACGTTTTTAGGACCTCCTTAAATTACAATTTTATTTTATAAATGTATAGTGATACAATGTGCATAGTGTAAATATTACATACTTATACCTGTTTGCAATTGTTAAATATATTTATCTTAAGTGTATGTTATAAGCTAAAAAAAATGATGACGAACATTTTTTAATTTGTTATTATTAATATTATATAATAAATCTTTTCAAACATTTTTTATTACTTTTATTCACAAATTTATTATTCTTTTTAAAAGAGTTTTTAGAAATCAGTTTAAGAAACTGATCGGTTAAATTATATCTTTCATATAAAATCTTTCATGTAAAAAAAGATAATAAAATTAAATAATAATAAATTATAATTTGTTCCTGATATAAAAGATTAAACATATAATAGAATAATATTAAGTGTCTTAAAAATATCGATTATAATTTAAAATATTAACTTTCATTAGTAATAATGATAAAAATAATATAATAAAATATCTTGAGTAGGCAACTCTCCTCTATTTTTTCATTCGCCAAAGTGCCGTGCATAAAATTGACTTTAAAGATTGCGCAGCGTATCTATATTATCTCATGGATGTACGGTTAATCATCAGTAAACAATTTTCTATGTTTACTTACCTGTATTCATGTCTACTGTATATTTCCGTTTGAATGCCGGTAAAGATAACAATAGAAATCTGAAGAATAATGATTGAATGTCTCTTATTTTCGACCGTAAGATTACGGTACGAGATTGTACGTGATTGGAGGCTTCAAACTGTTGTGCAAGATGCTCGACGATTATTTACACGTACGTATTATTGACAGACATAGGAAACTCCTTTCTGCATTTTCTAATGTTTATGCGTAAGGCGCTGCAAAACTACGAAGAGTTTTTCGCTAAACATATCGATTTCTACCCTTTATTTTACCGTTTATTTATAAATTCATTATGAATTTCAAAGATATATATTTGTATTTAAAATGATATTCTGCAACTTCCAAAAGATACGGAATGCAATAAAATGTACTATTTGACGAAATGGAAAATTTGTATGCGATTGCAATACAATCAATGTGAGCGATCACTCAAAAAAAAAAGACAAAGACGGAGAAGAAAGGAAGGCGAAGAAAAAAGACAAGTGCATGGTTATCTCCCGGTCAGCCAGCAGCGTTAAACTTCAACTCTTTCTCGCTTCGTTCTTCTCTCGAGGGCAGTTAACACCCCGACGGCTGTTTGATCCCGTCAGTAATAAGGCCCATCTCGAGTTGTTTCGCGAGATAGCATCCTCTTCGTTTCGTATTTCTCGTTTTCCTCTTCTTTGCCTTCCAACTATCTCTCTGCTTCTTCTCGACACTAAAGGTCTCCTTAAGCAGCATACCAATTTGATTCTATCGTCCATTAAGGCTGATTACATTTTTCTCGTTCATTTATCAATACTTGTTATATCACGTATCTTTATAAATATATTTAGACTATCTTCCTTAGATGTAATTTACTGAAAAATTGAATCATCATAATTATCATCACAATCGTTTATTCAAATTAATTGTTTACGCATGTAATATATTTGAAATCTAATTTTTATTATTTTTATTTTTTCAAGTTCAGTTTTTTCCCGCGTATAATCACTTTTTATTTTCTTCTCTTTTACTATCGATTTTTCTACATATTTATACGTTTATATCTGCATGCGCATATCACACACATAAGTGATATACTTATTGTTAGTGTACATGTAGTATAAATTGCAGGTAATTGCAGCCTATGGAAGATACTGAAGACTTTGTTATGGTAGTAGTGGCGGTAAAATGGAGGCGAAGAAATTACTGTAAGTCTAAGTATAAAATATTACTATGGGCAGTCTACACGAGAGTTGAAGCGCTCTACACGAGAGTTTTAAGATGGAAGAAAGAGTTGGAATTTAGTACATTTTGGACGGCTCGTTGTTAACAAATGTTAACGAACGGTAAGAAAGGAACAATAGAAATCGATAACAAAAGCAAATTAAAAATTTAAATGATTATTAATAGAAAAGTCTTTTTGTGAATTTGTCAATTAGTCCATAATCATTAATCTTCTAATAATTATAAATCATCCATAATTTCTCTCTCCTTCTCTTTTTTAAATCTTATAATAGTTCCAAATAATCTGGATGTCACCAGAATTACAATAATCGTTTTGATATAATGCAGATTTTATTAAGTTTTATAATGATTCATAGTAGATATCGCGTAACTTTTTTTAAATATAAAATGTCAATGAGAGAGAGAGAGAGAGAGAGAGAGAGAGAGAGAGAGAGAGACAGAGCCTACCTGTTATAAAATAATTAATTATAAAGCCTGATCTCTAGAATGCTCTTTACTTCTTGTTTCTTGCTTTTTATCACTTATCTTTTTCCTTCTTTGCGATCGTTTTATCGATAATCGTTTCTTGTCTTTTCTAAAGTTCAATTTTTATCTCGAACGCTAGAAAAGAAATAACATAAAAGGCAAAAAATGGTAAAAGGCAAGAAATAGCAAAGAAATATATTGTAAATTAGACTTTAAATTATACATCGAAATGCATTTTTTTATTAAAATGCTTTGTCCACACGCATGTAGATGCCATTTTATTTCCTACAATTCTCTGAAGAATGATTCTAGCGTTTCATGTGTTTATTGTAGAAAGTTATAAACGTGCTCCCGCAGCGAGGAATGATTTTTCCTTGACGATGTGCGTGCCAAGAATACATCCATGTTCGTATCAAAGGTACATTGTTATCAAATTTGCGCAGAACGTGCATAATTTATGCTAATAACGTGTATAATACAAAAACACGCACGTCCATGTGCTTCCTGCTAATCCGCCCGTATATGCTCAATTACCTGGTCAGAAAATCGTATACGAAAGCTGCGATCATCGTGAGGGCGCGACGACTTTCAATATAATATTATAGAATTCACATGTATTTCGAATTAATCCGATGAGTTAACATTTACAGGATGTCACAACTCGCATGTCCTCTTAAGAATCTTGAGATAATTTGTATTCTTGAGACAATTTTGAGACAAAAATTCTAGCACAAAAATAAATGCCGAGGTTACAAATTTTTTAAATTATAATTGGTTAAAGATAGTGTGTAATTCAAAAACTATCATAGCTTCGATATTTTCATATTAAGATTTTCGTCTTAGAATGTTCAAAAGAATCCAGAAATAATAATAGATGCTATAAAAGTAAAATGGATTTTGACTTATAAACGTTTAAAGTTAGCTTATAATTAAAAAAAATTATTGTAGTCTCGACATTAGGATTTTCGTCTCAAAATTTCCTCAAGAATATATCTTTAAGAAGAAATGCGGTAGTAGGTGAGACACCTTGTATATATGTATTATTAATCAATGAATTAAGCTTTATTCGTTGAATTTCTCAAACTTGCTTTCTATTCCATATCTATTTACATATTTATTTATATTCTATATTTCTTTACGACGTCTAGTTATTAAATCGTCTTTCGACAAACGTTATATCCCTAGAAAAAAATTTGTAAAAGTTAACGTGATAAAGGTGTCACGATGTACATAGAGACGCGAATAGTTTGCGGAGTACATCAGCGCGCGAATAACTATAAGGATTTATCGTTTATCGAATGTTATTCGTTCGACGTACTATGTCCAAACACATATAATCGGGCATACTCATAATTATACGAGACAGAGAAGAGTCCGCGGTCACATCCAAAGGAAGGATGTTTGAGAAGCCGCGCCTCGAAACGTTCTCTTATTTCTTGGCACCTTCGATTGACAATTCTCAGGCTAACCGCGAGCGAGTGCTGGATTATTTGCTCTATCTTCGTCGATGAGATCTCTCGTCACCTTCTTTTCGCCGGAGAAACTCTGTCACGCGGTTCTTCGTTTCTCTCTATCTTCGTCTCTCTTCGTGTCGATGGCATACACGGCCGCGTAAGGATGTACCGGGAATGTACATTGACTATTACGGCCCCTCATGCTTTTATAGCCCATCTGGGTGGTGCACATACCATTGCCATCTTGTTAGCCGCGATTAAATATTGATGCAAGAACCGATATCCAGCCTGAAGTGGTTTTCTCAATGGTTCGCGGAACGCTCGCGAGAATCTAGGGCGGTAATTTCCAATTACGCGTATCACTTGCCAACTTTTTCTACGCATTAATCCGCGAGATCGTGCATTCGAACGGTACGACAGGAGTGATTCACTGCCGCGGAAACCGTTGCGTATAGTATTTATAAATAATACCGTATTGAAGAGCTGGTAAACCGCGATTCCTAACGGCCACGGTGTTAATTTGTTCCTCGTCGATGCGTGTCCATTATTGTGCAAATTGTCGACGAGGCAGATTGCGCAAACGTCTGACAATGGGGGATCGCGCGCGAGTCTGCGCGGCTGTCCCCACGGGGTGTTAAACTACCCCATCGTTAGTGTGCCGAATCAACCGGAAATTCCAGCTTTTGTCGCTTCCGTATTCATTCAACGAGAGATGCGAGATGCGATGAAAAAGGGAGAAGAGAACCAAGTCGTTTCCGAAGGAATTAGCCAAGGTGAGATAATGCCGAACGTGGACGTACCAGCCCTCTCTTCAGTTCGCTCGATTGTCATGAAAATATTTATTATCAGAAAAGAGAGAGAAAGAGAGAGATAGAGAGGAAGGAGCGAAAAGAGAGACACGACAGAGAGAACAGCAACTACTGCCAGAGCTTGCATGTTTCCAGATAATTAGAGATCGACGGCTGTCAACATTCTATGAAGATGCCTGCGACAGCTGAAACTGCTATGCAAATCTTTGAAGGTCTATCTATTCATCTACCAAGCTCTATCGATGCTTCCTACGTCTGATTTTTTTCAGAACAGAAGACGATTTATGGCGTTGGTCATTAAGCTAACTAAACTAATCTTTCAGACATGCATTATTAAAAATATATAAATACATTACAAACAAAGATTTTTTTCTTAATCTTTTAATAATGGAGTTTTAATAACCTACTTTTAGTTATGTAACATAAGTAGAGTAATTTAACGTGAGACGTATAGAAAAGAGCGAGAAAAAAATATTCGTATAGGGAAAATATCTTTTTTAAAAACTGTTGTTTTGATTAAAAAGTAAACATTATTCAGCGAAAAATGACTCATCAAATTGATGTCAAATTGATATGACCGCATTTCGACACCAATTCCACGTGAATTCAAGTCTAATCGATGGTCATTTCTTGCTGATTAATTAACAATTTATTCATAAAAAATAAAATAGGCTATTAAAAAACTTTAAAGGCTCAGTGAACTAACGAATATATTCAATAAAAGTCATTTAAGGGCTAACTAAGCCAAGCACGTTGTTTGTGCAAAAAAGTATATACATATTGTTATAAATAATAAAATTTTTCCAAACGTCTCGATTCTCAACGGAATCATCTTCAATGGATATATAACTTACATTACATGTATTTTTATATTGTTTTGTCTGTTACGCGTCGTTAAATTATATAAAATTTGTCGCAAATACTTCAAGCCAGAACGCATTCGGAGTGATGTCTCTCGACATTCTTTTTCAATGCACGAGAATGTTCATTCAATCTGGTAGAGATCCATTCCAATGCGTTTGGAAGAATTTTATAATTTATAATATATAAATATGTATATATTTTTTGCACAGACAACGTGCTTGGCTCATTTAGTATTTACATGAATTTATTTGAAAATAGACTATTTCTTTCTCAAAATTATATATACCAAAAAAATGCATTAAGATGATTGTATCGCAAAATTATTTTTTTTAAGGTCTGTTGTTTGAAACTTTTATTATTTGAAGGTAATGATATTTTCTATATATATGCATAATTTTGAAGAGGAGGGAAGATAATCAAGCAAAAGAGATTATCTTCAAATAGTAAAAGTTTCAAACAAATCTTAAGAAAAATTATCTTTAAGTAATATTTGTATAGAAAATATAGACAAAATAAATATATACATATAGTATAGAAAATATATCATCTTAAAAATAAGTGAAAGTTATAAATTGTGTTGTTTGGACGCTCAAACAGAATTCGTACAGTCGAAAAATTTAAATCTAATATCTTCTAAAATCAAATATAAACGCGAAGCTCGTTTTTGTTAGAACAGAATGTATTTATTGTATAAATTAATTATTAATTAATATTTATTTTTTATAAATCAGGATTCTTTCCTTGTACGAATACTTTTTGCACTATTTAAATAAGAAAAAGGCATTTATTCATATTTTAGATATGTTTTTCACGAAAAGAATATAAATAAAAAGAAGAAGATAAGCGAATAAACAAGAATTATACAAATAGGAAAAGTAATGAAAATAATATAAATCATATATATGAAAATAAAAGTTAAAAAAAGAGGGAGGGGAGAGAGAGAGAGAGAGAGAGAGAGAGAGAGAATTAAAACACGGCCTGCCTTTTTTGCTTAGCATTTTCATACTTTTTTTCGTTTTCCTATTATTTCTGCTATCTGGCGTATATCAAGGGAAAATGATTATCTAGCTGAAAAAAAGAATTGGTCGGAGGAAGAGGTGGAGGTGGAGGTAACGAGACGGGAGCGAGACGGGGAAAGATTGCCCCGAGACAACCGTGAGGAGATCGCTTTCGAGATCATTAATTATCCTAGAAAGTGCGAGAACGGGCAAGATATATAGGGGGAGGTTGGTGGCAGCAAGGAGAGAGGAAGTTGAACGAGCAATGGATAGAAAAGAGAGCGAAGGAGACGGCAAATGTCGCCACTGCAAACCGAAATTACTGTCGAAGATTAATGATCCTTTACGCTTTATTACAAGTATTTATAGACCTATCCTCTAAATTTCTCGTAAAGTTAACTTTGTACTATATAGCAGCAATACCATATCCTTGCTTGAATGTCGACCTTCATGAAATAGATTAAACTAATTCTAGAAAATTTTCATTTATTTTGTATTCACAGATTTCAGTCATCTATCATTATCAGCTACCTGAATGAATAATAAAATGATACATTGAGAAAATAAAAAAATTTATCTTCTAATGGTTTTTCATGCATTCGATAAATGAAATTCTTTTTTTACCTAAAACTGTTCTTCTCTTTCAAAATAAAATTTATATAGAAAACAGACCTTTTTGCCTGCAGTCCTTTCTTGGAAAATTAAGTTTATATATAGAAAGACCTGACTTTTTGTTAAAGTTAAGTTTTGCAAGGTAAATCTTACTAGTTGGATATGAATTCTGGATAGTTATAGAAATATAAAGATTTTAAAATATTTAGTATATTTTTTGAACTTTATTTAAATACATTGTTATTTCATTTTTTTCCAAATTATTTAATTAATAAAATTAAACTTTTTCTAACTTTTTCTCTCTTTTCTTTTTTTACGATAGTCCAAAAAAAAATTTCTATAAAATTTCTAAAGAAATGTGATTACATTGATTATGATTTAACGATCAATAGATATAATATCTATTACAGATTTGAGAAAAAAAATCTCCTGAATTTCTCGAATTTTATTAAAAAAATTCGCTAGAATCGAAAAATACGTAAAACTGCGAGGGGACGTTGTATCGATATATTATCGTATCATGCCCGCATACGAATGGTACTCATCGCATTAATTAACTTCGGTTCGAACGTTTGCTCTACGTACGATGAAAAAGACTGACGGAATGAAAAAAAAAAACAACATGCCTTCTTTAAATAAATCGCTGGGAGTGACGGTTGCGGGAAGGAAGATTAACGAGCGCGGTGTGTCGTTCGATTCGATACGTCGAATTAACGCGAGACAGAAACGAAGCTGCGTATATCGATTATTAATGACTTACGGGGATCTGCCAATGTAAATGTTGGCGATGCCGCGTGTACTTGTCGTAATCGTCGCTTTGATTGCTTAGAGACAAGTCCGTATCATGAATACCTAGGCTGACATATGGCCGTGAATTGAACGATAATAGTAGAAACGACGATTAATTGGCCGTAATTGGATGTAGCGACGACAATGGCATTCAAATGCGAATTATTAATTACACGTGCGTGGCATAAAAGCTTACCGCTGAAGGAATCGTTCCGCATTTTTACGCTGCTGGATCTCATTTTGAATACATTTAACGATTTTACACAGGGAACTCGTTTTCAGGAAACTAAATCGTTATTGCTCGTCTCTGCGGAGGCTAAAACGAATTCCAGTCGCGCTCGTTGCGCGTATATACGCGTACGTGGAGGGCGTGGGGATGAAAAAATCAACCACCGCCCTCCGTTCCCTGAGTGGCAGGTTCGCTAATACATACCCTCGCGTCCCGCCGCGCCGCGTTCGCCTTCTCTCCTGCAATATCACCCCGGTTTCGTCGCTGTATATATACCAAGCTGAGGTAGACGAAGACAGAAATGGTAGGGTCGCCGGTTAACGATGATATGGGTAACCAGGCAGAGGGAGAAAGAGAAAAAGAGAGAGGAAAAGAGAGGTAGAAAGAAAGAGAAGGAGACGGAAAGCGCAAGCCCATAATGTTGGGGGAGGATCCGACTATCTCGTGCCAATCTTCTTCGCATTTTCTCACACGAATATTCTTTCCCTTCTTTTAAATACGTCGAAACTCGTACTATATAATATTGCTTTTGGTTTATTGTTGTAATATTGCTTTATTAATAAATTGCAACGGATACCGAGAAATATACCAAATGTCACAATTTTGTTATCTGAAAGTGGATAGAGGACCGATTATGACAGTTTTCATCCGGGAATAGTTTAGCATAAAAAGAATCTGGGATATTTTTCTATCAATCAATTCGCATCAGTCACGGTTTTCAGTAGTTTTCTATACTGACTACTTCCGGATTATAATAATAGCTCACAATAAATACATTCGAATTTACTTCTCATTTTACTACATTTTTTGCAATTCATTTACAGATGAAAAAAAATCAACATTATATTATATAATATAAAAGTACGAATATGACAAATCACAAATATAAACAGCAGGAGATTGTTGTATTATGATATTACCTGAAATAATAATATATGAAAATTAACTTCGTTAATTTAGTGTCTTATAGACGTATATATTTATGTGTCGAATACAAACGTGCACTATTACTCGTTGTACTTACTACGAATACATTATGAAAACACACCCCTGATGCAATTCGATGATTACAATCTCCTTTCCAGCAATTATCACATTCGCATAATCATCTGTGATCATTGCAAGAATATAAATTATTGAATTCGGAAAATCGAAATCTCTCGATAAATTATAGACTTCTCAGACAATATGCATGTCTAAAAGACATCATAGAGACATCTTTTGGAACATATATATATCTAATATGGAACATATATATATCTAATGGGCTTTCTACAATAAGCTAGCTGTTACGTAAGTTTTAAGTCTTAAATTATAAAACGTACCATCACAATCGAATGTATGAGAAGAATAATCGATTATAATTGATCAATTTCTTATAGTTTAAGAGTTAAAGCTTAGATAATGAGTTATTATAGAAATATAAAATATATTTAAAAGATATAAAGAGATATATATGTAGACAATGCGCGTGATTAAGTTATGATTCCTAGAGCAATGTATTTAAATAATGCATTAAAAATAAAAATAATTTAAAAAAATAATTATAATTCTTAAATCATGAAAATAATATAAATTTTTTAAGTTTTTTTTTTCGAATTTGTCAAAAGACCATCGTTGATCACATCGAGATAAATTGCTTGTACTGATCGCTGGTATTGAAGAATGTTCACCATTTTGAACATTACGTGAACAAAGATTGTTGAG
>Ga0157362_1001260_pt1 | contig 10475 bp, 10 predicted proteins | sample AttlaeALBM3_FD_111480 | JGI IMG/M metagenome (GOLD analysis project Ga0157362, IMG submission 111480) | Fungus gardens microbial communities from leaf cutter ant in Ribeirão Preto, State of São Paulo, Brazil - Atta laevigata ALBM3 | ecosystem: Host-associated > Fungi > Mycelium > Unclassified ... | reverse complement strand
GGCCGCTTCATCCGCGATGGTCTGCAAAAGTGCGCCCAGATCCAGAGCAGTCATGGGCTCCTGGGTCGAGCTGTCACGCCCAAAGGCGAGGGTCGCAGCAACCATGCTTTCCATCTCGTCCAGATCGGCCAGGAACTTGTCACGCAATTCGTCATCATCGATGAATTCAGCACGCAGCTTCAGGCGCGTGATGGGCGTGCGCAGGTCATGGCCGATGGCGGTGAGCATCAGGGTACGATCCGTGACGAAACGCCGGATACGCGCTGCCATCGTGTTGAAGGCCATCGCAGCCTGACGGATCTCGGTTGGCCCGGATTCAGGTAATGGCTGCGTATGAACATCACGACCAAGTGCCGTGGCCGCATTGGCAAGCGTTGCGACAGGGGCGATGAGCCGGAGCGAACCCCAGAGAATCAGGCCGCCTCCACAGATCGTCATCAGGGCAAACGAGATCATGAAGGTGGGTGAGCCAAACGGATTGGGCGGCCGCACCGTGTAGTTCATAACCAGCCAGCGATGGTCATCGGGCATCTGCAGCGACATTGCATAATGGCGCGTGCCGGGTTTATGGCCCATCACCATGCGTTGCGGGCGCAGACGCGCAGGCAGCATGCCGATGCCCGAAAGGGCCGGGGGCATGAAGGGCGGTGGTCTCCGCTCCTCGGAAACGCCAGGATCGAAACCTGCCGGAGGAGGGGGCATCCCCTCGAAGGGGAAGGGAGTGTGTCCTTCACCGCCCATGTCGCCCGGTGGGGGAAAACCCCCTTCCTCCTGCCGCTCGGAAGGCGGATTGCCGCGCATCATGGGGTTCATGGCGAATGGCAGAGGTATGAAAGAGTTGGGGAAATGCGTGTCCGGTCTGGTGTCGAGAACGATCTTGAAATTCGAGGGGATTTCTATCGCATCGAGCCCGGCCTGACGGTCAGCGGGCGGAAGTTCGACCAGTGTATGATAGATCGAAAAGGCATGATGCTCGTTGTCATGCATCTCCGCCCGGTCGGCAATATTGAGGTGATCGAGGGCATGGATGGTCAGGCCGGCCGCCTGAACCACGCAAAGCCCCGCAATCAGAAGCAGATTGGTGCGCGCTCGCAGGGAGCGCGGCAGAAGGTGGATCACGGTGTCAGAGGCGTTCGACATCGGCGGCCAGAACATAGCCGCCCCCGCGTACCGTCTTGATCATCTGGGCGTTGCGCCCGTCATCCTCCAGCTTGCGGCGCAGACGGCTCACCGCGACGTCAATGGCGCGATCGAACGGCCCGGCCTGTCGGCCACGCAGCATTTCCAGCAGCATGTCACGTGTCAGGACACGGTTGGCGCGTTCGAGAAACGCCAGAAGCATGTCGTATTCGCCACCCGTCAGCGGCACTTCGGCCCCGTCCGGATTGAGCAGACGACGGCGCGCAGGCTCGAGTGTCCAGCCCGAAAAGCGAATCATGCGTGAATCGGCCGAAAGCTTCTTGTCGGAACTGTCGGCGGTGCGACGGAGCACGGCACGGATACGAGCCAGCAATTCACGCGGGTTGAACGGCTTGGCCACATAGTCATCAGCGCCGAATTCGAGGCCGATGATACGGTCTGTCTCATCGCTCATGGCGGTCAGCATGATGATCGGGACATTGTCCTGGCTGCGCAGCCAGCGGGCAATGTCGAGCCCGCTTTCGCCAGGGAGCATCAGGTCGAGCACCACAAGCTGATAATGGCCGGCCGCCCAGGCACGACGGGCTTCACGCCCGTCGCGTGCGGCGGTCACGCGAAAATGGTTGCGCTCGAGAAAGCGGCAGAGCAGCTCGCGTATCTCGCGGTCATCATCAACGATGAGAAGGTGCGGTGTCGTTTCCATGAATGTAACATTGGTCCGAATCGAATGTCCCCTTCAAGGGGCTGTTTCATTCCGTCACAACTTGCGAAAACCTGTCTCAATCGAGCCAGGGTGGGGTCGGCAGGTTTTTGGCCCGCAGGAATTCAGGATTGAAGATCTTGGACTGGTAGCGTGCCCCACCATCGCAGAGGATTGTTACAATACGATGGCCTGGACCAAGGCGTCTTGCCACGCGAATCGCTGCCGCCACGTTGATTCCCGCCGAGCCACCCAGCGAGATTCCTTCGCGATCCTGAAGCGAGAAGATCTGCTCGAGCGCTTCGGCATCGGGAATACGCTCGGCATCGTCAATCGTGATGCCCTCCAGATTGCCCGTCACGCGGGATTGCCCGATCCCCTCGGTAATCGAGCCGCCCGAAACACTCAGATCGTTCGATTTGACCCAACCGTACAGCCCTGAGCCCTCCGGGTCGGCCAGAACGATCTCGGGGCGCTTGCGACCCGCCGCCTCGGCCAGTTCGCCTAGGCCCAGCGCAACCCCTGCCAGCGTACCACCCGTGCCGCAGGCGCAGGTGAAGGCATCGACACGACCATAGAGCTGCTGCCAGATCTCGACCGCCGTGGTTGTGCGGTGGCCTTCGCGGTTGGCAGTGTTGTCGAACTGGTTGGCCCAGACAGCATTGTCGGTTTCCTCGGCAATACGGCGCGAAACATGCACGTAATTGCCGGGGTCACGAAAGGGCTTGGCAGGCACGAGGCGCAGATCGGCCCCGATCATGCGCAGGAAATCAATTTTCTCGCGGCTCTGCGTTTCCGGCATGACAATGATGGTGCGATAGCCACGGGCCTTGGCGACGAGGGTAAGGCCGATACCGGTATTGCCTGCCGTGCCTTCAACGATCACACCGCCCGGCTTGAGGGCGCCCCGCTTCTCCGCATCGAGAATGATAGCCAGAGCCGCACGATCCTTGACCGACCCTCCGGGATTCATGAATTCGGCCTTGCCGTAGATTTCGCAGCCGGTCGCTTCCGACGCCAGCTTCAGACGGATCAGCGGCGTGCCGCCAATGGCGCCGATCATACCCTCTGAAGGGTGCTGCCAGCCCGGAATGACACTGGTGGCGTGGGAGGGGGGCACGTTCTGCGTGGTCATCTACATTCCATCCTATACGTCTGCGGTTTGAGAGTTTAACGTCGCGACATGTAAAATAAATGAGGAAAAACGATGGTCGACTGTATTTCGGCACAAGCTGCCTGGGAACGCCTGACGGCAGACAAGGATGCCGTCCTGATTGATGTGCGCACCCCCGGCGAATGGCAGCTGGTTGGATTGCCCGACCTCTCAACCCTCGACAAGGATGTCAAAACCCTGAGTTGGGACCCTTACGATGCCAATGGTTTCGCACGTTCGCTGCGTGAACTTGTGCCGTCGCTGGAAACGCCCGTGTTGTTCCTGTGCCGTTCAGGCGTGCGCTCACAGCAGACGGCGGAACTTGCGGCGCATCTCGGCTATGTCGAGGCGGTGAATGTGGTCGAGGGATATGAAGGCCAGCCGGATGCTAACGGTCAGCGCGGGCGGGTCTGTGGCTGGCAATACCAGAATCTGCCCCTGTATTTCCCCGGCTGACAGCGGCGCTGAATGCGTCAGAAACCCTGTAGTCTCAGGGTTTCACGCAGGCGTTCTGCCTCCTGGGCCACGCTTTGCGGCGTGATGGCGTCCAGCAGAGGAATTTCGGCCAGTACAGGCACCTGCCCGAAATGCTCTATGGCCGCCCGATTGGCCGCGTTCGGGGGGCCGCTCATCACCACGCCGGCAATGGCGATACTGCGCTGCTTCAGGGCTTCGAGGCTGAGCAGCGTGTGATTGATCGTGCCCAGTGTGGAGCGTGTGACAAGAATGACCGGGAGGCCCAGTGTGGCCGCCCAGTCGATCAGCAGGGTCTCGTCATTGAGCGGCACCATCAGCCCGCCAGCACCCTCGACCACCAGAGGCCCCGTACAATCCGGCAGGGTCAGGCCCTCCAGGTTGACCGTCCGGCCCTCTGCCGCCGCCGCGTCCTGCGGTGAGAGCGGGGCGAGAAAAGCATGCGCGGGGGCCATCACACGTGAAGCGGGGAGGGCGGCAAGCGCGCTGACGCTATGCGTGTCGCCTGCTTCATCGCTCAGCCCGGTCTGAAAGGGCTTCCAGTAGGTGGCGTCGAGCGCACGGGTGAGAATGGCTGACACAAGGGTCTTGCCGATCCCGGTATCCGTGCCTGTGACGAAAACGCCCCGTGTCTTTACGGCGCTCCCGAAAGCGATCTGGTAGTCCATCTCGTTGGTCATCCTGTCGAAATGCTGCATCACGCGCCGAAGTTCGGGGGCTGTCAGCTTGCGGCTGGCCTCCTTCGGCGTTGTCGCCCCGATTTTCTTAAGGTCGAGCAGAAACGCGCGTGCGGAACCTACAGGATCACGCTGCGTCTCAAGCGACCATTCGCCCTGAAGCGACGGGGGGAGTTCAGCCACAAGCGTTCTGGCCGTGGGATAATCCGGAAACCCGCAGGGCAGGGATTGCGCGGCGCAGGCCTCGCGCCATTGGGCAAAGCTGCCTTCAGCCAGCGTTGTCACCTCAAGCCGCCCACCCGGTGCAAGAAGATGGGCCAGTCGACGAAAGGCGGCTTCCCGATTGCTGAACCACTGCATGCAGAAGCTGGAACAGATGAGATCGAACGGCCCGGGCAGGGTCGGGTGCTCGGCATCCATTACATGATAACAGATATCGGGCACGGCGCGTGCCGCGCGGGCGATCATGCCGGGTGAAAGGTCGATGGCGGTGATCTCTGCCGCCGGGAAAAGCCCACGCAGGAGGCGGGTGAGAGCCCCGGTGCCGCAGCCCAGCTCCAGAATCCGGCGAGGCGGGTTGTCCGGCGTGACGCGCGAGGCAATACGCTGTGCAAGCGCGATGGCCGTGAAGGCCTGAACACGTGCAGCCTGATCATAATGTTCGGCCGTGTCGAAACGCGCGGCAATCGGGGCGAGGCGGCTGGCTTCCTCACTCATGCGCCTTGCTCCAGCCAGTCCCGGATGATGGCGGCGCAACCCTCAGGATCGGTCAGGGGCAGAAGATGCCCGCCTTCACGTTGCATGGTCTTCGCCAGAGGGAAACCGGCCTGGGTCATGGCAGGCGTTACCAGCGGATCATTCGTGCCGCTGATTGTTGTCAGGCTGGCCCCCCAGCGGCGCGCTTCGGCTCTGGCATCGGCCGCGATCAGCGCATCAAGTCCGGCCTGCAACCTGTCGGGTGCCAGCGTGGTGCAGGGCAGGAAGGGCTCGAATTGCTGCCGGAACTGCGTGACCACCCCCGCCGGGTCATCGGACAGGCGACTGGCCATGCGGGAGAGGATACGGGGAGGAAGACCTTCGGGAAAATCGTCCGACCGGGTGAAACGGGCGAAACTGTTGAATGCCACGATGCCGCGACACCCGGTGAGGTCGCGGGCGAGAAGATCTGCCGTGCCTGCTGAATGGGTGATGGCAAGATAGGGGGCGTCGGGCAGGGTCAGTGTTTCGGGCGCACCTGTGTAGCCGCGATCGAGAAAGACCGAGTCAGGATGGCTGAGTGCCTCGTGAACCGGGGACCAGAACCGGGCATCGAAACTCCATCCGTGAACAAAGACGAGCTTCATGACCGGCCTGGCCGCAGGGCTCCGGTCAGGGCATCGGCAAGCCTGTTGATGGCGGCTTCATCATGGCTGGCACTGAGGGCCAGACGCAGACGCGCCGACCCGGCGGGGACCGTTGGCGGACGGATGGCGATGGTCAGCAGGCCCTGCTTTTCGAGCGTTTCGGCAAGAGCAAGGGTCGTTTCTTCATCGCCGATCATGACGGGAATGATCTGCGTGGTTGAACCGCCTGTATCGATCCCGGCTTCGTTGAGCCGTTGACGCAGGAGCGCCGCATTCTGCCGCAGTCTCAGGCGGGCCGCCTCCAGATCAGGCATGAGTTCCAGAGCCGCATCCATGGCGCCCAGCATCGGCGGGGATGGAGCCGTGCTGTAGATGAACCCCGAGCATGCCGTGATGATCCAGTCGCACAGGGCGCGTGAACCGGCAATATAGGCTCCCATGCTGCCCAGCGCCTTGCTGAATGTGCCCATGACGAGATCCACCTCATGACCATGAGACAGGCCGCGACCCTGGGGCCCCAGAACGCCCGTTGCATGGGCTTCATCAAGGTAGAAGAAGGCGTTGTATCGTTTGGCGAGAGCGCTTAGCGCGGCGATATCGGCCGTATCGCCATCCATGGAAAAGACGCTCTCCGTCACGATGAAGCGCATGCCGGGCTGTTCGGCGTGGCGCTCAAGCAAGGCCTCGAGATGGGCCAGATCGTTGTGACGGAATCTGATCTGCTTCACCCCGGCTGCAGCACAACCGTGATGCATGCTGGCGTGATTGAGCTTGTCGGCAAAGACCAGCGGCGCCATGCTGGTCTGTTCACGGGCCAGGCGGAACAGGGCGGGCAAAACAGCAGCATTGGCTTGCCAGCCCGAAGCGAACAGCAGGGCGGCTTCCGCGCCCTTGAAGTGGGCAAGGCGCCCCTCGACCTGTTGATGCAGATCCAGCGTGCCACTGACCAGCCGTGACGCCCGCGCTCCCGTGCCATGCTGCACGGCCCAGTCGGCGGCGCGGTCTCGCAGGAGCGGATGACCCGAGAGACCAAGATAGTCGTTTGACGAGAAATCGAGCACTTCGCGGCCCTGACGCAGAACCGCATCGGGGGTGCGATGCAGGGGGCGCAAGGTGCGTCGCAGGGAACGGGATCCCAGCGTGTCGAGTGCCTGTCTGAGAAGCGGATCAAAGCGCGTCATGGCTTGTCCCTGCCGCTACGGCGTGGCCTTGTCAATTCTTCGGCATGACCCGACCCCGGTATGGGTGTCGCTGTTTAACCGCGATGCCGGACCTTCGCGTAATTACGTCGTCCGATTGCGTAGAGCACGGGCAGTGTCAGGCGTAAAAGTGCAGGAGCGACCATGCACATCTTGCCAAATACCCCATCAATAGCGGGCATGAACTGCTCGCGGCAGGTATTCTGCCGGTTTCTGCCCAGCTGGTTGACGACGGCCTGCGCGACTTTGGCAGGGTCGAGGGGCGTACTGACGTAGTTCAGGACGGAGCCACCCTCTGCCATTTCACGGTGCAGCATGGATGTCTGTACCGCACCCGGAAAAACAGTGCTGACCGACAGGCTTGTTGGTCGCAGTTCCTGGGCGAGGGAGAGCGCGAAGCTTCGCAGGCCTGCCTTGGCTGCAGCATAAGCCGCGCTTCCGGCCAGTGGCATGACTGCCGCCATGGAGTTGACGAAAACGATATGACCGCCCGCCTTTTCACTGCGCGCACCACGGCTCATGAGGGGCAGGAGGTGGCGTGTGAGGAGAACGGGTGCAGTAAGGTTGAGGGCGATCTGGGCTTCGATTGCGGCGCTCTCGGCCTCGGCAAGCGGGGATGGCGTGATCAGCCCTGCACAATGGATGAGGGCAAAAACGGGTCGATCGAAGTGCTCGATGGTCTCGCTGACCGAAGCGAGCGTTTCGGTCCGGGCAAAATCGCAAGCAATATGGAGGGTACGACCGGAATCAAGATCGGGCTTCGAGCGGCAAAGCGCTATGAGATCGTAGCCCTGCGACAGAAGGGTTTGGCCGATCAGGGCACCAATTCCCCCCGAGGCTCCCGTAAGCACCACCAGTTTTCGCTCGTTCTGCCACTGTTCCGGCGCGTGTACTGAACCACGCGAAGAAGCGACAGGGCGGAAGCCTTGTTGGGGGGGAGAAGCCGTCATGGGCATTGTCTTAACGCCGAATGCCGAAGCGAGACATGGGAATTCGGTCGTATGGGGTCTTTTTTAATCAGGATGTTACGTGCCGGAGGGTATGACCCGATTATCGGTCATACCCGAAGCCCTCGACCCCGAGCCAGTCCAGCCTTCGTCAAGGCTGGCTGGCAAAAGAACCGGTCGTGCCGGAAGCGACGCGGTTCTTTCAGGTGGTCAGGTACTCAGTTGAAACGGCCAAGATTGCGGAAATCCTGACGCGTCTTGTTGGAAAGGGCCTTCATCTGGTCGCGCTGCGCCTTCTGGTCAGCCTTGAACTGATCGATGCGCTGGGTACGATCCTGCTTCAGGTCATTGAGCCGATTTTTCTGCTCGTCGATCTTGTTCTGGATTTTTTCGCGCTCGTGCTGGGGCGCGTTGGCATATTTATCGCGCAGATCGTCGATTTTCTTCTGACGAGCCTGAGCGGCCTCCTGGTTCTTGTTCTGCCAGTTCTGCATGCGCTCATTCATGCAGTTTTCCTTGTTGGCCAGACGGCCAATCATGGTGTCGTTTCCCGTTGCATTATTGCATCCGGAAGTCTGCGCATGAGCGACAGGCGCTGCGACAAGAGCTGTCAGGGCCAGTGCGGGCAGAAAACGTGTCTTGAACATGTGTCCTCTCAGTCAAATACTGTACGAGGATAATCAATGATCCCAATGTGTCGAATATACGGCGCGACGAATCACCGGTTAGCGCGGTTTTTTCAGTTTTATCGATTTCTCACGCATTTTCTTCAGTAATTGACGTGCCTGAGAAAGATCAAATTTCTGCGCCTGTTCATGTCCGCGTCTGATGCATTCTTCTCGGAGTTCTTCATCATCAATCAGGCGGAGCATCGCCTTTTCCAGCGCATCACCGTCATCCGGGAGGGCCAGGAGCGCAGCCGCACCAACGACTTCGGGCAGGCCGCCGCGTGGTGAGGCGATAACGGCCGCGCCGCTCGCCATGGCCTCGAGAGCGGTCAGACCGAAAGGCTCGGGCCAACGGCTGGGCACAACGACAATCGAGGCCGCAGCCATGGCTTCGAGCACCTGATGATGCATCTGATAGCCACAGAGTGTGATTCCGGCCGCGCTTGCGCTGGCCTCGACCCGATCGACAAAGGTTGTGCGCGGCGAATTGAAGCGAAAGCGATCGGCCCCGATCATGATTGCTTTCCAGCCCGGAGCCTTCTGGCTGACCGCAGCCCAGGCGCGCACGAAGGCGTCGGCCCCCTTATCCGCCACCATGCGGCCCGCAAAAAGCACCAGTTTCGCGCGTTTCTCGGGGGGGGCGGGCAGGGCGGACAGATCGAGACAGTTGGGCATGACCGTAACCGGCCCGTCATCGAGGTCTTCCAGAAAGCGTCGTCGCAGCCAGAAAGAGACCGTGAACACTTTCACATGCTGCATGAGCTCCTGACGCTGGCGCGGACGACGGGCCCCATGCATGTCCTGTGGGTCGTTATGCAGAATGAGGTGAACCGGGACACCGCACCCCCGCAGCGCTCGCGCCAGAGCCGGACGGTTATGGACCTCCACCAGATCGGGTCGATGCCGTCTGATCTCACGCTGGCAGGCAATCCGATAGCGCGTGCCATCACGGCGCCAGCGATGCAGCCCGCCCGGTTCGGTCACGGCGATGAACTGGCCACCCGGCAAAGGTGAGCCGGTGATTTCAGTGCCGATCACGATATCTTCCGGGGACGCCAGACGGGAGACCAGAAGCGCGATGGCCCCTGCACGGTCAGGCGCATAGCCCTCCCGGCGGGGGAGAATGGTCATGACCTTCATGGCGTCAGTCGTAATCCGTCGCCAGATCCGGTTGGTCGTAATGATCGAACATGCGGCGAAGCTGATGGGGCAGGAGCCGTGTCAGGGAAAGATCATCCGGCAGGTTGTCACGGTTGAACCAGCCGATCCCCGAGGTTTCAAGGTTGTCGATGGTGGGGGTGCCGCCTGTCAGACGACACAGATAGAACACTTTGGCACAGGAAAAGACGTCTGGCGGATGGCCCTGTCTGTTGCGGTCCCAAAGGGCGGCCAGCTTGATGATTTCCGCGCTGTACCCGCTCTCTTCCATGACTTCCTTGAGCGTGTTTTCAGCCGTAGTGAAATTCACATCCGCCCAGCCGCCAGGAAGGGTCCAGCGATCCTGGTCGATGGTTTCGCGTACCATCAGGATCTCGCCTGCCGCGTTGAATACCGCGCCACGGACATCGATCTTGGGGGTGGCGTAGCCTTTTTCATTCGTGAACAGGGTCAGCACTGTCTCGGGTGTGTTCTGGCCCAGCGCGGCGATCATGGAAGACGCCAGCACACGCAACTGCTCGTACCGCTCGCGATCATAGGGATTCTGGCAGAAGGTGAGTCCGTTCTGGGCGATCGCCTGTACGTCCCGTGCCCAGGTCAGCCATTGCGGTTCGCTCATATTCCGGTCCTTTTGCCTACGCCCCAATATAGACCGGATCGGCCCGGTCGTAAAACCTTGTTCCCGATCATCAGCGTCGTTCCATAGCTTGTCAGTATCGTGGCAGATTCATGAAAACGCCCGCTGCGTTACAGGAAATAAGGGTACAGGAACTTGAGTCCTTTCCCCTTATTTGCCACATGCTAGCCCTCTGATCATGACACCGGCTCCCTTGTCAGGAAGCAGTTCCCCCGCATTGCGTGGCTCACAAGACGGATACCCACATGAAAATCAACGGTACGCCCTATCGCAGTGTCTGGCGCGACGCCCAAGACCCGGCTCTCGTGCATATCTTCGACCAGACCAAGCTCCCCTGGACGCTCGATGTTCTCGCCCTGCGCGAAGAGGATCAGGTGGC
>Ga0157362_1001259_pt1 | contig 10476 bp, 6 predicted proteins | sample AttlaeALBM3_FD_111480 | JGI IMG/M metagenome (GOLD analysis project Ga0157362, IMG submission 111480) | Fungus gardens microbial communities from leaf cutter ant in Ribeirão Preto, State of São Paulo, Brazil - Atta laevigata ALBM3 | ecosystem: Host-associated > Fungi > Mycelium > Unclassified ... | reverse complement strand
TAAAAACAAGTTATTATCATAGGTATCATCATTTATATATTACTACTATATTTAATCTTAATTATATTTTTTTTATGTATTCCGCTTCTTTCATAACATCTTTGAACAGATATGTTATAACTATACATTCATTATCATTATAAGTGTTCATGATTCTTCGAAGGAGCAGTTCCCATACGATCACAGAAATGAAGCATGGTAAGTGAAGGTTTGGATTCGGATGGGTGACCACGCATGGATGCATCATAAAATTAGTTCTCGAATTCATAAAATAAATTTTTTTTTTATTATAATTTTGTCGTGTATCCTCTGAAATATGATGCTAATCAATAATACTTATTTTTACAATAAAATTTCAATGGAACTTTAATTTTCTCTACCACTATTACGTTATTAGTGACATTTAGTAGTATATTTTATGCTGACTAAATCAATTCAAGATTTTATTTCCAACTCGAAAATTAATTGAAATTGGCCAAAAATCCATTTTTCGAAATCAATAGAAATTTCGAAAACTTTCGACTTTTATTTTCGACATCGAAATGATGTCTTTTCTGACTGAGAGAGTTAAAAAAGAATAATATTAAGAATTTTTTAACGAAGAGCACGTTAAACAAAATGCCTCTTAAATTCCGCTTTCCGTTGCCGAAGAAAATCGTCTAATTCTAATTATAATTAGAGATGCACGGGATATCCGAAAAATATCCGGTATTATCTGACTTTTTTATTATCCGACCGGATAATCGAATATCATTAGTATCTGGGAATATATTCAATTGAAATTTTATATCATTAAATTGTTGATGTTTTATTTATAAATGTTCTATAAATAAATATACACATTCATAATGCTATCATAATATCTATCTACTATATTGCTGCACAATTTTTTTCTATATACAGTTATCTTTTCTATTAAAACAGCTTTTTTCGTTTCCTTTTTTCTTTTTTATTCAGTCTCATTTTTTGTAGACACCCGGAATCCGGATCGGATATTGGAAAATATCGGTCGGAAAAATTGTCTTCTCGGATATCCGACCGGATATCCGATGTTACATTCTTTTCGGGTATTCGATATCCAATAATTTTACGATCCGGTGCATCCCTAGTTGTAACTGTGCCAACAAACGATAGTGTTTTCTCACTAACAAGTAAAGGTGATGCACCTGCTTGTCGAATTCGAAAATACTCATAAGATTAAGATATTTCTCTAAGAAATTGAGTTTTTATAGATTTTTTGAAATTTGGATATTATGTTTAAAATAATTTTATCTATATATGGTTAAAATTTCAAAGATCGGTGCCGAAATGGAGATATTCACCTTTTAGCTTTTAACACATAAATTCCAAATCTTGTCGAAGTAACGTTTTAATACTTTGCGGCGAAAATCTTCTACAAATTTTTTTTAAAAATCTAAATATGTAATGTAGAAATATTATAGGAACTTTATAAAAAAAAAAAAAATGGAGATACCTGCCGTTTCTGAATTAGAGTTTAAATTTGTAATTTGATGAAATTTTCCTTCTCACACGCCGATCGACGAGACAGGGACATATTGTTGCTACATTTCAACTGTCTTCAGGCGGACTAGTGTTCATACAAATATGACACATTTTTGCGTGTGCTCGCCTCAAAAGTTTCTTTCTTTAGAGAACACGCGCGGAGAGGCATATTTGTAGATTTTACGCGATTAACTTTCTAGCGCAATTGTAGCCGGAGAAATACTTTAATTACACTGCAGTTGTCCATTCAAAATAATGTCTATCATTCAAACAGTTCAAAAATAAATCAACAACTACTACAAATCATTAGTAATTGAGTTAGCAGCTGACTTTTACTAGAACAAGTCAACGTAAATCAACATAAAAGAAAATTTAAAAGAAATATTAATTCTCGAATATCGTAATTACTATAATCATTTTATTGATTCTACAATAAAGGTTGCTGCGTGTGTTACGTGTACGTTTCAAATATCTATAATATTATGTTGTAATATAAAAACACAGAGAGTCAAGAAGTTACACATCGCATACGTACAAATTGTCATATATTGCAATATGCACTACTCAACAAAAAATAGGGAACAGTTTTAAAATACGCTCAAAAATGCGTAATATTCAGAACACCGGTGAAAATTATCGCAAACAAAAAAGTATTTGAAAATTCTAATTTCGAAATCGATAATTGATATTTTAATCTGACTAATCTTTATGAAGATATACGGACACAAATGGATATTTAAATCTTCAAAAATGATCACTTTTACTTCAACATTCAATAACTCGGTGAAGAAAAATCGTACAACACTCAATAAAAAAATAAATTGAAAGATAAAGATTTACTCTTTCAACTGCCGTAAAGCGCATGTTTGAATTTTATTTTACGCCATAAATCTTAAGTCTTTTGTAAAAATTTTTCAGATTTGATGGGTATCAATTTATGTCCGTATATATATCTGTAAAGAATCAGTCAGATTGAAATATCAATTACTGATTTCGAAAGTAGAGATTTTAAGCTTTCAAATGCTTTTGAATTTTTATCTGTGATAATTTTTCATCGAATTACGGTTCTGAATATTGTGCAATTTTGAGCGTGTTCTAAAGTGTTCCTTACTTTTTGTTGAGTAGTATATATTAATTCTTCTATAATATAATTAATTATTCTCTTATAGTTGCAAAAACGTGTTCCCTAAAACATATCGTAAAATATCCACACTGAATATAAAAGTAAATATATATAACGTAATATCGTAACGTAATATCATTACACTTGTTCGTCACAATGAGATATACATATGTGAGTAAATACGATGTCACTTACATTATTTACGATTGAGCATCGAGTCCATTATAGGAGCGCTACCGCAATTCCTAACGGTTAAATAAATTGTGACGTATATTAATGCGCACGTAGAAAGAATATCGATAATGTGATATCATAATATGTATTAAAAACAGGCACGAATTCCTCGAGGTAGACGTTCACGATTTGTTCTGCATGTATTGATCCCGATAATGACGACACAAACGGGCGAAACAAAGTATTTTGTACATACGTCTAAACTAATTCACTTTCACTCTTGGATTATGACTGTTTGGATTAAGAAGTTACTACTTTTTTTAATTGTGCAATGTCTTGCCTAATAGGCAAGAATTTTGGAACGTTTCAGTAACATTGTAGTAACATTAAAATGTTTTTTGCTTACTGGACATACGTATGTGTATCATACATATATAATATGCATGTATATTTTATATGTGTGTAAAAGTAATAGTTGTTTGTAATTTCTACTTTGGGAACACATTTACAAGTATTGCGCGTACTTGCAGCTATTTATCTCTCTTTAACTGTAATGCGATTGTTATCACACGATTGTTGTTGTAATTTTTTATGTAAATTACTTCCCATTTCTAACAATTATTGAAAATTACTAAAACTATATATATTAAGAAAATGAATAAATTTTCAGTAAAATATCATCAAATCAATAAAAAATTGATATCCTCTGAATTCTGATTTTACTAAAGCATTTTGTGACTATTTGATTATTATGCGCTATACATGAGCATTTAGTACGGAATATTTCGAAAATTTATTTGTTTGGGAGGGGGGGAGGATTTTGTTTTCACGCAATTGTTTCTTCATAAGAAAAAATTATCGTAAAGTCTCGATAAGGCACTTAAAACACATATAGTCATTACTTCTTCTTCTTCGGTTCGATATCGATCTCATCTTTTTTTGTTTCTTTCTCATTGTCGCTTTTCTCTTTATTAACATCATTCTTACAATCTTCCTTTTCTTCTTCTTCCTCCAGAAGTTTCGACTCCAGCTCGTGCTTCTTCAATTCCTCGTCCAGCAAGGCGTCCCAATCGGACATGTCTTTACCTTCGCGAACTCTTTCTAATTCTCGCTTAAGCATATCAAGGCATTCCCTTCGTTCCTTCCATTTCTCTGACATCTCGAGATTCTTCTTCTCATCGTCGATCTGATCCAACATTTCTGCCCTTTCCTTCTCCTCGCATTCCAACACATATTTCTCATAACTGTCCACCTAAAGAATCGTACGTTTATAATAATTAATGATTATCTCACGAAATATTAACATTTTGACTGCCAAGCTGATATTGACGTTGAACTTAATAAATCTAATCAATTCATAATAATGTGTCATTTTTGTATTCTGTTTTTTTTTTATTTATATTGTGTCTTTAATCTCTTAAAATACTTAGTAAAATTCATTCTTAATTAAATAAATAAAATATATGTAAATAAGTGATAGGATTCTTATGAATTTTGTCGAAATGTAAATGACACGACAGTCAAAATGTTAAAAAGTTTTCGTATTAACTGTTTTTAAATAATTAAAAAAAAAGAAAGAATTAAATAAATCTTTGTTCGTTTTAATTAATGTTCACAATTTTTAATATGTTATGTGTATTTTTTAACAAAATAAGAAAATGTCAAATATTTCAAAATTATATTTGAAAATAATATAAAAAGTTTGGTAACGATTCAGAATTTGAATCAAAAAATTTTTTAATAGAAAATAAGCATGTCTTTAAAAAATAATTAAGATAAAATAAGAAAATTTTCATTTAAACTATAAAATTGCATTGTTAAATATAAACCTTGATAAATAATGCAAAATTTCATAATAAATAAACGGCCAAAAACGAACTAAGAACACAAAAATGTTGAAAATAATAAATATATTTAATAAATTAAGCAGTTACATACAAAATTCAAGTGAAATTAGTTTCGACATTAGTATGTTTTCATCAGTTGCAAAACGAATTGACAATGAGCAATTTAAATCATATTACAAAAACATCACAAATATAAAAAGGCGAAGATATGAAATGACCAAGAAATAATCAAAATAATTAAGCCTGCGTTATTTTTAATTGATCGTCAAAGCAGCATGATCGCAAAAATGTTGATGAACATAAAAAAAACAATTTCGTATTTTCACTTTTTCATATTTATAATTATGTTTGCAATATGATTTAAATTAAGTATTGCCAATTCATTGTGCGATTGATGAAGACATAGTAATTTCGAAAATAGTTTTGCTTGAATTTTATATGTAATTATTTAATTTATTAAATATATTTATTACTTTCAACACCTTTGTATTGTTAGCTCGTTTTTGACCGTTTTTGTCATAGAATTTTATATTGTTTTTCAATGACGAGCCAGATCATAAATGTTAATTTTTTTTAATTGTTTTACACGTATAACATTTATTTTTATAAGGATAATTAGTATAAATTTTCAATTTTAGTCACTTTTTGCAGAGATTATATTAGGCATTCATAGTTCATTTTTATTTTAAGATCATCTTAAATAATGTCTTAAAATGCTAATACAATTCTCTGACTTCACATCTTAAAACTGTACTTGAAACGATCTTAAATATAAGATTCCATGTGCATTGATTTGTGTTATGCATATACATCAATTAAGAAAAAAAAAACAAAAGTAATTAAAATTATTGAAAGACAGTCAAGTTTACCTTATCTTGCAACATTCTTTGAACATCATTTTGTCTTTTCAAATGTTTCGGTAGCCAAAAACAGGCCTGGATCAGTCGCAAAAATATCCAGACTGCTCCGGCGAGTGCCAAATAGGAGCAAGCGGTAAACACCATGTTCGTCATGTCTACGGTTACTTGTTGGTGCTTCATAATGATAATCAATTCAATTTAAATATTCCTGCAATAACCATGGAAATAATTTTAAAATGATTTTAATCTTATTTAAACTAAAATATTTGTAACAATTCGCAGAACACAAACTAGTAATAATATTATATCTATGTTATAATTTCCAATCCTAATGTTCCTAATCCACAATGTTCTTCCTATCTCTTACTTTTTACTTATTCCTTTTCTCTTCTTGATTTTTTTATAGACAATCGCATTTATTTTTACGTGTTTCTTATATCATACGAAGTTCATCAATACTTTTGTCTCAAGTAACAGAAAACAAAGAAATTGATGGCGAATTCAATTGGGCGCATTCAGTGCGCACTGGAGCCCATTAAAACCGTCATACACAAAATCAAGATATATTTATAAATATAGAAATCGATTAAATCCTGAAAAATTCAATACATTTTATTGTACTATTAGGTAAAATATGTATTTTATAATTCGAAATATTTGCATTTCATTGCAAATGCATTTTTATATTCAAATTAAATCAGTGTACAACGGCTTTAATATACACCATTCTTCCAATCGAATTCGCCATGAATTCGCAAAGGCAAGAAGGCAAGAGGTAAAAAGTGGAAAAAAACAGGAAACAAAGATCATATTGTAGAGTAGGCTTAACTGCAGTTATGTACAGTGTTATATTACATGTGTTATATTACATGTTGTACACAACATACTGTTGAGTGGAAAATTATAAAATAAATGTAATAAAATGTTACTGTTCGTGTTTTGCGGAAATAAACGATTTGAATAATACGAAGATAAGCAATTTTATTTAATGAAGAAATGCTTGTGCTATCGTTTGCCAACTAAACTAAAAGTACTGAAATTCCCTCTTTTAAATTTTATGTGAGTAATAGATAAAAATGATTTATGAAATTTTATTGATTTCTACATAAAACTTATAATAAATTATATGCTTTTATTGCGACTTCAGGAGATGCTCTCATAAAAGGAAACACAATCTGCAATTGTCTTTCTTCAATTTTAATATTTAAGTTTTGGATATATTAAGTTAAAATATAAACAAAAATGAAGATTACGATTTTTTTTATAAGTGCTAAGTCGCATATTAAAGGAATGAAATTCTCTTAAGAAAAAAAATTTTTTTCTTTCACAGTGAATATCGTCTAAATCATAAAAAACATTTAAAAAATATTTCAAATAAAAGTTGAATAGTTGTAAGAATATTTATAATAATAATAGAAAGATTTTTTTAAACAAATTTTTTATTTATCAAGAAATGAAAAATTAAAAAAAAATATTTAAAAAATATTATAAAGTTAATATAAAAAATATTATAAAGTTCTTAAAATTATTTAACTTTTATTTAAAACAGTTTTTTGTATCTTTCACAATTCAGTCGATATTCACTCGGAAAGGAAAAACCAATTTTTTCAAGGTAGAGATTTTGTTTACTCTATTAACGTGTGACACTCAACACTTATTTAGAAAATCGCATCTTTTTGTTTTTATTAATATTTTAACGTATCCAATGCTTATTAAAATCGAAGATGTACAATTGATTGATTGCGTTCCCTTGTCAGAATCTTCTGTTAAAAAGATTCATTCTTTATTCATGACTTGTAGCTCTCTTGCAAAGCGCGTCATCGATTTTGCAGTCAAATAATGCGTGCGATATTCTCTTTTTCTCATGCCTATATCATTCAACTCTAGTGTTGCATAAGTATACCATTCACGAGATAGTGCACTGCGTTGCAGTTGCAGACTCGACTAAACGATTATGTGGTGATAAGTGACCTACTGAGGGTTTCGCCGTGTGCTTTAAACACATCGCGGGGAAGACAACGTTGAAATCCATATCCCGCGACGAAACGTTGGACGTATTTGGGTTGATTCATTTCGATAATGTCGACAAACGGTTCTTCAACGGAAATGAAATATTTTTGATGACGCGTGGCAGTTTCTTGAACAGCGTGCTCAGATATGTCACATCGCGTCGCGACATCAGTTTGTCGGTGTCTTTGCGATTGTATCGATTACGCTCGTTCAGAATGCGAATGTATACAATATATGCAGCGTGAAAAAGAAAGCTTGAAATTTCCATTAAGATCCTCATCGCGAAAATTATTAATGTCGAGAGACCAAAGGAAAAATGATTTATGCATCGTGTTGGTGTCCTTGCTAGACCTTTCACGATAGAAACTGTTTGCACACGATTTACGCAACTTTTGGTGGTGAAAATTGTGTGTTTACGTCAATATACAATTATTTCCTTTTTTACTTTACTCACCATAATGACAATGAATTCGATGCTTAATAAATTACGGACGAGTGTCTTGGATGCGTTGTGTACTCAAAAAAAAAAAACACAAAAAGGAGAAAACTCATTAAGAAATTCTAAACGCAAAATATGTAAATGTTTGGAACAAAATTTAAATATCGTTATTGAAATGTAAAAATTATAATAGATTCTTTGTAAGAAATTTATTAGTAATAGCGTTGCGTTAAATAATACGTAGCAAAATAATATTTTAAATAATATGCGGTGAAATAGATATTTTTCAAGTATTTCTCTAAAAGTGTAAAATGTACAAAGTAATAGATATCAATATAAATTCATGCAGTACTCATTATAAAAGATAAATTCGTAATTATATTTTAATAAAAATAAAGAATTATTAGTTATTATAATTATAAGTTATTAAAATTGCTGATATACGATTCTTTCCAAATTAATTAATAAACGCTATATTATAGGAACAAAAAGTTTTGATCAAATTGATTTCTTATTCATACATTTTGCTAATTAAATTTTCAAGTATAAAACATTTTATTTAATTAATAATATTATTTAATAAATTTAGCCACTTGCCTTTTGCCTTACTTGAGGAATATCATCGAGAACATAGCCGTGTAGGAACGTGCTTCACCTAAGAGATGTGAACTACTGAATGTATCACGTCTGAAAGTAGTAGGAACTACTATGTGTACGACTGACAGGTGGAATGTTACTCCACTACTGACCCCCTATGGAAATGATCGATATATGGATGTAACCACGTATGATTGAGCTGACACTATACAAATATTTCAGTATGTGTACACGTGACATTACGAAAGACGTATGCGCATATACGGCAGAGATAAAATTTCGCTGAATTTATCTCTGACTGGAATTTAGCAAGAGTTCGCTGACGACTATGAAAATGAAAAAAAATTTCTTTCCCTCGATGGATAATTTCCTTGTTACATTGTAATTCAAAATTGATTCACATGGAATTCTTATTTATGTAAACAAATGAAAATTGAATTGTGTCACTTTTCAGCGAATGTGATCGATTAATATCGGAAAGAGAAACGATAGACGTTTGTAATAAACGACGTTCTAAAATATTCAAGCTATGTCGCCAATGACGTCTATCCGTATAAGTCGCGTGTAGATTTTCTAAGAATTGGATCAAGTGTCTCCATCTCGCGATATGGCACAAAACACATGTAGTAGACAGGTGTGTGTCAAGAATACATAATTTTTTTATTATTTTACAGATAACTAAATGATAAAACGTTCCACGTCCCAACTAAGGCTAGATTATCTACACGCGGAATCGCGTCGCCCGCTTTATGATTCGTTAAGTCGAGCTCGATGGTGTTTCATTACATGTACAGAGGTCGATTCGTCCAATCTCGCCGGGACTCTAACTTACATAACATGATTGGCGATAAACAGTTTTACTTCCTACGAAAAGAATACACGTTCGCCTCTCTAAAACCCGATGCGATACGTAGGAAGAAGAACTTAGGTGATCTGGAATGTACGATACATCACAGCGCGTAATTATTGAAGAATACGAAGGAAGAGAGGAGGGAGAGGAGAAGAAAGAGGGCAAATATGGGAAGAACGAGGCCCGTTTTTGTCATCGTGTGCTCGTTGCCTCGCTTGGAATTCCAAACTGAGACATTTTGATATTAAACTTCTGTCGCGGGAGGGAGACAAAATCTTATGTCGGCTTATGTCGTCGACCTCACATAGAACAAGAGATAAGGGGTGGCAGAATTCCGCGCATTGGGTGCCAATTTGTCCTCGAGTTCTCGCAGTGGGATTACATGTACCGCCTCATCGTCGCACTCCAACCATGTGACGCCCTGTTTATTTCGCTTAATGCCGCAACAATCCATGCTACGACAGCCGATCCTATTCACCAGCTGTTCCTTGTTCTCGTTCGTACTGGGCTTGCTTCTGTACAAATACTTGAGTATACCCGATGGTTTGTCTGAAGAGGAAGAAGATGATGTCGAGTTCGCGCTCGCGATGCCAGCCTGGCTCAAATTTTGCCGTTTATTATCGCGATCGCATTGGGAATATTCCATGTACGCAGGTTCATCAGGTAAACGTGTATAAGCGACGTAATGACCAGCGGTCATCGTTGCACCTTGGTGCATTATAACCGAATATAATTTGTACACGTGTCTCGTCTCCGTGCTACTACCAGCTGTCATCCCATGGGTCTCATCATTACTGCACTCCTCGCAGAAACATTGCAAGGTAAGTGGCGTTGGCATGTGATTATTGATTTTCTCCATCGAACTGAAAACGTAAATTCGACTGCAATCGCGATTCAAAATATTACAAAAGTTTTTCAATATAATAAATGTAAGAACTCAAAAGCAAATTACATGTGCAATAAACTCCTTAAAGAAAATTAATTAGCAAAATATTTTAATACAACTGCTACTTTTATGATTGTTATGAACGTTAAAATATGCAAATATTTTTCGATATCTTGTATAAACTATG
>Ga0157362_1001258_pt1 | contig 10476 bp, 13 predicted proteins | sample AttlaeALBM3_FD_111480 | JGI IMG/M metagenome (GOLD analysis project Ga0157362, IMG submission 111480) | Fungus gardens microbial communities from leaf cutter ant in Ribeirão Preto, State of São Paulo, Brazil - Atta laevigata ALBM3 | ecosystem: Host-associated > Fungi > Mycelium > Unclassified ... | reverse complement strand
GGAATTAAGCCAACTGCTCTTTGTTCAGCGTTAGACAAAGAGAACTCGATAGAGTTCCTGTTAGATTTTCTACACTACTTATACAACTACTACATGGTCTGTGCACTACTTTCCCACACCTATCATGTGACTCGTCATGTGACGTCATGTGATGTAACACTGTGACTTCCTGTCATGTGACTGTAACTATGTGATACTTGTGACATGACACTTTCCCACACTTCCTTCTGTGTAGTAAGTCCAAGATAAAAGAAAAGAAAAAGAAAAAGAAAAGAAATATAGATAATGACTTAGCCGTTTTGCCAAGTCATAACATTTATCTTCTCGTCGGAAGGAGGAGTTGAGGGCAGCAAAAAGATCTTTATCCAATTCTTGCACTGTTGTTGTTCTATGGCAGCGACACGGTCCGCCTTTAGACGTTGGGCCAGATCTCTCTGGCGATCTTCTTCTCTCTGCTGTGCCTCTTCCTCTTCTTGTTTTCTTCACACTTCTTCCTCCAATCTTTTCTGCTCTGCTATTTTCGCTTCTTTGTGGGCTTGGCGCTCAAGGTGTTTTTTTTCTTCCTGCTGTCGAAGCAGGTTTTCTGCCTCGGCACGTCAACACTCAGCCTCGTAAGACTTATCATCGGAGTCTGAAAGGTTAGCGATTGAGTTGGAATTAAAGGACATGGTGGTAGATTTTCAAGATTAAAAGTCTATAATGAAAAAATTTTAAAACTGGAGCCAGGTGATATTTAAATTGCTTATGCATAGAAGCTTCGAGGACTCAGCCTTAAAGGGGGGGGTACTGTCATATTCCGGAAATATGATAATTATGTAATTCATTCTCCTAATAATTCTCCTAAAAGTAATAATAGTAGAATAGCATAGTAAACTACTCTCCTCCTATTCTAGACTTCCTATAAGTGTAAGGGGACACCTCACACATGACTCTGGAGCACCTCCTGTTGCCTCCCAACACAAATTCATTGTACAGCCCCTGGTTACCAAAGAATGGAATGCAGGAACATTTTAGTATATATTGTAGATTATTCCCTCCAGGAGCCTTATCTAGTTCTCTGAGGAATCTCCTGGAGGTAAGTTATAACATATTCCATAGTATAATTTATCTGAGGAATCTTCTGGAGTGCTCTGCTCCAGTCGCCCTTACAGCAGAATCAGATCTCATTGTCAGAGCCCTGGAAATTCTCAGTAGATAGCTGTCCTCTGGTCGCTCTCCGCTAACAAACTCTGGCCCTCTGATCACTCTGCTCCAAGAGAGATGTCACTCCTTGCGGACACCCCCCTAGCCGTTGCCAATGCCTTGGGCTACCTGCAGCACCATCTCCAAGAGCTGACAGAATGACAGAATGCTTCAGAACACACTATTAACGCTACCCTCATGGGCCTGACAGTCCAGCTACAATAACTCACTCAACTCATAACCGGTCCTGCCCCCACTCTAGCAGTCGCTCTGCCTCTGATACCCATGTCTCCTCCTCCTGCTATCCCTCCTTCCCCGGTCCCAGTTGCCCCGTCCAAACAGCAGACGAGGCCAAAACTCTCTTCTCCCCCCGACTTTTCTGGTGAACGAAGCTCCGGTCGAGCCTTCCTCAACTTCTGTATGTTATATTTGCGTCTGGCCCCAGAGCAGTTTAGCTGCAACAAGGAAAAGATTTTCTGGACCCTTGCCTTCTTCAAGGATGGACGAGCCACAAAGTGGTCCGAAAACCTCTTTCACCAGGAGGCGGACACCGGTATTTTTTCCATTCAGTCTTGGACTGACTTTGAACAACAGTTCCAAAGTCAGTTCTTTCTGGTTAATGCAGAGTTGGATGCCATTCACACCTTGGAAGGGTCTTCGTACTATCAAGAAAATCAGACAGTGGATGACTACTTAGATAGTTTCCTGACCCTGGTATCACAAAAGGTTACTTACTTGTTTTGTGATGAACTGGATATAGTTTCAAAAGAGCTTAGAAGCAGAGTTAGGCAAGCAACAAAAGATGTTGTTAAGTCTGAAGTCTAATCCTCAGACTAGGAGTCCTTATATACAGAAAAGTGATGGTCTGTGCACTAGAACAGATCATCACATGCTACTACCTATTGTTCTACATATAGTAGTACCTTTGTGCTAGAAATAATGATAACCTAACCATATGGAGGCTGTCTTTTGTTCTAAGAAAAGGACAGATGACTATCTATGGGTAATTAATAAAGTCCATGTACAAACATTGAGGCCTTCATATCTCCACAGATACTGATCTTCTCGGTGCTGTTTTAGGCTCATTCTAAGCGATATGAAGAGGGCTTCTCTGATGCCTAAAAGCGAAGCTTAGATTGTGGCGGTTTCCGAGATATTGGCGATTTAATAAACGGTACTATGGTGGTTACTAGTTGATCTGCCTAATATCTCAGCCAATACTGATTGCTTCGAGATGTGACTGGTATAGATAGGAAGGTCTTTTTAAGGGCTTTCCGTAGCCGTTGAGACCGTGAGAATCGATGAAAAATTGATGGAGATATGGCTGAATGAAGTTTGTGACATCTAGTCTTGGACGCCAGATACACAGACCCTTGGACCCTTGTGGTAAAGTTCTGTTAAGGCCTCAGGTTAAACATCCAGAGCCAAATCACCACTATATCCTTTGGACAACCTACAGACACAGATCCAGAGGCTTGATATGCAGCTGCTCAGAGGATCAACCAGGCAAGATTGGTAAATGAGGCTTTCTAATCTATGCTCTGGACGACAACCTCGGCTCCCTCACGCTCTGCCCTATCTCGTTCGACCTCTCTCTTGATGTTCTGCCCTTCTCAGCCGGCTCCATCCCCCGTTTTGCCAAGGCCCCCTCCACCTGCGCTATCCAGAGGAATACCCATGGACATAGATATGGTTCAGAAAATGCGCTCCTTACCTCCGCGAGGGTGCTATTGCTGTAGAGAGGCCAACTATCTTGTGAAGAACTACCCCTACTGTTTGGACATCCAGAGGTTAACTACAGAGCAAAGAAAGAAATTGATTGAAGATTTAATAGCCCTGAAGGATGCAGTAGAGGAAGAAGAGGTTTGCTCAGCCCTGGAGAAGGATTTTGCTTAGTGCGGCCAGCGAAAAGTGCGCCCCAGTCGCTGCTAGTTAATAGGTTCGCTGTATTAGACGTAGAAGAGGTCAATACAGATATTCGTGAACCTATAGACGCACCCCCTCTCTCACCCTCCACTCCAGATAGGACAGCGCAATCCCAGAAGCCAAAATAGGAAAAGAGGTTACCCAAACGACTCTCCGTCAATACCCTCGATGCCTGCAGAACATCGATCATCCTTCTGATAGAAGTCAGCACCACAGACACCAGCGAGGTGCATTCCATCAAGGCGCTTTTGGACTCTGGTGCTATGGGCAACTTCATAGATCGAGACTTCGTCCGTACAAAAGGTATTAACACCCAGAGCATCTCTCACCCCATACTGGAGTACAATATGGACGGCTCCCCCAATGAGGCAGGTCAGATCTCCGAAGTGGTAGATGTAGTTCTCCATTACAAAACCCACTCCGAAAGGACGCTTCTCGCTGTCTCTAGCCTCAGAAAGCAAAACATGATCCTCGGTTATACCTGGCTCAAGGACCACAACCTGGAGGTCAATTGGCAAACTGGAGAAGTACAGATGAACCGATGCTCTCCTCAATATGAAGGATATTGTGTGATATGAAGGGAACAAGCGTCGCGGAAGAGAATGGAGACTAGAGCCCTCAACGTCTGCTAGTCCGGACCCCCTTCAGAGTATGCAGAAAACTCGGAAGAGGATGAGACCTCTGTTTGGACTTGAGAAGCTGAATACGAGCAAGAGGACTGACTTTTCATGACCCGAATCCTCCTGGAACCCATTGCGGAAGACCTACATGCCGTCTCTATGACCTCTCAGAAACTTGTAGAAGGAGTCTGTCAATTCGTGAAGGCACGAAGAGAACCTTTTATTCCGCCCGACTGCGTCAGAGGATTCGAATCCGTATTTGCCAAGGAAGACTTCAACATCCTTCCAGAGCACAGGCAATAGGACTATGCTATCGAACTCATTCTGGGTTCAGAGCCTAAGTCGGCGAAGGTCTACCCTCTGTCTCCAGTGGAACAAAAGGAGTTGGACTCCTTCCTAGAGGAGAATCTGCGCACTGGACGGATTTGCTCCTCCAAATCCCCTATAGCAGCTCCAGTGTTCTTCATCAAGAAGAAGGATGGCTCACTCCGGTTGGTTCAGGACTATTGTACACTCAACTCCATGACGGTCAAGAACAAATATCCCCTCCCACTAATTTCTGAACTCGTGTCCCAACTCTACAGAGCCAGATACTTCACCAAGCTAGACGTCCATTGAGGTTTCAACAATGTTTGCATTAAGCCTGGAGACGAGTGGAAGGTGGCCTTCCAAACTAATAGAGGCCTGTTTGAACCTTTAGTAATGTTCTTTGGAATGACTAACAGTCTAGCCACCTTTCAAACCATGATGAATGACATCTTCCAGAACCTCATAATGGAAGGTATTGTGGTGGTCTATCTGAACAACATTCTGATCTTCACCGAGACAGAGGAAGAGCACACGCAAGCGGTCTGACAGGTGTTACAGGTCTTGAAGGAGAACAAACTCTTCCTCCACCTGGAGAAGTGCAAGTTCTGCAAGCAGCAGATTGAGTACTTGGGTCTGGTCATCTCAGAGAACGAAGTCTCCATGGATCCGGTCAAAGTCGCAGGAGTCCGAGAATAGCCTACTCCGGAGAACAAGACAGACGTTCAGAGTTTCCTAGGCTTTGTGAACTTCTACCAAAGGTTCATCCAGGACTTTTCTGCCAAGGCTCAACCTTTCTTTGACCTAACACACTCTGAACAAGTCTGGACGTGGAGCGGAAAGGAACAGGTGGCCTTTAAAGATCTCAAAATAGCAGTGACCACTGCTTCGGTGTTGGTGTCTCCTCAGGAATCAGATCTCTTCCAGATCGAAACAGATAGCTTAGACTTTGCTATAGGGGCAGTTTTGTCTCAGTAGTCGACGACAGACGGAAAATGGCACCCTGTAGTGTTCTATAGTAAGTCCTTGTCCTCTATGGAGCGGAATTATGAAATCCATGACAAGGAAATGCTGGCCATTATCTATGTGTTAGAAGAGTAGAGGCACTTTTTGGAAGGAGCAACCCATCTGGTAGAAATCTGGACTGATCACAAGAACCTCGAGTATTTCATGACAGCCAAGAAACTTAACCGTCATCAAGCTCGTTGGTCCTTGCATCTGGCTAGGTTCGACTTCTTGCTTCATTACTGCCCTGAATATACTATAGGCAAACTGGACGCACTGTTGAGGAGAGCTGATTATAGAAATGGAGCTTCCAACAACGAGAACGTCATCCTCCTTTGACCGGAGTTCCTTGCAGTGCGTGCCCTGGAAGGAGTGGAACTGACAGGCGTAGAACAGAAGATCTTGTCCGACATACGCAAGGGAAACTGGAACGGAGACCAAGAGGAACCCATTGCCAAGGCAGCACGAGAGCTACGACGCTCCACCAATAGGACTGTGTACTCCTCGGAGTGGTCGAACATAAATGGCCTGCTCTGGTTCCGAGGAAAGATATACGTACCTCAAAGTCTGGACTTATACAGACAGATTGTAGCCCTTTGCCACAACACCTACATTGCAGGTCACTCCAGACACTAGAAGACACTAGAACTGGTGTCTCAGAACTACTGGTGGTCTCAGATGTCTAGGTATATCAGCTAGTATGTAAGTACCTGTGATCTTTGCCTCCAGACGAAACCCTGGCGATACTCTCCAGTTGGCAAGCTTCAACTGCTCTCTGTTCCGGACGCATGGTGGGATATGCTCAGTGTCAATTTTGTGATCGAACTCCCAGAGTCCTCTGGACATAACGCTGTCATGACTGTTGTGGATTCCGTCTCCAAGAGAGTACACTTCATTCCGATGTACACAACAGTCACAGTGGAAGGAGCAGCCAGGCTCTTTCTCTACTATGTCTGGAAGCTCCACGGCCTCCCAAAACGTGTTGTCTCCGACCACGGACCCCAGTTCATAGCTTCATTCATTAAGGAACTGTACAGGCTACTAGGTATATGACTATCCTCCTCCACAGCTTGGCACCCCCAGATGGATGGACAAATGGAACGTGTCAACCAGGAGCTCGACCAGTTCCTTCACCTATTCATCAACGAACAGCAGGATGACTGGTACGACCTCCTACCAATCGCGGAGTTCCAGCACAACAACCATGTCTACTCCATAACGCAGCAACCTCCGTTCTTACTAGACACTGGACAAATCCCCTGTATGGGCTTTGAGCCAAGCCAAGTCCCTTCTGGACTAGAAATGGTCAACGAGTTCACAGAGAGGATAAAGTCTGCCACTGAAGAGGCCAAGTCAGCGATCTGCAAGGCACAGGAAGACATGACATAGTACTATAATTGAAAGAGGACTCCGGCCCCTGTGTACAAACCAGGAGACCGGGTATACTTAGACGCGTCAGACATTAAAACAACACATCTGTCTCCGAAGTTGTCATATCGCAGACTAGGACTCTTCAAAATAGAATGCCAAGTGGGACCGTTAGCCTACCGTCTCAAGTTACCCCATGGAATGAGGCAGTTACACCCAGTGTTCAATGTCGTAAAGTTGTCCACTACTCTGGAAGATCCAATCCTAGGGAGAAAACCATAAGCCCCACCACCATCCATCGTCGTCGACGGAGAAAAAGAGTGGGAAGTGGAAGAGATATTGAATAGTCGCTGGTACCAGAGGAGATTCCAGTTCCTGGTCAAGTAGAAGGGTTTTAGCAGAGAACATAACTCTTGGGAGGCAGTCTCCAATGTCAAAGCACTAGATCTTGTCGCGGAGTACTATCAGAAGCACCTAGCCGCCCCAAGACACATCCGCCAGACAGACTTTGATGCCATTTTCAATTCTGGAACTATTACTTCGAGACGCAGCAACCTTGGAAGAGGGGTAAATGTAAGGGGACCCCTCACACATGACTCCAGAGCGCCCCTTGTTGCCTTCCAACACAAATTCATTATGTAGCCCCTGATTACCAAAGAATGGAATGCAGAGACATTTTAGTATATATTGTAGATTATTCCCTCCAGGAGCCTCATCTAGTTCTCTGAGGAATCTCCTGGAGTACTCTGCTCTGGTTGCCCTTACAATAAGTACTGAGTAGTTACAGTGTAATTCCTTAGTCTGTAAATTAATGTCATCTGGTCCTAACCTCGTCTTGTCCACTCTGACTCCTTTAATTGTCTCCTTAGGACCTCTGTCTTGACAACTTCCATCACTCTGAAATACGTGACCAACCTCACGACCGGAGACCGGGGCGCAACACATAAGTTGAAGCCAAGGTCGTTCAATAAGTCGTTCTCCGCTCCGACGTCCTTGTCTGTCCACCGGAGCCTTCTTTATACTATCGCTAAGTATTATTCCTCTCTGACATAGTACATTACTCCGTTCTGGAGTGTAGCTTCTATCTATTACCCTATACCTCTGTTCTCTGAATTGCATCCTTGACATCTCAGAAGACTTCAAGAACTGACATTCTTGCTCTTTCCCAAGGAAGCCAAAATCACAGAATTCAATCAGATTTTGCAGTGGCATTATGGACATGTTTTTGGTACAGTAAGTACTTTGAAATATTGATTTTATGTAATCTTGCTCAGATATACCTCTTTCAGTCTGAGCAAGTAGCAAGAAATCATATGTCATGACTTGGCAAAATAGCTAAGTCATTATTTATATTTCTTTTCTTTTCTTTTCTTTTCTTTTATCTTTCTTTTATCTTGGACTTTGTTATGAGAGCCCCAAAGAGGAAAGAGTTTCCCATGCATTTACACATTTAATCTCTAACATTAAGTCATACAATGGGGTCAAGATATAAATAGCTTGAGAGATTAGATAATCATTTCATATGACAAGGTCATGTGATCGTAGAAGGTTCTAGAAGGACATGTGACCATGTAGTAATAGGGGTACAGCCACTTGTAAAGTAGTATAAGTAGGTAATTGAATCCAACGGAGAACTCTATCGAGTTCTTCCTAAACACTCACCTAGAGTGGTCCCTAAGTCATCAAGGCTTTGCGATAACAGACTTACTATATAGAAGGGAGTGCAGGAAAGTGTCACAAAGTCATAGTCACATGACAAGAAGTCACAGCATCACATCACATAATGTCACATGATAGGTCACATGATAGGCATGGGAAAGTAGTACACAGACCATATAGTAGTTGTATAAGTAGTGTAGAAAATCTAATGGGAACTCTATTGAGTTCTCTTTGTCAAACACTGAACAAAGAGCAGTTGGCTTAATTCTGGCTTGGAGTTTAGCAACCTTACATCATATTGATACCCATCTTAGTCTTATTCTTGCCCCCAACCAAGTTGGTTTTGAGATCTGGCTTTCTTGTTTGGATGCCTGGCACCAGGCAGTTGAAGTTAGATGTGGACATCAAAGCCATACAAATAGGACCTACATTTCAGGTCGCCTTGATTACTTGGTTTCAGCCATTACTATACAAGATCAAAATAAGAAACAAGATTTCTTGGTACAGAATTCTGAGGTCAAGAATCCAACTCTGGACGAACTTAAATTGACAGACTGTATGTTATTTCTTGATTTTGGCATTTTTTCAAATCACTCAGCCTCTTAGTCAACAAGACATACCCAGAATTTGTCACACACGTGAATACAGAGGTGGTTTCCTTGTTCCCCGACAAGAGTGGTTGGGAGGCTTTAATAATAGAAGCAAAAAGTCAGTCATGGTTCACCTCATCAATGGGTGGGTTGTGTATGTCCCTTCTTTATACACCTGATTGATGATTGATTATCTTAGCTGATCCGTCAAATTTGTACCAGGCAATTTCAACTTGTTGTTTGGCGTGCGTACATTTGTTCATTTATCTTTGAAATCAACTAAATCGAATTCCAGAAGGCACTATGGCCAACGTAGGTGCTATGTCATGAAATTCTGCCTAAGTAGTGGACAACATTGGGTCTTCGGTGTTGTCAATAATTATTCTGCTATTGCTCATGTTACTGAAGTCCTGGACAACACCAAGCGTAATAGGACCAATGATGTTGTTACACTATTGACACTCTGGGTATGTTCATAGTTCCACAAACAAACTGGCATTGGCTGATATAAGATCTAAACTCGGGCTACCAGGACCTATGCTTGAATAGTTCATATTTTCACATCTTGTTTCCAAAGATGTCATCAAGAGATTTCAATTTCCTGATGAATCAGAAGACGATCCTCAAAAACGGGAAGTCTACCGGGATGGACATAAAGAGTTGCCTGAAGATATTGGAGAAGAAACAGAAGAGAAGGATGATGAAGTTTATTCTTTAGCAATTATTTTGACGCATACGTGATAGTATCTAACAAGGTTGGATAGCATGACTTAAAAAAAGGATAGGAATAACATTCTCTATAACAGCACACTTGTATTGTCTACAGGTACAACTGTGTCTAAAACTAGGTACTTCTGGTGATGATCAATGAACATAAGTCGCCCACTGGCCATGTCAAGTCCAGTGTTGAAAAGTCGTCTTGAACAATCAGTGACCCCAGGAATCTTAAATTGTTTCATCCGAAACATACAGTGTGTCATCTCAACATCCCAGGAATACGTTATAAGTTTGGCAGTCGAGTCACGACACATACTAAGAGCAGCACCCCCTCTCATCAGACCATAAATCCATCCAGGGCCATTACCGACAACGTCATGACCGAGTGTAACGATACGAGGAGGACTATTTCGATCTTGAGGCAATCGTATGACACGGAACTCGAGATCGCAGATAATAACCATCCAATCAAAACCTCGATCGTAGATCGGTTGAGAAATGTCATCCCAAGCCATCTTAATACGATGCAGTGGCAAGACTAGTTTCTTGTGATGCATTTTGAGGTCCTGAATGGGGTAGAGACTGATGAATCCGGACCCAATTGCAACCACAATGTCATTTGTTGTGATGTAGAGTTCTTTCTAAGGAAGAAAGACTCGAATGAGAATTGTTGAAGGCATGAGAGAGTGCTCACTACGGGTGCATTATCCTTTTTCCTGAGTCGTGCAATCGTTACTTTTGGATCATTGATGTTGCCTTCAATGAGGAATAATTTCCACCGATCTGTGTTATCATATAATTGTCCGAACATTAGAGCTTCGATGATATATTTTTTTGAAAGAGCCACGCTCGGTCTGATCTTCCGGAGAGAACTTCGGGTCGAGTATATAGTCTCTGTGATGAAAGATAATTTCCCCTCATCCTCGATGATGTTGGTCTCATAGGCAAACGTTCGCGTTACATCACCCTCTGGAAAGAAATTGTTGGTCTAGAATTTGCCAATCCAATCTGACTCACGTTTTAACGATCCTCCACGATTCCAAACAACAAAGCGGAAGCAAAAATTCTCCTTGGAATTGTCGACCCATATTCTAAGAGACGTG
>Ga0157362_1001257_pt1 | contig 10478 bp, 10 predicted proteins | sample AttlaeALBM3_FD_111480 | JGI IMG/M metagenome (GOLD analysis project Ga0157362, IMG submission 111480) | Fungus gardens microbial communities from leaf cutter ant in Ribeirão Preto, State of São Paulo, Brazil - Atta laevigata ALBM3 | ecosystem: Host-associated > Fungi > Mycelium > Unclassified ... | reverse complement strand
CCGCCGGTCGAGCCGGTGCCGCCGGTCGAGCCGGTGCCGCCGGTCGAGCCGGTGCCGCCGGTCGAGCCTTTGCCACCGGTCGAGCCGGTGCCGCCGGTGGAGCCGGTGCTGCCGGTGTTGCCCTTGCCCTTGTAGTGGCCCTTGCACTTGCCCTTCTTGCCGCACTTCTTGTGGTGCTTGATCTTCTTGTGCTTCTTGGGCTTGGGCTTGTCCGGCTTGTCGGACTTATCCGTGTTGCCCGGCTGGTCGGGCGACGGCGTTGGGTCGTCGGCCGAGATTGAGGCGGTCGTGGTGTTCGCGGCCGCGGTGTCGACGAACGCAACACCACCCGCAGTGAGACCGAGGCCGAGCATGCTCGCGGCCACGAGCGTCGGGAGGCGACGTGAGTTCATACAGGGGACTCCTTATCGGCGGTGTCGGGGGGTCCGCACGCGCGCTGCACACACTGCCGGGCCGAAAGCAAGAGGACGGTTACCTGAGATAAGCGAATGGTGCGGACATCTCGCGAATTCGCCGGTTGTTAACCCAGAGGTCTGTCTGCGCCCCAAATGTTTCCCGGTGCAACGGGCCCTTCGGTCGGGAGGGCGTCCAGGGGGCGGCCGGCCGGAGCCGACCGCCCCCCGACACCCAAGATTTGCCGGGCGTGGCGTCTGATGACGCCGCCGGTCAGCCGGCCTGCGGTGCCGAAGTGCCCCCGACCGGGGTGTTGCCCGCGGGCAGCTGCTTGTGGCCCGCCCGGTGGGTCTTCCCAGCCCGGTGGGACTTGCCCAGCCGCTGCGACTTCCCGCTGCGATGCGTGCCACCGACCCGGTGCGTCCGGGTGTGGCTGCGGCCGGCCCGCTTGTGCTTGGGCGTCGCCTTCGTTCCCGAGGTCGGATCCGACTTGGCGGGACCGGCCTTGGTGTCCCCGGCGTCCGACGGGGTCGGGATGTCATTGCTGCTGATGGCGGGGGCGGCGACGGCGGCCGCTTCGGCGGTATCGGCGAGGCTGACCCCGCCCGCGGTCAGTGCCAGGCCGAGCAGGCTCGCCGACACGACGGAGGGCAAACGACGTGCGTTCATGTAGCTCTCTTTTCGTTGATTGGACCCGTGACGTCCGACTTGGCGGGCCGCGGGTGGGCCGCAGCGCGGCAACCGCCCGGAAAGCTAGGGCCGCGCAGGCGGGCGCCTCAGTCCAATTCGTGGCCTGTGGATAACTCCGGCCGGTTTTGCCGGGTCCACTCGAGTTCGCGATCGAAGTAGACCTGGCCCGGTCGCAACTCGCCGCCGAACAGCTGGCTGACGGTGACCAGCGTGTAGCCGCGTCGGATCAGCTCGTCGACGATGCGCGGCACCGCGTCCACCGTGGTGGGGTGAATATCGTGCATGAGCACGATCGAACCCGGGTGCACGGCGTCGACGGCCCGGCGATAGACCGAGTCGGGGTCACGGTGCAACCAGTCGAGGGTGTCCACCGACCACTCGATCACCGCCATCCCCGCGGCGTCGGCCTCGGCCCGGACCAGCGTGTTCGTCGCGCCGTAGGGCGGTCGCATCTGCTGGGGCCGCTGGTCGTTGATGGCGGTCAACTCATCGGCCGTGCGGCTCAACTGCGAGGCAATCTGACTGTCACTCAGGGCAGTCAGCAACGGGTGCGACCAACTGTGATCCTCGACCTCGCCGAGCGCCGCCTCGGCCCGCACCAGATCGGGGTAGTCGTGGGCGTTCTCACCCACGTCGAAGAAGGTGGCGGTGACCCCGGCGGTGGTCAGCTCGTCGATCAGTCGCCGGGTATCCGGCACCGGTCCATCGTCGAATGTCAGCGCCACGCAGCGCAGCTGCAGACAGTCGGGAATCGGGGGAATGACCGCGGGGTGTTCGTCGGCCTCGCGCCCACTGTTCGCCGGGGCCGCGTCTGCTCCGGCGCGCTCGCCCGCCGCGGGGAGCACCGGGCGGACCAGCGTGCCGGAATTCGCAGCCAGGGCCAACCGCGATGCGGTGACCGACGGTGAACCGAGCACGCATCCGGAGAGCAGGCCACCGGCCATACACAGCAGCCCTGCGGCGGTGAGGAAACAACGCCGTCGGCCCCCGTTGCGGCCCGACGGCGTCTGCGGATCCACGTTCAAGATCAAATTGCATCCGACCGGCCGGTGTCACCAAGAAGATGATCAAGTTTGGCTCAGGATGTTTGCGTCGGGTCAACGGCTCGCGGCGCGCGCGCCAGCACCTTCTCCAGCTGCCTCATCGCCACTTCTTCCGAACCCCGCGGCCAGGTGCGCGGTCGCGCCTCGACCGCCCGGCGGGCCCGGCGTGACCAGGAGATCAGCAGGCGGTACAGGTCGACGTACAGCTCCGCTACCAGGGCCTGGTCGTGGAGGTGCTCGGTCGGCGGGGGAAATCTTTCGAACCAGCCCGGAAAGCCGGCGAACCCGCGCTCGGACGTCTCGCACACCCGGGTCTCCAACTCGGCCAGTGCGCGGAGCAGCTGGTCGCGATTCCCCAGATGCCCGAAGATCAGGCGCAGCACTGTCTCGGACTCGAATACCGGGGCGGCCGGCGGTTGGGAGAACCAGTCCCGCAGCGCCCGTCGGCCATCGGCGGTGATCGAGTAGATCACCCGTTTCTGACGACCCCTCAGCTGGGCTTCGGCCGTGACGAGCCCATGGGCGACGAGGTTCTTCGGCTCCCGGTAGAGCAGGGTGGCCGAGCGGGGCATGCACTGCGCCAGGGACGAGCGGATCTCGCCGGTGAGCTCGTAGGCGGAGTAGGGCCGGCGGGCGAGCAGGGCCAGCACCGCGTACGAGGTCTCCGTCAACCTGGCCATCGGCTCAACGGGTCGGGCCGGCGACGAACCGCAGTCGGTTGCCGAGATAGTTCGCCCGCACCGATTCATTGGCGGTGATCTCATCCGGGCTGCCGCTTGCCAGCAACCGACCGGCGACCAGCACATACACCAAGTCGCAAGTCGTCAGCACCGCCTGCACGTTGTGCTCGACCAGCACGACGGTCAGCCCGAGCTCGGAATGCAGCCGGTGGAGCAGTTCGAACATGGCCGCGGCGGAGTTCGGGTCCAGCCCGGCGGCCGGTTCGTCGAGCAGCAGGATGCGGGGGGCCGACAGCACGGCCCGCCCAATCTCGATCCGTCGGCGGCCGGAGAAGGAGAGCTCACCGGCCCGGTCGTTCCAGCGATCCTCGATTGCCAGCATCGCCGCGGTGGCGCGTGCGGCCCGCTCGGCCCGGGCGGAGGCGTTCCAGGCACTGCGCAGGCCCGCGAGATAGGCCAGCGTGGGCGAGTCCAGCCGATGATGGGCACCAAGGAGCAGGTTGTCCGCGACGGTCAGGTCGTCGATGACCCGAGTGGACTGAAACACCCTGGCCATCCCCTCGGCCGGGCGGCGCCAGGCCGCCGAGCCGGTTACATCACGGCCGAACAATTCAACTGACCCGGCGTCAGGCGGGCGGACGCCGCTGATCACGTCGAACAGCGTGCTCTTGCCCGCCCCGTTGGGTCCGATCAGCCCCACGAACTGCCCACTCGGCACCTGCAGGCTCACCCCGTCCAGGACGGTCAGCCCGTCCAGCCGCACCGCCACGTTGTGCACCGCCAGGGCCGTGGCCGAGCTTCGCGGCGCGTGCCCCACCCAGGCCGCCATCACGGCCGGCGCGCTGTCCTCGGGTCCCGGTTCGTCACCGGCGGCCTTGCGCAGATGCTGCCGGTCGGAATCGCCCAGCACCCGCGCCCGCAGGTCCGCGACCCGTCCGCCCAACCCGCGGGACCCGGTCAGCGCGCCGCCGACGAGCCCTATTCCGGCCAGCAGGAACGAGTTGATCCGGTAGCCCTCCATCGCCACGGGGATGATTTCGTCGGCGGTCGCGATCGCCAGCACCCAGCCGATGGCGTCACGACCGGCCAGCACCGGAATGGCCAGCAGCAGCAGCGACGTCGGGGCCAAATAGTCGATGAAGACCGGTGGGTTGATGTACAGCCAGCAGGCCAGCACGCCCGCCAGGCCCGCAAGGATGCCGGAGACGGCGAAGGCCGCCAGGCGGTAGCGCAGCGGCGATATCCCGACCGCCGCCGCGGCCTGCCGGTCGGTGCCGACGAGTAGGAACGCCCGCCCGGCCGGGCTGTGGCGCAGCCGGACCAACAGCGCCACGACCACCGCCAGCCAGCCGAGCAGGAAGAAGTAGAACGTCATGTCCGATCGCAACCCGAGCCCGAAAAACCACGGCCGCGGGTTCGTGATCGACTGGCCCAACTCGGTACCGCCGGAGATTCCGCCGGAAAATCGACCCTGGGTGAAGACCGCCTTTTCCAGGGTCACCTGGACGCCGAGCGTGATCACCACCAGGTAGATGCCCGGCAGGCGGATGCTGGCCGCCGCCATCACCACCATCAGCGCGGTCACCGACCCGATGGCGGCCACTGCGGCAAGCAGCCACGGCCAGCCCTGACCGAGGTTGTCCGGCCGCTCCAGGTAGCCGAAGAAATACAGCGCCGTGCCGAACAGTCCGGCGCTGGCCAGCGATATCTCCCTGGTCCAGCCCTGCAGCACCAGCAAGCCCAGCGAGGCGACGGCCAACGGGATCGCGGAGCTGGCGGTGACCCAGTAGTCGGGCGCGGCGAAGACCCACGTGGCCGCGAAGAGCCAGCCGAGCACCGACCCGGAGTACAGCAGGGCCGACCGGATCGGTCTGGTCCGCGGGCTGCACGGCACCGAGGGAGAAAGGGCGCTCACAGTTGCCCACCGGGCTGGAGCTGATGGTCCGTCACCCGTCCGGAGTCGATGACCAGGATCCGGTCGGAAACGTCCTCGCGCACCTGCTGAAACTGCTCGGCCACCACCACGGCCACGCCATGGGAGACGATGCGCAGCAGCGATTCGTAGACCCGGTCCACGACCACGGGCGCCAGCCCCTGCGAGGGCTCCTCGACCAGCAGCAGCCGCGGCGCGGCCATCAACGCCCGGCCGATCGCGAGCATTTGCTGCTCGCCGCCGGACAGCGTGCCCGCGCGCTGCGGCAACCGGCCGGCCAGCTCGGGGAACAGGTCCAGCACCCCGGGCAGCTCCAACCGCTCACGGTGACCGGGCAACGAGGCGGCGCCGAGCAGGAGGTTCCCCTCCACGCTCAGATTGGCGAAGACCCGCCGACCCTCGGGCGAGAAGCCGATCCCCGCCGCCACCCGCCGGTACGCCGGCCACTGGGTCACGTCCCGGCCCAGCAGGCTGATCCGGCCGCCCAGCGCCGGGTTCGTGCCGATCAGCGTCTTGAGCAGCGAGGATTTGCCCGTTCCGTTTAGGCCCACCACTGTGGTGATCTCCCCGGCGTGTACGCGCAGCTCCACCTCGTCGAGCACCACGTAGGAGCCGTAGCCGACCCGCAATCCGTGCGTCGTCAACACCGGATCGCTGCGCTCGCTCATTGGTGCACCATCCGTTGGATGGCGCACCAAATCGCGAAGCTGCAGTGCTCATTTGTTCGCTCGCTGCGCCCGCTCACAGGCTCTGCCGATCCAGCAGATAGAACTGACGCGGCCTCAGCCGTGCCACCGCCAGGATCATCAGCAGCAGGATCACGTTGAGCGTCAGCTCCTGGCGGCCCAGCGAATACGGTCCGACGATGCCCACGGTCAACGCCGTCTGCACGACGGCCATGACCAATGCGGCGGCCAGCGCCAGCGGCAGGCTCATCAGCCCGCCGACGATCGCGACCGTCAGCCCGCGCAGCAGGAAGATGATCAGGTTTATCGGGTCCGGGCCGGACTGGGCGGCGATCAGGCATCCCGCCAACGCCGCGACCCCGCCCGCGAAGGTGTGCACGCCGGTGCCGATGCGGGCCACCCGGACCCCGCACCAGGCGCTGGCCTCCAGGTCGTCGGAGATCGCCCCCAGGTGGCGGCCGGTGCGGGAGCGGTTGAGGAACAGCGCCAAACCGATCACCAACGCCACCGAGATCACGATCGTGGTCAGGCGCAGCGAGGTGAGCACCACGCCGGAGATCGTGACCCGGCCGTGGCCGAACGGGCCCGGTGGGATCGACTCCGGTGGCACGTTCAGCGTGCTGGAGAACACGCCGATCGCGAGCATCATCGCCCCGAGTGATACGACGGTCAGCGTCATGCGGGGCAGCGCGGCAACCCGCGCGGTGGTGACGGCCAGCCCGTAGCCGACTCCCATTGCGGTGCCGATCCCCACCACGACGAACAGGCCCGCCAGCGGCGGTAACTGGGGCCGATAGCCGGGTACGGCGGAGTTGTCGAAGACCAGCCACCAGTACAACAACGCGGCCGAGGCCGCGATCCCGCCGTGGACGAAGGCGATCGTGCGGCTGACCCGATACGACAGCACCAGGGCGATGGGCAGAAGTGCATAGAGCCCCGCCTCGGCCACACCGAGCACCAGGACTTGCCGCCACAGGTGCAGGTGGATACTCACGCGCACTCCAAGACCCGGCCGGGAACGACGTCCGAAAGCCCACAACTAGTACACAGTGAAGTAGAACGGGACATTACTCCGTCGCGGCCGGCTGTCAATGCGGTCGGACGTTGGGGCGAACGGGTAGCTTCCCGCCAATCCCCGTCGGCGCCTCCCGATGACCGGGATACTCCGGTTCGTGCAGGAGGCGCGCGTGAGGACCCGCCGGCTGCGGCCGCTGACGCGGCTCGGCATCGTCGCGGTCGCGCTCGCCCTGTTTGCCGGAGCGATCATCGGAGCGGTCCGCGCGCCTGCCTGGACCCCGCTGTTCGCCGTCCTGGCATTTGCCGGTGTGGCGATGCTGATGCTGTTGCGTCAGGCGAGCGTGTCGCTGAGCGGCGATCACCTCGTGGTGCAGAACCTCCTGCGGGTGTACGCGCTGCCGCTCGCGGGGATCCGACGCCCCGTCCGCGACAGCCGCGGCGGGCTCGCGCTGGTGGTCTATTTCCATCCCGACTATCCGCGATGGCCCGGCGGGGTGCTGCCGCAGGGGTGGCGGGCCAGGCACCGCCGCAAGCGGTTGCGGCAGATTCCGGTCTTCGCGCTCGGGCACGACGACGAGCTGCTGCCGGACATACTGCGCCGGGCGCAACTGGCCCGCGACGAGATCGAGTTGGGCCGCCCGGCTGACCCAGCGTCAGATCCGCACTAGTCGGGCAATTTGGGGGTCTCGAAACCGTCGCGGCGCCCGAGCAGCACGGCCCGGGTCAGGGCGCCGGGTCCGAAGCGTGCCGCCACCGCGTCGCGGGCCGCATCGAGCGACGTGGACACCGGCTGGTCCGCGGCGCGGGGGAACGGCAACGGCAGCTGGATGGATCGGTCGTCGTCGAGGCCGGCCACGGACAACCCAATGAGGGTCAGCCCACCGACCGCCGGCACCCGGCGGGCCTCCGCCAGCAGCGCCCGGGCTGCGGCCAGCACTGCGGCGGTGTCGGCGGTGGCCACGGCCAGGGTGTGCGAGCGGGTGAGGCGGGTGAAGTCGTCCAGCCGCAGGCGGAGCGTGACGGTGCGGCCCACCCGATGGGCGGTGCGCATGCGTCGAGTCACCCGGTCGACTATCGCGACCAACACCGCGTCGATCTCGTCCCCGCCGCGATCTCGGCGACCGAGCGCGGTCTGTGACCCGATCGAGCGACGACGCACGCCGGGGGTCACCGGCCGCGGGTCTGTGTTCCTGGCCAGCGCGTACAACTGACGGCCCGACGCCCTCCCGACCATCGCGACGAGGCTCTCCGCGGGCAGCCCCGCGACATCCCCGACGGTGCGAATGCCGCGCTGGGCGAGCTTGTCGGCGGTGACCTGCCCGACGCCCCACAGCGCCACGACCGGCAGCGGGTGGAGGAACTCCAGCTCCCGATCAGGGGGCACCAGCAGCAACCCGTCGGGTTTGGCGACCCGGCTGGCGACCTTGGCCAGGAACTTCGTGCGCGCCACCCCAACAGTGATCGCAAGTCCGACCCGGGCCCGGACCTGTTGCCGCAGCCGGACCGCGATCTCCACCGGTGTTCCGGACAACCGCCGCAGCCCGCCCACATCGAGGAAGGCCTCATCGATCGAGATGCCCTCCACCAGCGGGGTCACGTCGTCGAAGACCTCGAACACCGCGCGCCCGGCCGCCGCGTAGGCCTCGAATCGCGGTGGCACCACCACCGCCTGTGGGCACAGCCGCCGCGCGGTCGCGCCGCCCATCGCGGTGCGCACCCCGGCGGCCCTGGCCTCGTAGCTGGCCGCGAGCACCACGCCACCGCCCACGATCACCGGCCGGCCGCGCAGCCGCGGGTTGTCGCGCTGCTCGACCGAGGCGTAGAACGCGTCCAGGTCGGCATGCAGGATGCTCGCCCTGGGCCCGGCCTCGCCACCCGACACGAACATATGTTCGAATAATCCGGCGCCGTCGGCAAGCCCGAAGCTTCGGTCGGGAACTATCCCCGGGCCCGCCGATCATCGCCGGCCGGTTGCTCCGGCAGTCCGAAGTGGGGCCAAAGGCGGTCGGTGTCGAGGAAGAAGTTCAGTCCCACGATGGCGTCCTCGGCGATCTCGACGACCTGGATCGCCCAGGGGCGGAACGATCCTCCCTCCCGGCGCCACTGCGCGAACGCGGGCATCCCGTTTGCCTGGATGGGGACCACCCGCGACCCCTCGCAGTGCGCGCCGCGCCCGAGCATCCACCGGCCGATCTGGTCACGCCCGCGCAGCCACAACGGCAACGGGGGCATGGACATCACCGCGTCGTCGCGCAGCAGGCCCACCAGCGCCGGAATGTCGTAGCCGACGAAGGCGTCCACATAGCGGTCCAACAAGTCCCGCTGACGCGAATCGGCCGGTGCCAGCGACTGACCCAATTCGCCCCGCCAATCGTCGAGGGTTTCCCGGGCCCGCTGCAGGGCGCTGTTGACCGACGCGACGGAGGTGTCCAACAGCTCGGCCACCTCCGCGGCGGAGAAGCGCAGCACGTCGCGCAGCACCAGCACCGCCCGCTGTCGGGGCGGCAGGAGCTGCAGGGTTGCGACGAAGGCCAGGCGGACCGAATCGCGCGCCGCAGCGACATCGGCCGGGTCGCCGGCGCCGGGCAGGACTCGCAGGTCGTTGACCGGGCCCACCCACACCGATTCGGCCAAGGCATCGGTCACCGGTGCGCCGGCGGCCGAACTCGGTCCCAGGTCCATCGGTCGCGCCCGTCGCTGACGGGCCGTCAGCATGTCCAGACACACGTTGGTGGCGATCCGCATCAGCCACGACCGCATCGTCGAGCGACCCTCGAACCCGGCCCGGCCGCGCCACGCTCGCAGCATCGTCTCCTGAACCGCGTCCTCGGCCTCCGAGGCCGCCCCCAGCATTCGATAGCAGTAGCCGGTCAGGATCCTGCGGTGCTCCTCGAGCCCGGGGGAGATCTCGCCGTCGACCTGCCCCGGGACTTCAGTCATGGCCCGTCCCCCGCGCGTGTCAGTTGGGATGCTCATCGTGCAACCGCCACCACTGCTGCGGATAATCCAGGCCCTCCTCCTGGCGGCCCAGCCGGGTGAGATCGAGCCAGTGGTAGGTCCCGATGAACATCTCCCCGCCGCGGTCCTGGGTGGTGTAGGTGTGCAGCACGTCCGTCCCGTCCCGCAGGTACACGCTGATTGTGGGTCGATCACCGGCGTCGGTGTGCGCGCCGAGGTCGCGCGCGAACTCCTCGCTGCACGACACCCACGGAACTCGTTCCCAGCCCATGCGCCTCCGGAACGCCGCGGTGTCGGCCAACGAGGCCCGGGAGGCCACCACGAAGGTTGTGTCGCGGGCGTGCAGATGCGCGAGGTGGCCCAGGTTGTCGATGAGGAACGAACATCCCGAGCAGCCCACGCTCGCGCCGGGGGCATACATGAAGTGGTACACGATCAGCTGCCGCCGCCCGTCGAACAGATCGGCGAGACCGACCTCGCCCCGTTCGGTCGAGAACTTGTAGTCCGTCTCGACCACCACGGCCGGCATCGTCCGGCGCTTGGCGGCCAGCGCGTCGCGGGCTCGGGTGAGGGCCTTCTCCTCGACGAGCAGCGCCTCGCGGGCGGCCTCGAACTCGGCGCGGGACACGCGGGTGAGTGCGGTCATGGGGTTGCCTCCCGGGGCTGATTCTCCGATTCGCCAGTGAAGACCGATCGGCCGGCCCAAACTCATCGTCCCCGGCGCGATCGGGGGGCGGGAAGAGCATCCGCTCCGGCCCGCCGCGCAATATCGTTCAGCTCGTGACCGAGGCAGTAATCGGGCCCCGACTGGTCGCCGGGACCCGGCAGCGGCTGATCCGCGAGGGTTCGATCCTGGCGGCGCTGTGGATCGTCTACTCGCTCGGTCGGGCCCTGGCCGGTCGGCACATCAACGGGGCCTTCAGCAACGCCACCGATATCTGGGACTTCGAACGTCGGGTTCATCTGCCCAGCGAGGCGGCCCTGCAGCACTGGACGTTGCACTGGGTCTCGGCGATCCGATTGGCCGATCTGTACTACAAGTGGGTCCACCTCACCGACTTCGTCGTGGTCTGTGTGT
>Ga0157362_1001256_pt1 | contig 10479 bp, 10 predicted proteins | sample AttlaeALBM3_FD_111480 | JGI IMG/M metagenome (GOLD analysis project Ga0157362, IMG submission 111480) | Fungus gardens microbial communities from leaf cutter ant in Ribeirão Preto, State of São Paulo, Brazil - Atta laevigata ALBM3 | ecosystem: Host-associated > Fungi > Mycelium > Unclassified ... | reverse complement strand
GGGGGGGGGGGGGGGGGGGGGGGGGGGGGAGCGCTTTATCCATAAATCCTAGCATGGTGAAAAGACGCAAGGTGAGTTATTGCGCACAATGACAGCAAAGGGTGGGAGATATGACTTATCAACCAATCATGGGAGATCCATATGCGCGCGGAATTCAAATTTTGAAAATTTAGGTGAATCACTTAAATAATGCCTCATATTAGAGGAATGAAAGAAGTAAAGATTAAACGCTTAATTTCTATTAGTGTTTAATTTCTATTTTATACTTTTCTATATCTTTAATATTTTATATAATATTTATTTCTATTCCTAACACTTCTTCTGTTGTGTGAAAGGCTTAAATCATTGTTTATTTAAACATTTTCTTTGTTGCAGAATTTCGTAGTACGACAATCGAGCCAAGGCAATACAATGGCTCTCTCAGTGAGATTACCTGTTGGAAAGGGACCCTATATTGAACATTATCTGATCCAAGCCAACAAGGGCAAACTAAGTTTGGAAACGAGCGAGAATAGGTTTGAAAATATCCCCTCACTGATTGCGCACTATTCACAATGTTGGTAAGTGCTTTCTTTTCTCTTTTTTATTTATACATAGATTTTCGCCCCAGAAATAAAACAACCGACATATCTATGTGACAAATTATCATCTTTTTTTATCCTTATAATCTCATCTATAAAATTCATTCATTACAAATCGTTTTAATTATTTTTTATTCAAAAGTAATAAAAGGTATCACTATTGAATTCTTTCTAAATCATATTTATCATTGATAAACATGAAAATGATTTTGAAACATGAATGATTCATGAGATCGTTATATATAATATTTGTGTAGAGAGTATTATTAACTTAAATAATAAATAACAACTTGAACACAACAGTCAAAAAAGGCTAAACGATCAAACTCTTTAGAAATAAAACAATTTCGTATGTACTCATATACCACAAATCCGGCAAATTTGAATTTATCTATATTTATTTCTATTTGGCAAGCAGTGATGAATTGCCAGTGCAATTGATTTTACCGAGAGCAATGCGAGAGGCAAAAAATAGACAACAGTTGTCATCGCTGGCATTGCTGGGCCAAGAATTCTGGCGATATCCAATGGCGAATCCAAAACAACCAGAAAGCAGTAGCAGTAATACATCTAGTCTTTGTAGTTTTCATGGAGGTGAGTTTTTCTAATAATAATTCGCATAAATAATTTTAAAATAAGTGAGATTAAAAATATTTAAAAAAACATTTTTTAAAAAGGAAAATTAAAAAATAAAATTAAAATAATTTTCCAATATAAAAAGTGATTTGTTTTAATAATTATAAGTTTTATTATAAGTTAAATATTTGCTGTTTTTGTTTATTAATTGAATGCGTATTAAAGATTTATATTAATTTCAAATAGCTTCCAAAGCTAAGCAAAAATTATAAACAGAAATATTTATAACAATCTTTTTCTGCAGATAACAATAGTCATCATATTAACAAGAATAATAACGTGAATACGCCGACCACGGAAAATATAGTGCTTAATCTGGCCCCAATATTATTCCACAATATACGTAAGATATTGACATTTTATTTTTCTTCTATTTTTATTCCATTTTTAGCACGTTTTTTTGAATCTGTTATTCATATAGTGATTATTATTAAAAGTTTTATTTTTTTAATTGAAATTTGATGACTTAATTTTTTATATTATTATACCTTAATTTAAGATATTTTTATTTTAAATGTTTTTTACAAAATTATTGATTCTAATTTTTGATTCTATATGTAGTAAGTATTATATGCGTGCGTGCGCGCGCGTGTGTGTTTGTATGTGTGCGTGTGTATACGTGTGCGTGTGCATGTGTATCAACTTATGTATGAATAATATTTTAATACTTTTAAATATATATTGCATATATACATACACATATATACACAATTTCACATTAAAAAAAAATAAATATAATATATTAAACATAATCATTTGTGTGTATATAAGTATGCACAGGTGGATAAATTATTTTTTTAACTACAATATGTCAAAAATTAAACGATATAGGTATATAAGATAGATTTGAAAATCCTGTCTATAAGATAATATCATAAAGAATGATAATTTAGTATAAAAATGAATATAATTATAGTATAATGATGAAGAAGTAATAAATAATTAAGTTTAAAAGAAAGTAATAATCGATAATTGATTGCGATACTTAATACAAATTCTTCTTACTATCATCTCGGATTTATATTTGAAGCTATTGTAGTTTTTAAAAATCAAAGGACAAAAAATTTCTCCACAAAAAAATTCTAAAATGGTTTCAATCTAATCTATTTAATAAATTTTTACATGTAGATGCCCCTTCTCCGACGAATACTGTCAATGCGATCACTTCGAAATTTGTATCATCATTGCCACGTCAGCCGCGTCCAACTCCGCCGAACACTCTCGATCTGACAACCTTCAATGAACCTTTGAATAATACCAAAAGGGACCGAATTTTGTCATCAGATGACAAACTATCTCATAAATTAATCTCGCCAAATCTTGTACAAAGTGTGCGTTGTCCTTCGCCGGTGATTTATAATGTGGAAAATAATATTCTGAATCCTAGACAGGACACTAGAAATTTTGATAATTTGAAAAACAGTCTGGATACACCAAAATTGACAACAGTTGAATTTACTAAGAGTTCAAGGAAGTTCACATCTATTTCGACTTTTCATCAAAATAACCTATCGTGCCTCACATCACCAGAATTAGCGGATAGTAGGAATATCATTACTGAGAATCAAGGAGCTAGACAAAATATGAAGACACCGCCACCGCCTCCACCAAGATGGGCCAAATCTGGCATTAGTCAGAATCAGAATAATTTTACTGTAACTACGACGGTGACATTCAATATAAACCAAGGCAGCAATTTGAACAGTTCACAGGTAAATTTTAAAAATTCTTCTATAAAATTTTATAATTATTAAAATCGTTTTTTAACAAGTTTTTAATTTAATAACATCGTTTCTAATTTAAAAATACATAATTATAATATAATAACGAATAAGTGAAGGTCATATTCAGTCAAGATCAGTGTTTAATAATATATTGCGTAAATGTTTACAATTTTCAATTCAAACAAACTGTATGTTGATTATTGATATTGAAATACAGACTTAAATTGAACTCGCCTTGATCGAATATGATTTTCTTCATTTATTTTGTTGAATTTTTTGATATATTTTTACTTATATTGTTTATTTACGTCGTCTAAAATACACATTTTTCCTACATATACTGGTTATTATTAATATTACTATATGACCCGGTGATCAAATCGGTAAAATGCCATATGAAATTCGGAAAATCCAAGTTCGAATTTCGGCTGAGGATATTTTTTGTAATAAATTATTTATAGTGTTTTGAAGATGCTTATTATTAGGCCTTAAAACTTTTAATATAATCTTTTTCACTTAATTAGTGAACTTCTCGGATTTTCATTTAATTTTCATTTAATTTAGTGTAATAAATTTTCTTATAATATGCTCATTTTTTATGTCGATATGTTTTTATTCTATCTCATATCTTCTATTTAATGTAATTTAATGTAATTTAATTAAACTTTTAAGGTAATTAATTGTAATGTCTAATTTTACAGATACACACATTTTATGTGTATTTATTATAATAAAAATATAATATCTTACGTTAATTATTGTTATTGCTATTATATAAATTAAGATAATTAATAATTAAAGAATAAATCATTTATCTTTACTACATTGAAATAGTTGCAACCATTTCATCTCTCTTTCTCTCTGTCTCTTTCTCTGTTTGTCAACAGCAAAATACACCATCGGATCCGAATACGTCACTATTGAGTCCTCAATCTGATAAATCTCTCAATTCCAATTTTTCCATTAAATCACCTCTTTCGCCTATCACTCCAATTTTATCCCCTACTTCGAAGCTGATACCAAAAACACCCAATGTGCTCTCTCCAATTACTCCTTCTAGCACCAGCAAATCAAAAAAGCGACGAGATCGCGAGAACCGGAAAAATTCTCAACACTATCAGGAATCGGACATCTTGAACTCATATTACTGCAGTTCACCGGCCGATAAGATTTCCGATTATGAAGATATCTGGAACACGACTGACCAATCGACACAGTCGACCTGGAATGACAAATTGAAAAATAACAGTGTCGCCTGCATTTCGCAGAATTGTGTGAAAAATTCAAATGACCGTTTGATGAGTCCCAAAGAATCCGAAGTTCTTATCACTGAAAAATTTCCAGTACAAGAACAAATGGTTCTAAAGAATGAGGGATTTATCCTAAAAAATGATAAAATGGGATACAAAGAAAAAATGAATTCAGAATTTAGTAGTTTTAAACCTATTCTGGAGATGAAGAGTCCTGAACAGAACTCGCCAGAAGAGAGTGATATAGGAAAACAACCTGATCTGCTATCTAGAGTTTGTAAGAATCTATTAGATTATTATATAAAAGATTTATATCAAACAGTAGCTTAATATTAAAGTCAATTCAAATAAAAAAAATTTATAATTATATAAAAAAAAGACCATGTGAAATAGAATAAATTTTGCAAACATAGAATTTGACTCAATTTGGCACAAAAACTCCTTAAGAGGTCTAAATACTCACAGTAACATCAAAGTTTACGCCAAATATATTCTTGATATCAAATGATATTAATCATAGGCATATGATATGTCCATCAAAAATTAACTGAAAAAGGCAAGTGAGCTTCGAAACTGTGATGTCTTGACGGAAGAAGTCGAGTGAGATAATAGAGTGATCTTCTCCGGAATGACTCTTACCTGGACTACCAGATTATGAAAGCGCGCTATCGAAAAAGTCAATTATGACGAGTCGTTGAGCAGAAGATGAATCCCTAGATATCTTTCTAATACAAATATGGCCTCAAATCTAGAGAAGGAGGAATGTTTATATCACTTAATCAACGTTCCATACTTGTATTTTAGCCTTTCTTGTTTAATATGCTTTTTAAAATGTTCACATACTGTATCTGGCTTCTGTCTAGCAGGTATAACTATGATTAACAGATATAACTATGGTTCAAACATTTTATCTATTTGTGAGCTATCTTCAACGTTCATCTTTCCATGCTTCTGGGTTTACGCCCTAGAGGCAACTTACGCTCACTTTAAGTAATTTGGTATCAAGGATACATTTGACATAAACTTTGATGTGAATATATAAACACTTTAATAAGAAACGTTTGTACTAAGTTTCAGCCAAATTAGTTTTCCAAAAATTTTGCATATTTTTATTAATTACATTAATAAGAGTTTAATATTCAAAGATTATTAAAGCAAGTATATTTATTTTTATTTGTTATTTTAATGCTCTTGAATTTTATTTAATGATAAAGGATATTATGTGGAAAAATATTAAAATTAATAATGTTCCTTTTTTTCAATTACCGAAACTTTTAATATTTAAATTGTTTGTTTAAAGATTAAAAAAAAATCTTTTTTGCAGGCAGTGCCAATTCATTGAATAGTCCCAGTATGGTGTCACCTCCAAGAAACAAATTGGGTCTTGTTTTAGCGAAGTCAGAGAGCAACAGTCCTCAAACTCCCGAATGTAAACAGAGCAGTCCTTTCTATGCGGAACCAGCTGATACTATTGTTCAAAATGTCATTATAATTCCGAGAAGACGACCAATCAAAAATAATTCGGCGAACAATTACCGACATAGCGAACCAAGTTGGTTACAAATCCCGACAGGGAATAATGCTAATCAATTGCATCCTATTAATTGCTGGGAGGAACCATCCGAAGAGATAGAAGATAAGACGCCATTAATATCGTCGTCAGTCGATAACCTAGCGAACAGATTAGCTCAAACTAAGGAGACAAAAAAGATTCCCCGGGCGAAACCTATCCAACCACCAAAGATCAGGACCAAAGTGTTTAATGACACTTCTTGGGCGATAGATTCTAGCTGGGAGTTTATCGGTATGTTTTAATAGAATGTTCTACTATAATTCTACCAGGGAAAGTTTTAAATTGCGTCAAATTCTCAATTGTTACCTTTTCTGTTACATTTTCAATGTTAATTTTTATATAATATTGTATTACTTTATATGACATATTTATCTTGTACTAAATTAACACAAAAATTTGAATCATCGTTTGAGACACGTAAAATATGTTCAATGAAATTAAATTTAACATAAATTTTTTAATTGTATATTAATTGTATATTCTAAACTTAACGAAATCTTTTACAGTACCACCACGAGTGCAAGTGCTTTCAAAAAATCGTGACCAGCTAAATGCGACTGGGGCTTCTATTAGAACTTACGCTCTTCAACTTGCAGCAGATAAGACTACAACTTTCTCGCAGAATATCGATAACTTCATTCAATGCACGCGAGAGAGCAAGGAAGCGATTCCGCATGTGGTAATGCGCAATATGCGCCAATTTATGTCAGGTATGAAGAATTATCTGGTAAAACATGGCGAACGTGAATTCGAGAAGGAGGTAGAAAAAGAGCGATTGAAATTACGACCGAACGAGTTTTTGAATCTTGATGCGATTCTTGAGGATGTGATGATGGGTCTGGTGGTGCGGCCCCTTCGAGAACATGTGTGTCGATTGTTCAATGAACATTATTTCGCCAGTGGAGCACTGCAAACCCTAGCAGAAAACATTCAGCATGCCCAGGGCAAGACAATTTATGATCTCGGTGTTCAGGTGAGTAAATTTTCCTAAATATAGATCTATTATATACAGCACATTTATATCAAGAATTTTAAAAAAACGCCAGAAAAGCTTCATGAATTTCATAAAATTTATATTATATTATGAAAAAGAATGATCGACCTTATTAAATTTTAATTGTTTTGCATATAGTCGAAAATCATACCCCCTTCTGAAGAGAATCTGGAGCGAATTCTCAAATGCATCGAGCGATTGCAGAGAGCTGATTCCCCACTTGATAAACTAGAGCATTTATTGGCAGCCATCTCAGCTATTTTCAATTCCGTAAGTTTTTCTAAAATTTTCTTCATGTATTATTGTTTGTAGAAACGTAAGCATAATAATATTTTCGAAAATATTTTTAATACTTGTCAATCTTTTTATTACCTTTATCTTACTGTTATTTTTATACAAATTACTGAATATGATATGCTATATACAAATATGAATATATTTTATAATGTATTATGCATTATGTATTATATGATAGAGTGTAATACTTGAAATTTCTACATCAACTAATTTACTAGTATTTACTGGTAAAAGATACGAAACGCAGCATCAGTAATTTTTATAATGCTTTACTTTTTTTCCTGACAGTAGCCGAAATCTATTTTCAAACGCATTATAAGAAATGGTAAAAAAAATCTGAATTTAAACAATTTCTTTTTTGTATTCGATATAAACTCCACCGCACAGACACGTATTATTGTATATACTTTAATTCCGGAAAAGGATTTTCTAAAAAAGGAAAAAAGATGCGACATGAAGTTATATACGTTTGATCGAATAGACGACTATAGATCCCCTTAATTGTAATTTCGTAGGTGAAGGAAGCTAATTTGGGCAAGCATATTAGACTGAGCGCCGACGATCTTCTACCATTAGTAATCTGGGTTTTAGTACGTGGAAAAGTTGTGGACGCAGAGGTCGAAGCTGAGTACATGTGGGGCTTGCTACATGCTTCTCTTTTGAGTGGCGAAGGTGGCTATTACCTGACAACATTGTCGAGCGCAGTACACGTTTTAAAGACCTTTAAATCCAATCAAAGCACCACGTCTCCATTAAACGTAAATAGAATAATAAATATTGTTAATTGTAACATATAAGAGATATAAATATATCTCTTATGAATCGGATTATGTTAATATAAATAATAAATAATTATTATAACATCTATTTAAATGTAAAGTCATATAGGAGCAATTAATCTTCTCATTGCCTTAAAATAAAATGTTTTATATGATTTCAAAGATTGGATATAACATGCGATTAGAACTTTTTCGTAAGAACATGTTAAAAAGCAACAAGTGTGAGTTAAAACAAATATTAAAAATTGAGACAATGTAATTCGCTTAAAATTATTGTTTCGGACTTGAGTTCTTAAACAAAAAGTTCCATGCTGGAAGCAGCTACATTTCTAAATAAAAATAATGTAATAGTTAATATATTTGTATTGTATCTTGAAAATTTAGTAAAAAATATAAGGAAATTCATATCAAATATTCTTATTTCCTCTACAAAAAAATCATTAAATTTTATTAAAATTGGTGAGGGATATCTTTGTATCTTTTCTTGTTAGTGCTGAAATATTATTTTTAATTATTATACAAATAAAATTAAGTTTTTAAAGAAAATTTATGAAAATATCAAATTCAATTCGATTTTTATAATATCATTTTTATCATTTTTTTAGGGATGTGGAACGCCGGATTGTTCATCTATATTGCGGATTTTAGTACCAGATGAATTGCACGGTTCCTTAAATACTAGAACACTTCCAGTGAGACCCAACATGAATACTAAGGAAATTTGCCGTATTCTTGCGCATAAGATTAGATGCACAAATCCTCAGGATTATGGGCTTTTTAAACTGGTACAAGGAGAAGGTAAGTGCATTTAATGTAGAAATTAATTCAATATTACAGATTAATTCAATATTACATCATAGATCATATATATAGTTCAACTTAACGTTCGGAAAGTAATGACAAAGGAACTATTTGTATTATTTTCATAAAGAAGATCAAGTTTTGATATTATTAAATTTTTTTAATATGTTATACTATTCTTTTCTTACTAATTCATAGTAGAGAAACTAGTGTCAATGCGCAATAATTTACAAGAAATCATTGTTTAAAATTTTTATGTGCTTTATGTATCCAGATTATAAGATTCCCCCTTAAGAAGGGTGCAAGGAGTTGCCATATTGTCAAAGTGGTAAATTTTTTCTGAAAAAAAATCGATAGCGACATTGAATTTTTATCTACTACTCAATTTATATGTGTGTGCGTAACATTCTATTATACATTAATTGGATTTTCCACTCAGATCATTGCATAATTGCATAATTGCATTCTATGTTCATGTTAATTGAATTTCTTATTCATTGCAGCTACATTGATAACATGTAATTTAAAATGTTATATAACAGTTGTATAACAGTTTTATAACTTGTTGCGTTATTATTATTATAAAATTACACTGTGTTATGCTGTATATTAGCCTAATTTTAGTCCGAGAGCTCATCATAGAATTTGTGAGTCCATTGGAGACCCATATTACTATAATGATGTTAGAGACAACAGGAGACCAATTGGCCTGTACAATGGATGTACTTGTTAAGGAAAATTTTTTAAATAATTATTTGTTTATTACTATATATGAAAAAAACATTACAGTATTCAATTAGAAATTTGTTTCAATTACTGAAGAAAGAATAAATACCCAGCAGACTATAATTGGCCTTTAAAGTGAATGAAAGGAGTCGGCATAGCGACGCGAAATAAGCTTATAGCAGTATTTGTGTTGCCATTTGATAAATAATTTTTTCATTTTTACACAAGTTAATAGAATACACCATTGGCATACTGTTCGGATGGATGAAAAGGTCTTATGACACAAAAAATTGCATATCACCTTCTGCTTCTTAATTTCTTAAAAATAAATTTCCGACTCATTATCTAGTTGCTGCAATTCTTGAAAATATATAAAAAATTTTTTAATATATTTTTTTGATTCTTCGTCTGATTGTTTAAAAAGTTTATCATTAAACAAATGAAAACGAAACATTTTTGTAATCATTCATTGTTCATCGTTTTCTCATAATCTACAATATTTTTTTGTAAATTAAAAAAAGAATTCAGCTAACATTACTAGCAATAGAGTTATGAACCTTTACACAAAATAGTAATCAAATTTGTAATTATTTATATCTCGATTAATTTTATAATAAAAAAATCCTTTGTTACAAAATTCTAATTCCCAGTACACTATTGAGAAATGCAAAATTTAAAAAAATTTTAAGAAATTACTGATTCGCGGACTAACCCTAATGAGTTGTTTCATGATATCTTAAGATTGTACTTTAATACTTAATCTTAAATATAAGAACATTGATTATGAATATTGGCCAAAGATGTCTAGATGTCTTTGAGCAATTTAGATATCTAAAGCTGATATTCATATAGTCCATCCTTATTTCAAGATCATTTTAAGTAATGCCTTAAAATTCTAATACAGTTCTGTGTGATTTATGATATCTTATAAGATTACTTAAGATGGCCTTATAAATATATAACAATAGACATTGATCTATGAATATATAGACAAATATATATGTTTATATATTCATACATCTATGAATATATAGACAAATAAATACAAGTGGCTAAAATACTGGAGTCTAAAATACTGGCTTCAAATTTTAGCTGCCTTTTTAATTTTTTTTTTTTTT
>Ga0157362_1001255_pt1 | contig 10486 bp, 3 predicted proteins | sample AttlaeALBM3_FD_111480 | JGI IMG/M metagenome (GOLD analysis project Ga0157362, IMG submission 111480) | Fungus gardens microbial communities from leaf cutter ant in Ribeirão Preto, State of São Paulo, Brazil - Atta laevigata ALBM3 | ecosystem: Host-associated > Fungi > Mycelium > Unclassified ... | reverse complement strand
GGTGCCATATGGCTCGCGTGAAAATTCATAGATATTTCCAGATCTCAAGTTCTGCTTTCCGAGCCTCGATACACGGACCGGATATTCCTCCCTCGTACGCGTAATTTACTTGGAGTTCTGGCCGATACACCGATATTTTTCTGAATAGGTCCTCCGGTCTCAAATCTCCTTTCGAGACCGGTCAATTATCCTTCGGGACTTTAATGACTCAGGTCTCTAATTCTAGAGTTCGGTCCGACCAGGTAGTCCTTCGCGCGGTTATGTATTTTGTATCGCTCCGGGGAAATAACATTCCCCGGTACGCGCGGGCATGGTACGAGTATCGGTTCGCGGCGCGGAATAATCGATCGATCGCGTCATCGTCGTGATTTTTGATTTCGCACGCACGACTCCAGCCACTGCGCTCGTTCCGTTCGAGAGCCTGTAATTCGACGGTTGCACCATGATCGTCCATTTCGACCGATCGATCGATACTCTGTAAGCATGAATACGATCATGTGTTCCACACAATATCCGCAGCTTCGCGGATCGTTGGAGGTCCTATTACTTAACTCCTGCATGCCGAGAAATGCGGATTTAAATCGTATCTCTCTTCCCCGTATAATTACGATGCGTTACGCATTTTGAAGTTAATATTGCTGAAATGTTTTACCGTGAAAGATCAATCTCGTTACTTAACATCCGCTTAACATAAATGGAGAGATCATATTATTTACTTGGGAGATTAATATTGAGATTAGTAATATAGAAAAAGATGTGAGAATGATTCAAGATAATCGCTGTTTTATCTACATCCGAAACAAATATATCTTTCCTTTTTCTATCTGATTCGTCCGTGTTGCATCGTAATTGCGTTAGCTATCTTAATCTCCCTTGACATGCTGTAACGTCGCACTGAGTGTTATCAAATCTTCGTTACATCCGCCTTGCGATATTTGCGTGAAATCGCAACAAGTGCGTCATGATATTTGTCTGGAATGCGCGATGACAAGAGGGAATGAGAAAGAGAATATCGTACGCAGAATATTTAAGATGTGTCTTGAAATGTTGATGTTTTATTAATCGTATAATTTGTCTGCCATTAATCTTTTGCTAAAATTAAAATAGAGATCCTGGATGAGATATTCTTCGCAATAAATTCTTTACAGTGTTTTAAGATGCTAGTAGCATCATTATTAAATCGACTATCACACAATTTAATTGTGTATTATTATTTTATAAAAAATAATAAAAATTAAACTCTGGAGATTTGACCAACAAGTATCTATTTAATAAGAGCAAGTGAAAATAAAATTCAACACGATAATTCATGCGTTAAAAATTATATTATATTTATTCTTCCTTACATTAATTAATACGAGCGGTCTTGTTAGTTAATATAAAAAGAAATAAATATAACATACAATAATTTTTAGCGCACGAATTATTGTGCAGAATTTTGTACTCTCGCTCGCCCTTTATTATTATTTCAATTACAGTTATGATTGTTTCAAGTCCGACACGCGGTTTATAAAATAAAAGATGTATTTAGAATTTATGTATAAAAATATTATTATTAATATTACTCAATATTAATCAAGATTTAACGTCGACCGTATTGATTCTCCTTAATTTCATTTATCACTAACCTGATTTATTTAATTTATTTTAATCGGATTTATCATTAATTTATCACTTATTTGATTTATTTATATAGCGTTTTGAATTATCTAATATTATTGTTTAAAATTAAGACTAATAAAAAAACACTTGATACCTCGTATTATACATAACATTTATTAAGGACGGTATTATAGTTCGTACGTAATTTCAACCATTTGAAGCAATAAGACTTTAAGATGCTAACACGGCTCTCTGATTGGTTTATGACATTTTAAGCATTAACTTAATCTCGAAACTTGAGCAACGTCTATAGATTTCTCCCTACGTATCTGAAGTGAAACTAATTTTCGTTCATAAGAGTCTCTCAGTTGCAATATCGTTCGATTTCGAATTTTATTCCCTTAATACGGCGAATGGCGATCACGTCCGACGGACCGATATTGCCGTACGCATTTTTCGACGTTTTGATTTACGTCGCTTCGGAAATAAATCGCACGTGTGTGTTAGGGCGCGGCGCATGGGAAGGACGAAAAAAGGACTCGGCGGGGAACGTGGGATCCGTAATTTTCGTCTCGATTCCAATTTCTTTTTCTCGCGGGCTTAATCTCGTCCGGTAAATTGGCCCTCTGAACTTCTCTTTGACTGCTCTCGGCCTCTCTGGCCTCCTCCCTCCCGTCTCTCCCTCCCGTCACTCCTCCTCTCGTCCGTCCACCTCCTTCTTTCCTGATAGGTACAATCCCATCAAATTATCCCGATTACCTGTAGCCTTGACGGTATACGCGAGCCTTTCTAATAGAGACAAGCGCACACCGACGTTAACGACGATTTCGAAGTCGAACGTGTGCTGCCGGCATTCGCGTGACGTGAGTTTCGTTAGATTTATGCCGCGCATTTACCGTTAAATACGTGGCCTGCCTCTTGTCTTTTGCTATCGACATTGAACGTAATTCTCGCGACGCAGACAAGTCAGATTTCGAGTTATCCGTTAAAAAATAATTGATTTTCTGTATTGACGACATTGCATTTTGACAAGAAAAGTATTTATATGAAAAACTCCGAAGAATACAAATCATAAAAAATAAATGCCAATCAGCTCCGATAAGTGTGTCATATGTGCGTATTTACGTTTTTTATTAGAATTATTTTTGATATTTCCTTCGTATGCATAAGTCTTTTTTTACCAGGCGAAATTTTATTCTCAAATTTCTTGGCATAAATTTCCAATTTTTATTAAATAAAGATTTAAAAAAAAAAATTGAGTTAAATAACAATTTGGCAACATAGCAGATATGTTGAAAAATAGTCCTGAATTTTTTTCTAGATTTTCTAGATTTTTTGAAAACTTGAAAATAATTTAAATAAAAAAATTTGAACTGGAAAAAAGATCTAGAATGCTTAATAAAAATATGTGTCTACGAATGATTAATAAAATGCACACATAAACGTCTAGTGTCAGCTCTTATTGATTATATCATATATTTGCTTCTTTGTAATTGGACTTTGCTACTTGTGCATTTATTTTCTTTATATCCGTATCTACTGGCTCATCTAAAAAGATATTGCAACCTGTAAGCGATTGAAAATAATCACGGTAAATGCGCGGTGACGAGATAACGCGTTTCTTCGGATACCATCCGTTCCCATTGCGACGACATGAACAGGCATAGCGCGGAATTTTAATCGAGAGACCAGACTTCCATCGATCTCGCGGTTACGGAGAGAAGGGTTCTGCTATCGGGAGTAAAAAGCAATGAGCGGATACGCGGATCGGCTCGCTTTCATGGAAAGCTCGTGTGATAACGCGACGGCGCGGGGGATAAGTCGGATGTTCTGGGAAGCGCATCCGGTGCGGTGGCGCGAACGCGGTTGGAAAAAAGGTCTCGCGTTTTCATCGTGGGACGAGTACAATTACCAGTAACGCCGGATGGTAGATCGACTGTCGGTGGTCGGCCCCTACTACGTATTCACGTATTGGTGCGTAAGCAAAACGCAAATCATTGCCACTTTCCCCGCACGCGTACGCGTGAACGTGACATTTCGCGCTTGCATGATTATTCTATTTACGAAAATGATTATTGAGAACGGCGCGCCTTGTCACGTTTAGCGTCAATCGTGTCTCTGATCCTCGCGTCACGTCGGAATATCGAACGCAATTTTCCTGCTGTGCAATTAAAGCCAACTGTATATTTTATGGTTCTAAACAAATGAACGTAGAAAGTATGAGATTTGAGTGGTAATTAAATATATTGTTTGACTTGATATTGTATGATTGGAATGTTAGACGAAACATGTGTTTCTTTATATTTTCTTGTAAAAATTTAATACTGGAAAGTAATGATTAATTATATTTTGAGTATTGAAGTAGATTGTTAATAACAGTGTACTATAATACTCAAAAGATAATTAATCACTACTTTTTTGTATTATTAAATGAGAAGTATTAATTTGAAGGTACTAAGTTAAATTTCTATAGAGACGGTATTAGTAGTAATAGTAGCAGTAGTAATAATAGTAAAATTAGTGGATGAGATTAAAACAGTCTTCAATGTATAATCTAGATTTATAAAGTTTCTCTGTTACTCCGCGCTATTTTCGAGATTAAATAATAGTCAGTCCTAACTCTGTTCAACGGCAGTATTATTTCGCGCACAAAATATTTTCTCAGTAATGCAAAATTTTAGCATGTTGCACGCAAAATATGTGCATGGAAATATTATTTAAAATTTATGAAATTATTAAATTTTTTTAATTTTTTTTTATTTTTAGAGAGAAATAATATAGAAAAATAAAGATCAACAGTCATCACAGGAAGCGAAATCGAATTACAAGATTTTCTTTAGCATCCTCTTTAGGATTATATGTTTTTGTTTTTGTAAAATTGAAATCTCTATTTAAGCTTCTACAAAATGTCTAAGATGTCTAAGATGTAATGGGGAGTCTATTCTGTATATTTATTATTATTATTATTATTTATTCTTATGTACATTATGTATCATATATACGAGTGAAAGCATAAGGCATTGATAATCATACGAATATAGTTAATTCATAATAGAACTATATTTTTTATATATAACAGATCTCAATAAATATCATTAATAGGTCGATATGTCAAATGCAATTATACGATTATTTCCAAGTAGATATGGTAAAACACATTATAAATTCCAGTATGATTGCATAGCTCTATTAAGTTCCTCAAATAATTACTGATAAATTAAAATATGTTTATGCCTGCAAAAGTATCTTTTTAAATGAATAAAATATTATGTACGTAAATATATATGTAAGTCTATTGCAGTTATACTAGTAATTGTACCTGTACATAATGGAATTAATACTGTATACGTACAAGTAATACGGTACAACTACGCTATTGTTATAAAATATAATTTATATAAATTAGAAAAAAATTGAGAATCTCAATCTAAGATATCTTAGATATCTCTGATATCTTAGATATGTTACCATTAAGAATGTTGAGTTATCTATAATCGTATAGTTGCATTGCAATATTAATAACAGTATGGTAGTGGCTATATAATATGAATTAATCATATTTATGGCTAATATTTTTATTAATAATCTTTTCTCTGTGTAAACATATAGTCGCTTATTGCATATGTAATCCATTTTTCGCCTTTTACATGGGCATTGTAGTAGCAGTTTTGCTGATACCTCTTCAACCTTGCATATTTATATGCGTTTTCTTACTTTAGTGCTTTTTTTTTCCACTCCCATTTGTAATGTAGACTACGCAATGAAGAGAATACGCAATGAATAAAATAAAATAAAAAATAAATAAGAATAAATACGTATAAAGGGTCCCGTAAAGACCATATAATAAGGAAAGATTCTCGAAATCATTTTAAAAAGAAAATCTTAATATCAAAAATATCGAAAAAAATATTTTTTAACATGAAAAATATCAGTAATTTTATCTTTGCATATGTAATCTTATGTTAACAAGAGATAATTAGCTTTTGCTTTTAGCACTTTGCGTTGTAGCACACCTGAACGTGCAAATTTTAGGCGGTATAATTCGCAAATTTTTAATGTATAATTAAAAAACTTATTACAACTTCGACATTTTGGTATAAAGATTTTCGTCCTAGAATGATTAAAAGAAATTTATCTTTAAGCGTTATTATGAACTTTACGGAACACTTTGTATATGCGGTATTTTTGTTTTTTATATATTTATAATATTTTTATTTGATTCAATGTTAAAGAAACAAAAGTTTATATTTTACAAATTAAAATAAAATTTATATTTTGTAATTAGAGAAAACTAAAGATTTTTTTCAAAATTCCTTTTCAAAAAAGTTCCAGGCATATCCAAAAGGTCTACAAAGGAAAAGGTCTACAAAGGTAAAAAAATTATCATGCATGTCAAAATTAATTACGTTAATCGTCGGATTATCTACTGAGGCATTATTAGCCGCGACGGTGAAACCATCGACGATGCCGTAATGCCGTGCTAACCGGTGTAACGGTATTACAAAAGCGACAGTGAAATGGCGGGATGAGAACGCTGGTTTCGCTCCTTGAAAGTTACGCGAGCGCATACGAGCCGCGAGCACGTCACGTTGTAATTACTTCGCACTTTACTTAAGCGAACGATAAAACGATAGTCCTTCTCCCTCCCCTCCCTCTTCTTTCTCTGGAAATCACACAAATGCACGGATTCCGCGGAAGAAGGCGTATACGGAAGAAAGTGGAAAAAGTACTCTCCATCGGTGAACGGGAGAAATAGTTGTCTTTTGTCGAGTATGCATAAAATCGGCCGTAAAGATTGAAGTTACGGCGTGCTCGTAAGAGATTCTGATAAGAACTGAGATTTCTCTACTTGGGTGGTGCGAGTTATTGTTACGGTTATGAGAATATAAAGCGGGACTATCTTGCACTGAGATCGGCCTGCTTAAGAGACCAACTATAAATATAATCACACATTTTTTTCAGTTATGCACCACCGGTGGACAGAGCCGTATATTATATGGGGAATTAGGGTTATCGTATCTAAATCACAAAAAAAGAATAAAAATTCTAAAACATAATTTTTGTTGGTAATTCTTAATGTTAATATATTAAATTATTAATATAATTTTTTAAATACCTCTACAATTTTAATTAATGATCAGAAATTTTATGGCTTCAAATGAATACGGTTGGTGTAATTCTATATGGTATTCGAATGCACTTTTTGCAATTTGACGACGCAATACTAGACGAGTTAAATAAACAGACTCATTAAATTCCAGTTAATTAAATTAAATTAAGTTCCAGCTTTTAAATTTAGTTTGCAATGTAAATTGATGCCTGGGGGAAAAAGTATCATTGGATTTACATTTAAGAGTTATTTAAATTTTATCTGAATTTATTTTTGAAAAATAAATTAAGACATTCGTGTTATCGTTACGAGGTAATGATACGTTCAGACGATAAGATATTTTCCTTAATATTTTTTTTCCCTAATATATATTTGTGTTTACGAAGCTTTATGATAATAGCAGAATAAGTCCATAGCAGAGTGCGCGATAAAGTGACGTTTCCAACGTTATCGGTTATTTGCCTATCGTTGTACTCTTTATCTATCGATCTAATCTCAATGACATTGCCGTATCGGGTGCACAATGTCGTCTCTATCGCTATCACGTAAAAAAGCGAACGGGGCAAAACAACGATGCGATTGATTCCGATCCGGAAATCACGTTCCTGGGTGATCCTCCTCAGTGACGTTACGAGATTTCTACGGTGTGAAAAAAACGATTCGCGTGTCACTGGGAGACGATGGAACAGAAAAAAAGCTTTTAACGTTCTCTGGGTCTTTCTACGGTCGATCTGACGAGATTAATGTCTATTGCAAGGTCGCGTTGACAGATTCATAGCGGTAAATTGTGTTGGCGAAGGTCAAACGAAAGTACGATCGCTCGCCGAGACGAACAGTTGCCGGATCAAATGTCCGATGAAGAGAATTGATTTTAACTCTCTGGAGGCCAGTAATTTTTTTCTTCACACCGAAATCGCGCGTATTTTGCGGAGGCGAGAAGCCGTAAATAAACTGCTAGTAAATTATCATTGACAATGTTGAGATATTAATAAAACCGAAAACTTCGAAATCGCATGCGCTTACACTGAAAAAAAATGTACTAAATTTTAATAAATGTTTGTTTAAATAGCAGCAACTGAATATTTACTGAATGTAAATATATTTTTATTTAGTACAAAAAATTTTTGATACAAGAATTAATATGATTAAACTATCATTTTTCTAGTCAATAAATATTTATCAAGTAAATAAATATTCACTAAATATTAAGTTAGCTATTCAAAATTCAAATTTATTGAAATATATTTATTAAAATTTAGTATATTTTTCACGGTGTACATAATGATATTACATTATATGTGGAGAAGGATTATCGTAATACCATTAATAAAATCAAATTTATGCGAGGGAAACTTTATCATCTCGAAAGTTTAGCGCTAATGGACTAACGCTGTTTTGCATTTTGTGGCTTCACAAAGCTCGCTAACTTATTCAAATATAATCCTCATCTTGTACTACTTTCTGTGTCGAAATTAGCACAAAATAAAAAAAATAACGAAGGAATTCAGATTTCGTGTAGAAATTAATACATATAATAATTCCACTCATGAATCGAGGCTGGAAAAGGACGATTTTAGAAATACAGTGACTACACTTTGAGAGCCGATATGTTTAAAAAGCACTTAAAAGGGGTCTGGCAAGCATAGACGCGTCGTTGTGTATTTTATAAGTACCACGATCATATGCAAGCTGGATGAATCACTGTGACTGGGGAGTCGATATGTCGCGACGATAGAAAGAGGGAAGAGAGACAGAGATAAAACAGAAAGAGGCTCGGAACTCCGTTATCAGGTTTTACCAAATCGTTCGCCGCTGTGATCCTTTCGCGGCATTACCAGGCGGTAACATCCGATGTTTTGTAAACGATATGGATGTGACGCATGGAACATCAGGTCGATGAACGTTTAAATATTCACGTCACTTCAGAGTTGCGCAGCATTAATTTTAAGTTTTTAAATTCATCATCTTTTTTATATATTATTTCTTTCCTTACTAATTGACTTGATTTTAAAATTAGGAGATATCAATATTGATGTATCGTAAGTTATAACTTTCCAAGGGAATTATTTTTATACAGAAAGATTGATGTTGTATTTAAAAATTTAGATAGATACAGATCTAAAAATAATTTTATTGGACTATCAAAATAATTACATGTTACAGGATGTTCAAACATTTTTTTGCAGCATTTTTTGCTCATTATGTTTGAATTTCTACGCAATTATTTTGATGATCCGACAAAATTATTTTTAGATCTCTATCTACCTACATTTTTAGATACGTCAACAAAATTGTTTTTTTCCAGATAATATCAAGCGAAAAGAATAAGAAGGAAATGAAAGCGTTAATTAGTGGAAACGATTAGTGGGAACGATGCGAATAAAATAGACTTTATTTTTATTTAAAAATACACAATTCCAGTAAAAATACCCATTTCAGACAATTTCGGCTTATCTTTCAATCACATTGAAAGAGCAATTTTGTTGAAGAATCTAAAAGTTAGATTCTTCTAGATACAGATTTGAAAAATAATTTTGCTGAACGATCAAAATAATTAGATAGGACGATAAAATTGGTTACTGGAATATAAAAATATATTGTATCATTACTCACCATGTTTAAGATTTATGAAACATTATTTTGATGAAATTTTTAGATTTTTCATCAAAATTGCTTTTTTAATGCATCTTCAATAAAAATATGATACCATATCATTACATATTTTTCTGATCTCCAAGTGAAAGCAAAAATCGATCCTAATCAAATGAGTGCGTCACACAGATTACAAGGCCAAATGACGTCAAATAGAATAAAAGATATATGAAGATATAATATTGTATTTTCACTGAAGATAGTTTGAAGTGGAGATAAAATGTTCTGAAATGTTATGTATTTTTAAATAAGATAGACTCAATTTTGCGTCTTACTAATTACATTTGACACTTATTATTTACCTTGTACTATATTTTTTTTAATTTCCAGATTCTTTAAAGATCAATATATTATTTTCAATATCTTTCTTTTTCCAAATTTTTCGTTTACCACAAATTTAACGTCCAATTGAAATTGTCCAAAAGTAACATGTTAACTTGTGTAAAAATTCGAGTTTGGCGAAAAGTAAAGAGCATTGTACAAATTTATTTCAGACATTTTTCTCCTCTTCAAGAATATCATATTTTCAATAAAAATACAATATTATATTTTCATATATCTTTTATCCAAATTGACGTCACATGACCTTGTAATCTGTGTGACATACTCATTTGATTAGGATTTTTGCATTCACTTGGAGATTAGGAAAATATATAATGATATCGTATTATATTTTTATTGAAGCAGCCAAAATTGTTTGTAATATTATATTTTTAAATAAAAATCTATTTTGCGCTGTATTAATTATGCTTGACTTTCATTTCTGGGCATTACTTGAGCATTACTGGCATCAGTACACTGAAGAAAAAAAGATTGACTGTTGCAGCAAATTATGGCATAGCATTTTTAATTGGTTAGGTAGCAGTCAATTTTTGATCGCCCTAGACCTATTGATTTTCTATGCTGATATTGCGGATAGGTTAACGCAACCAAAAATTGGCTGCTGCAACCAAAAATTAGCTGCTGGAGCCAATTAAAAATATTATGCCATATTTTACTGTCTAATTTGTTGCAGCAGCCGATCATTTTTTTTCAGCGTAGGCATTGGTGTGTGTGTGTGTGTGTGTGTGTGTGTGTGTGTGTGTGTGTGTGTGTGTGTGTGTGTGTGTGATATATATGTAT
>Ga0157362_1001254_pt1 | contig 10492 bp, 5 predicted proteins | sample AttlaeALBM3_FD_111480 | JGI IMG/M metagenome (GOLD analysis project Ga0157362, IMG submission 111480) | Fungus gardens microbial communities from leaf cutter ant in Ribeirão Preto, State of São Paulo, Brazil - Atta laevigata ALBM3 | ecosystem: Host-associated > Fungi > Mycelium > Unclassified ... | reverse complement strand
TAACAAACATGGCGATAACTCGCAAACCTGGTATCTTTACAGAGAATTTGTATTTTTATAGCAAAAAATTTGTTTTTAAAGCAAAGAATTTGTGTTATATAGAAGAATTTGTGTAACCCTCTATGCCACTGATGTGACAGATTTCTTAACCTAACAATAGTTAACTTTCGTGATTCAAAAAAAGAAATACTTTTTAATATCTTATTTCGAGAGATTGAGCATATTTTGATGTCAGATTCTTTCATTTCATGTAAAAACGCGTCGAATGAATATAATTTCATTAAAATTAAAGATGAGTGGTTCTTCTGAATAATTACTGAATCATTTTTACCGGCCGTAAATTATTAATTTTGTAAATCATAAGAAATTAACTATTCATAATCGAATGTGAGGAGAATATTCAAGAATATTCATTTTTTTATTCTCTTCACATTCAACTATAATTGATCAATTTGTTATAGCTCTTTTCTGTGTAAAATAATTACAGCAGCTATTTTCTTGATTCAGTCGGAAATCTGATTATTTATAGAAATAATCAAAGTTGGTTGAAGTTCATATATAAGGATCTTTCATTTTATTAATTCTTTTTTTATTTTGATTTGTTTAATTGTTGACTTATCATTGATTACAGATTAGCACTATTTCACTGACAACTGCAGACACTCATATATGAAAGATCAGCTTAAAATAGGATAAAGAGATACCAAGAAACTAAACAAAGCATTCACGAAGTAAGTGATCTCGTGAAGCAATATGTGTTCGAATCTACGTAGTTGGCCAGTCTTCAATTCACTGAAGCCAAAATTTATTTCTGAGATTCACATGGTTATGGTATTTGGTAATTTACTTTGTTCTCTTGTGTATTAATCTCTTGGCAGTTTATTACTTACCGAATGTTTCAAAACAGGTAAATTGGGTAAAAGAGCTTTAATTGTAACAAAGGACAAGAAAGTATATGACTTGATGAATGACAATCTCCATACTTTGGAGAGCAGAGACAAAAGCTCTACTATGTTATATCTGAAGGAGGTTAAGGATTTGTGTGGAAAAGATATAAAGATGTTCGCGTATGGCATGGGATCTCACATTTTGGCACTCACGAATGGAGGAGAGGTAAAAAGTTGTTAGGAAATTGTATATTGGAATGAACTTTTAATTGATGTCTTTATAACATGCTTCTGGAATATATGTAATTCTATTCCCTTTGAACTAATATCTATATAATTTTCATGAATATATGAATTTGTTAAGTTTCATTCTGGTAATTTTGTGAAAAATAGGTAATAAAATAGTTAATGTCTTCCATAACAAAAAATATAAAAGCATAACTATGAATGTATGCTTTATCACACAGATAATATCCTTATGATGATTATAAAGCTTTGATAAAAATTGTATCTTATTGTGTGACATTGCTATATACACACACACACACACACACATACACACGCGCACACACACACACACACACACACACATATATATATACATAGATTAAAGTAACAATCTGCATTCACAGAAAAAGCAGCTTTGCAAAATTGTTGTAAAATTCTTTAATATGATTGGTCTTGTCCTTAATTCCTCTTGATCTAAATGTATAAATCAATAATATTCAAGAATTTTACAACAGTTACAAAGCTGCTTTTTATGCTAAACACAAACATTAACATTGAAAAAGACAAACGAATTTTTTGTTCATTTAAATATTATCACAACTTGCTTGTGAATTTATTTATTGTGAGTTTATTATGATATCACTGGTCTTTTCACCGAGGGTTTAAATCAGATCAGAATGTAAGAACTAACCAACTACAGTCGAGCATTTCCCTCGTTTGACTGTAACGGGAGAATACTCGACTGCAGTTGATTGGTTCTTAGGAGCTCTACAGTAATAAAAGGAATAGAGAACAGAGAATAAGAATTTCAAACTTAAATTTCAAAATCAAAAATTATGTATTGTGGAATAACAGTTTCCGATAGGTTGAAATTCTTATTCTTTGTGCTCTATTCCTTTTATTGCACGGAATCCCTTACATTCTAATCTGGTTTAAATCCTCTGAAACTAGGCCACTGTGAAGTTTTTTGCTATGGAAGAGGGGATGCTTATGTATAAAAAAATTTATGTTTGAATTTCTCTACTTTATCATTTTTCATTCATGCATTCAACAATTCAAAATATTTGTTAAAAGTTTTATGAAGTCGCCAAATTAATAGATGCATTTATGAGATATTAGAATCAATGATAGTAATATCTGTAAAAGGTATATTCGTGTGACAACATTTATCAATTGAAGAATGGAACATTTAATATGGATCTCACATTTATTTTAATAAACATCCCTACTATTAAAGATGATCGGAACATGAAGCATGTCGTGGACATCGCATGCGGCAATAAACATTCTGTTATTCTAACCAAAAATGACGAAGTAAGTAAACATCGTTGTATGACGATAACCCTCTGTTATCATAAGTTAAATAATTGATTTAATTAGGTGTATGCCTGGGAATCCAATCCAAATAATAGTGGACAGGTGGGTAACAGTACCTATGGACTTTCTATAACACCTAAGTTTATTTTGTCTAATATTGGTTGTATCTCCTGCGGCGATAACTTCACCATGGCTGTCACCAGAAATGGCAAGGTGTATGGTTGGGGTAGTAACGACGTTGGCCAACTAGGGATAAACAACTCTTCATTTTATGAGAGTAAAAATATGCTGCGACAGACTACTATGCAGATTAGTATGCAGAGAAACACATTTTTCGGTGGCCAGATAGCGATCCCCCAAGCTGGGGGAGCCAACAATTTTGAGAATAAAAATATGACACCGCAGTTGGTTGGTATACCGGAAAGCCTTATTGTAGGTAATTCTCTTTTCGATAAAGCAGTAAATGAAGAAGGTGACAAAGCAAAACAGGATCATTGAATAATATTGTTACAGACAAAGTAACTTGCGGATCAAATCACACGCTGGTGCTCACAGACAAAGGGACCATTTATGCTTGGGGTGGAAACAAATTCAGCCAGTTGGGGATTGGCCAGACAGAGTTCTATACACCAATCATGGTAGACTTATGTTTATCGTTATCTTGAAGGAAATAGAATAAAAAAAGGAAAGATAAACTAAAGGTAATCATGATCAATAATTATACCAATCAGGTCAATCAAATAGAAAAGATGAGATGGATCGACATTGCGGCTCTGAATAATACTAGCATCGCTGTCACTGAAGCAGGACGTTTCTATGTTTGGGGTGATTGCCGTGGTGAGTGCATCTCGATCCCAATCGCCACTTCATCCTTCAATGTGCATGACACTTTTGGATACTACGGGCCAAGCATTATGCATAAACCATTGATTTTGAACGAAAAGCCGGACATATTAGGATGCTTGGGAATTGCATTCAATGATTCTGTACGTCTTTGTATCTTTGTTTTACATTTTCGTATCTTTGTTTCACATTTTCGAAATGTACAATGAAACAAATATGATATTGAGAAGGAAAAAATGCAATTGAAATAAATATTATAGCTCTGAGATCTGTTTTAAAGAGAGATCTTGTTTTTAAACTTTTTGCACTTTTCAATTTTCTTCTTTTTTTTTCATGTTGAAGAAAAGAAGAAATGGAAGGACAAGAAGTTCAGCTAAAAAGAATAAATTTTACTAATAATATATTTGTATTTGTGCATACCTTGTTATTATCAATATATCTATATAGCAAAATGCTAATAGTTTGACAGCAAAGAAATTGGCAACAAATTTGATTCCTAGTAGATCCATATTTATCCATGTCCGTATTAAATTCAATATCTATCAATTTATTGATTACTACGCCAGTAGATTAACAGAAACTGAATAAGATCTGCATGCATCTGATGACAACAGAAATCGAACAGAAGCTGCAAAAATTCTTACTCGATTCCTGCCACCAACATACTGACAACGCATTTCAATAAGCTTTATGTTCTATTTCTGGCGGCAGTTTATGACCGACATTATCAAATATTATCAAATATATTTGCATGAATTCTGTTTAATTTCCCTGATATCAAAAATTGATAACATATTCTCCTTGAAATCTGTTTCTTCATATTTGGCTGTTTGGATAATAATGTTTTCACCCTTATTATAATGGGGTTGAGATTTTATTATTTTCTATTAATATTTTATTTTAATTATGTTATTAGCTTAAATATTTTAAAAAGTTCTAGAAATTTCTTTCTAGATAAAAAAGGTATCGAAACTGAGGCAAGTACTTTAATTGGTAGTGTAATAGAGTTTGTTCCAGATTTTAATTTCCAGATTTTAGATAAATGTGACAATTATTTTATATGCCATATTAATACGTATACATTTGTTTCTAATGACTTGTTCTCTCATTTGTGATATAGTCGACAAGCGATCTCACAATACAAGTGGAGAACAAATTTATCTATGTGCACAAGGTTATCTTGACAATTTGCTCTTCACACTTCAAAACGATGTTTGAGAATAATTGGAAAGAAAACAATCAAAGGTAATAGCTTAATAAATATCAGTGTTATTTATGTAAAATTTTCTCAAGTTTTTATTCATGTTAACGTCATTCTCTTCCAATAGTGTCATCAAGATTGATGATGTTTCCCATAACGTCTACAAAGCATACCTGAAGTATTTATATACCAATACAGTCGATTTATGTCTTATAAATACCTTTGAGAAGGTATCAGGTAAGTGGAGTATATTATGAGCGATTATTGGCCTAAATACTCATTGGACGCATTCAGCGGACTAAACATTTGAGTGAGCGCACATTAATATTGATGTATTTTTCTAGATCATTCAATCAGATTTTTTAGTTTAAATACACCAATAGCAGCGAACGCTCTGTTGAATCTGTTAACTATTGAATGCGTTAAATAATTGAAGCGTTTTTTTTTAACAGAACTTTTTGATTTGGCCAAAGCTTATTGTGAGGACAATCTCAAAAAGCAGTGCATTTATAGAATAAAGCAAGAAATTACTGTATCAAATGTTGCCTACTTTTATAGTTTTGCAGTAAAGTATGATACAGAGGTAGTCAAACATTGTCACTATTAATATTTCATTGTGTATCTTATGTATCCATGTACGTACAATAATTGAATGCTGTTGATAATTTTTTAGGAGCTGAGAGAATTTTGCGTCCGGTTCGCCATTATTCATATGAGGGCTGTAGTGAAAACAGAAAATTTCGCCAAGCTTGAGGACAAGAAATTGATGAATAGATTTATAAATGAAGCGAGCAAAGCTGGCTGCTTCAAGAATTAATTCCGTTCTGTTTTCCTTAACAAGATAATGCAACTCAACGAGAAATGGATGGAAATCATCGGTATGTTTGTTGCTACATAAAAACTCAGCATATATTTTATAGTTGCATATTCTGATGAAATATTCGGAAAATTCTTTTTCTCGGTGAATCAACTGTATCACTATTAGGTGTGCGTTCAGGAATTACGTCCAGAAAATTACTTCACTTTTGCTATAATTTACATGAAAAATGAATTATAGCCTACAGTTGTCTAAAAGTATTTCCTGACCGTATCCTAATATTTTGTGTAAGTGATAAATATGCCTGATTGCGTTCAGTCGTTCAAACTATCTTGCGCATTCTAATTCATGCGAGAGATTCTTTTGTCAATCGAAGAGTATAAGAGATATTATGATCTTGCAACTAAGATTAGCTTAGAATTTGCGAAAATAAAGGAATGTAAACTCGCTGAGAGAAATTAATCTCGTGCTTACAACAGTGCTGTTATCTGCATAACGAATTTATTAATAACATGCCAAGTGTGAATGGTTGCAAGAATGTTTACAATTTTTTCTATTTTTTAAAAAATCATTTTTATGATATAACATATTGGTATTTACCATTAGCGATCATGCTAACTTCTCGCCGATTTTGTTCATCAGTTTGCGAGCTTTGTAAAATATTGATGCACAAATTGCATGCAAAAATTTCTAACATTTCCTAATAAGTTGTAATATTTTACTTTTGTTATTTATCTTCTGTTTGCTCCTGGCTGCTTTAATTGTTAGATGGTAGGAGCATCTTCAATATACAAGAGATCAATGACTGTTGAGTGATTCTTTTATATGATCCTTTGATTGGTTCTTATCTTTATTTTTTTGCTAGATTTAAATAAGAAATACAGCCGTTTGCTTCTTTTCTCCTTTATGGTTAGGGTGATGTTAAGGCACTATAAACGTGCATATTCGCATATCCGCCATTTTTACTCCTTTCTCCACTCCGTCGCTGAGTTGAGAAGGTTATGGTCATTACGATTGTTATATAAGTTATAGCTTCTAAACTGTTGGAGGCATTTTACAAATTTTTTTGCCTTCGTTAATATATAATATTTCAGTTTTTTTATATCTTTCTTTTCGTTTCTTATGATAAAGTGCAATGGAAACCTTGTAGTTTCGTATTTATGTATTTCCACACTTCGAAATTTTATCATAAGACTAAGAAACGAAAAGAAAGATATAAAAAAACTGAAATATTATATATTAACGAAGGCAAAAAAATTTGTAAAATGCCTTGTTACGTTGCGGTAAACTGTATCAGTAGATCAGAAAAAGGTATTCGATTATATAAATTTCCTGCGGATAATATTCGTCGACAACTTGCTGTATTGCTGTAAAATAAATACATGAATAAACTTGTGAATAAACATCACACTTCCTCATAAATAAGAAATTTCAATCCTTCAAATTAATATACATATTTGGCATCTTATCTAGAAATAACCTGAACTCCAGACACTCTTCAGATCCTGCATTAATAGAATTATAGATATTCAACTGATTTTGAGAGTAAAAACGGAATGAAAGCACCAAATACAAATCATAACCTATAACGACCATTACTCATAGCTCAGTGATAGAATGGGGATAGAACAAGGAAAAAAAAATGGTGGACGCAAATACCTACGTTTCTAAAGGTCTAGTGATGTTCCATGCAAATCGTGCATAAGCGGATTCGCGTAAGATCTGTTTGCGAAATTTGCAAACAAATTTAAGAGAATGATTCTGTGATTGGCGAATCTACGAATTCGCACGATCCGCTACATGGGACATCACCCTTAGAGCACGTTCACACCTTGACGGAAAAACAGGAAGCGGAAAAACAATGGCCAATCAGAATCTTATGTTCGTAAATACAAAAAGTCGAAATTGTAGATTACCAACTAAAATTCTGATTGGCTGCTACTTCGTCACTTTCCGCTTTTCCGTCAAAGTGTGAACGCGCCTTTACATGTAGCGCGGTAAGTGGCACAGGCTAGTGACAAATTTACGTTACTAAAAACTTTTTAATAGAATTAATTGATTTAAATGCAATTATTAAGTAAATCCATTGAAAAAATAAGAGTACTGATGAAATATGCATAGAAATAAGTTAATATATTTAAAAAAATTCATATTAAAGTTTATGTGTCAGCCCGTGCCGTTTACCGCGTTACATATTATATATCGCATTACGAAAATCTAGGGTAATACTATAGTATGTGTTACATATACTATAGCATTTCTTTAGTTTTATATGTGGGGCTCAGTTATTTCGTGGCTTCTCGATCGCCATCATAGTTTTAAATTTCCTCTCTTATATTCTATTCTTTCCATGCTCTAAGAGAGCTACATAATCTCTTTCGATTTATTCAGACTTATTTGTTAAGGTAAAAGTGAAAGTAAAAATCATCTATCATTTTATTAAAAGGCTTGGAAACATTATATAATCGACTATGTTACTAGAATAATATTCAGGCATTGTGTATCAAATCAAAATTCAAGACTTTCCTTAGCAGTGAGAATACTCCAAAAAGAAGGAAGAAATTTTGTTATAATTATTGTTATTTTCATTCTAATGTTGAATTAAAACGTTGAGTTAAAGTATATAGGAAAACAATAAAATTAACATCACATATACAATGTCCATATTTACGAGACGAATACTTTCGTGTATAGGTAACCTTTTTATTTTAATGATATTTTTATAATAAAAAAATGTCATCATGTGTACTAGTACAATAAGAGTAGCAAAGTTTGTTTCCAGTTTCAAGAGAATGGCAATGTTTGCGACCTGTTGTCTGTAACACACATCTTCGACAATGTCAACTGTCAACTCAGTCTCAACCAAGCTTAGAATCTGGTAAATTTGTACACACAAGCGTATCTGTATATGAATTGAGCTTAAATATTTTATTCTTCATATTTCTAATTATTTACAATTTCCAGGAAAGAAGAATAATAAATGATTAAGAGCTAAAATAAGATTGGAAAAGTAATGACTTTATTTTTATTCTCAAATGGATGATTAAAAGGATTAAGGATTAATTAAAAGAAATATTAAAAACAATTTTAATATTTATTTTTTTTTAATATTTTTCCTTTCTAATCATATGTTTGAAAATAAATAAAGTTGTCACTTCCAATTTTATTTTAGCATATCTTTAATCATATTTTTCTTATTTGCATTTGTACTTTTTAAATTTGATTTATCTGTTGTTTTCTAGAAAATAAATTTTATTGTTACATTTTTAATATTTTTTAAATATTGAAAATAGTATTGAAAATAGTATTTTATGTGTAACGTTAATAAAATTTAACGTTATATTTTGTAATATAATATTTTTCATCGTGCACATAGATCTGTCCAACATCCCTGAAAGTTCAGAAGTTACATTGGATCCACTAACACATCCAGACTTCTTCCAAGTGCACAAACTATTTACTGTAAAGGATCTATATGACGCGAGAGTGCATTATGGCCACAAAGAAACTTCCCTTAATGAACACATGGAGACGTTCATATTCGGCTCCAGATTGGGACACTTAATAATCGATTTAGATCAAACCGCTGAGTTGTTGAGACAAGCGTTGAATTTCACTGCTCATATCGCCTTCCGGGGCGGCATAATTCTGTTTATCTCGCGCAATCCCCAGGTCACACATTTAGTGGACAAAACAGCCAAGGAATGTAAAGAGTTTTCACAGACGAGATTTTGGCGACAAGGATTATTCCCGAATTCGAGGAATCAGTTCAAGGCGATGACGCGGTTGCCGGACCTGTGCATCTTTCTCAGTACTCTGGACACAGTCATGATTGAGCACACAGCAGTGAGACACACGGCTAAGATGTGCATACCCAGTGTTGGCATAGTCGATACGAATTGCAATCCGAATCTTATAACATATCCAGTGCCTGGAAATGATGATTCTCTGTGCGCTATTCAACTTTATTGCTCGTTATTCAAAGAAGCTATCATGAGAGGGAAACGGGCGAGAGAACGAATGATACAAAGTGCAAAATCGACATAAATCTGAAATAAATGGTAAAACAAATATATGTAGATGTACATGTAAAAAAATATAACAAAGTATCAAAGTACATTCTTTTCTTTAATCGAAGAGTAGAGCTATAGTAAATAATAAAGTGATTTAAAAAAATCAATATCGCTCATTCGTTACATCAGCGACATAATTCAAAAAACGAATTTTCTAGAAAATAAAATATTTTCTACTTTAATTTTGTAATACAATTTTAATACAATAACTGATTGTAAAGAAATAAAAATATGTATTTTCTTTTTATATTTTCGTTTATTTTTATAAGCAACCAAGAAAAAAACAACTTTTAATTAAATAACAAATGAGCGATGTCAGTTAATAGACATCAGTTAATCTGTTTACATCTGTTTTATTTTCTTATTATGTTTAATATATACATCGTATAAAAATCTTCTTAAAGCGCTTATGTGAAGAATATATTGGCAAAACATAATAAAAATACAGTTGACATTAGAATATTCAGTGATGATCATGATGATTAATCCGTTTTGGAGGCGTTAGCATCTCGTAATTTTAGCAGGTATTTCAGACCTAAATTCTTTATAATCCTTTATAAAAAAAACATAAAACAATTAAACGCGATATTTAAATTGAACAAAAAATTCGTTTATCTTTTTCAACGTTAATGGCTGCGTTCAGCAGAAAACGCAATTTTGCAATTATTGTAAAATTTTTTAATATGATTGGTTTGTTCATTTAGGTCTATGAGGAACTAAACACAAGAATCAATCAAATTAAAGAATCTTACAATACTTGGAAAATTGATTTTTTTGAACGCAGCTATTATAAATTAGGTCAAATCCATTTAAACATTCTATAATTTTAAATAAAATTCAATTTCGTTTAAATGTGTATTCTCTATATGCATAGTATATATTGTGATTCTTATAAATATTTTCCATAAATTGACAAACTTTTCTATCTCGAAAGATTCTATTGTAATTATCAGTTATAGATTATTTAACATGAGAAGTCTAAGAATTCTATAGAAGAGTAAACGAATTTTTATTATATTATATAATTTTAAAAGTAAACGTTTTTTTATTTATATCTACTTTTATATATATATATATATATATATATATATATATATATATATATATATATATATATATATAACAT
>Ga0157362_1001253_pt1 | contig 10492 bp, 7 predicted proteins | sample AttlaeALBM3_FD_111480 | JGI IMG/M metagenome (GOLD analysis project Ga0157362, IMG submission 111480) | Fungus gardens microbial communities from leaf cutter ant in Ribeirão Preto, State of São Paulo, Brazil - Atta laevigata ALBM3 | ecosystem: Host-associated > Fungi > Mycelium > Unclassified ... | reverse complement strand
TCCGGAAAGTTCGTGCCGACTAATCTATATAATTTAATAAATGTATACTAAAATTTAAATCTTCTGCGTTTCAATTTTCCTTCAACATCGGCACGAACTTTCCAGACAACCCAATATTTTATTTATTTAATTAAAAATGAAATAAAATATTTTTACATCATATAAATACAGCTATATGAGATACAAATATGTTATAAATATAGTTTATTTCATATAATTTTGTTTCTTTTATATTTTTTATCAAGCTCACTATAGTTTTTTGGTTTTTTTTTTCAATAGGATTTCTTCCTTTGATCTTTTTTATAGGATAGTTAAGCACGTGTTCTTGGCGAATGATACGGATCTATCTACGTTTTTAGAGTACTCTGTAGAGGAGACAATTATAGGTGCTATTGCATTAACTTGATGGACTATGTCGAGCCCACAGCGAGCCCACACAGGGTATCAAGTTAGAGCCACCTTGCTGTCGCGCTCCCTAATGCATCGCATACGTCGCAAGATTTGGGGCGCAACACAACGATTATTGCTACCTTAATACAGGCGTGCTCGTATAATCGGTTAAACCAGCGACCGGTGACCCTGTGTGACTGTGCACAGTCGTAACAATAGTCCGAAGCGTCGACGTCGGACCACCCGCAGTTCGCCATTAAAGCTTCTGAAAAGAAGAGAAATAAAGACGAAGATACACACACGCGCGCGCGCGCGCACGCACGCACGCACGCACGCGCACACACACACACACACATACACACACACACACACACACACACACACACACACACACACACACATATATATATATATATATGTAGTTGATGGAGACCCATTGCGAGGTGGGACTAAGGGCCGAGAGCAAGGCAAAAGAAGGGCGGGAGGGAGAACCAAGGACACCCGTTAGGGCCTTCGAAAATCGAAGTGTAAAGGCGAGTAGAGAATTAAGAAGGTGAACGCCGACGACGATGAAGACATGACGACAACGACGACGACGATGACGATGTCGACTAGATGTAATATGAAACTTCATGGCGCCAAAGAAACTACTCCTAAGTCGCTGCACTAATAATATCTTCCATTGTACTACTATTAGCCGCGTAACGTACCTCCACATTCTTTCTCTTTTCTCACACCTACATTCCTCTTTCTTGTTCTCTTTTCCACTCTTTCCTCTCATATCTCATCTCCTCTCCTCTATCTCTTTGCTCGTGTTTTACAGTGTGCCTTTACAACGCGTCTTGTGACGATATTATACACCGACTAACTGACGTCTGTCTGCGATAATGTCTTAGGATGCTTGGTTAAACTTGCGGCCTCCTTTCATTTACCTTTTATCTCATGGGGTGATTAAGACGAAAGTAAAAGATGATTGAAAGGTTTCTTTCAGAAATATTTATCCTGCTCGTATAAGCTTTTTAAGACTACAAACCACGCTGTGTGTTCAAATCCAATATTATATTTATACGATCGTGACGATTCCTTGTGTCTTTTCAGTCTATCAGTGAAAATTGAGATGGATTGAACCTTTAAAGAGTTTCTATATACAGGCTTGCGATAATCTCTCTCAACATGCAGAACATAATCTGTAGCATTAACTATAATGGATCTGTATTAGTTTCCTGAATCGCTCGTGTCACGCAAGGATCGATATCGATCGATGCCGCGTTATTTCTTTTTTAATTTTAACGTCGTGTTAAAAAGGATAGCATGTCGATAGCATGTTTACATTGTAGGAGAATTTATATGCGCGATGTAGCGACATATTAAATAAATTAGCGCTTATCATGCTCTGCTCTTGCAGGGTAATCCGTACGGGCTGAAGGACGCGACGGGGATGGGCATGACGGCGGACATGGGTGCTGCTTGGGGCACGGCCGCCCTTCAACCTGCCGCCACGGGTTACTACCCTTACGATCCAACCCTGGCCGCCTACGGGTAAGTTTATCGCCAGGTTCATGGTCTCTCGACTCCATTAGATTAAACTACCTCGAAAGAGAAAGGGAAAGAGAGAATGAACAAGCAAGAGAGAGAGAGAGAGAGAGAGAGAGAGAGAGAGAGAGAGAGAGAGAGAGAACCATCTCTCCTCGTACCCCTGTCCCGTTACCTCTGCGAGCCGCCATTAAAACAAGAGTCACGATCCCGTCGTATTTGCCACGTATATTCCTCGCTGGAAACGTTTTCGCGCGACGACGGTTATCGTTATTGCGAATCCGTAATATCTCCCCCTTAGTCGCACACCTGGAGAAGCACATCGTTTGTGGCGCATGGTTAAAATCGCGTTGGTTGTATCGGCGAGATGAAGAGCGTTATTCGTCGAGAAACCACAGCAGACGTAGAGTAACTTTTACGTTAATATGATGTATGATACGTCGGATATTCAATTTAAACGTCCAGCTTTAATATCGTTTCGAAGATAAACAGATGTAGCTCGTTTGCACAAGTTGATCGCGTGTAACAATATTAATACGATAGCGTCCGATGTAATCGTCATTGATCGACTTGACATTCGGCCAAAGTAGTTGCCGCGATTTCCGAATTCTGTCGAACTCGAAGGGGGTTGAAGGTACCGGCGCTCGAGTTAGGCCAAACACGACGGACGGCTACAAAATGGCTGTAGGCAGCCGAGTGGGCGTATATAATGGAGGCTTCCAGGTTGGACGTGTGTACATACATATATTGGCATACACACATACACATATCGCCACATCGCGAGCATAGGGAGAGCAGTAGGTCTCTCTCCGTAGGAGAGCAAGTGAGTGAGTGAGTTTATTGATTGGCTTCCTCCCCGGGGTTAGCTTGCCCGTTCGCCAGGTCTCTCTCTGCTCTACTCACCACTCTACTCTCGTCTCCGTATGCTCTCTCGCTCTATACTCATCTCTATCTTTCCTTTCCCGCGACTCTAAATCCCTCTCTATCTTTCTCTCTCTCTTCTCCTCTTCCATTTTCCATCTTTCTCTCGCACTCCCTCGAGTACGTCTACTCCCTTTCGACTACTTCCTCGGCCACCTCCGTATCCTCTGAACGAGTCGGCTCCCACAGGTGCTTTACTTGCTTCGCTTAGCAACCCTCGTGGCCGCCTGGTGAACACATACACGTACACATACGTTCATACTTGACGTTCAGAAATAGGCAAGCGCGCTGTGACTCACGCAACGAGAGGCTTCTCCCTCTCTCTTCCAGAGTCACCCTTTTGGGTGGTGTATAGTCTGCATGTGCTCGGCGGCGGCAGCGACGGTGGCGGTGGCGGTGGCAGCGGCGCCTACCAGAGAAACTCCGACGGTAGGCATTGTTTATCGTGGAATTCAGTGCCCTTACTGCTTCGCTCTCTCACCACCTCTCCTGGACAAGCCTCTATTAATTTACTTGCTTAATAATACGACGGCTGCTCTCTCGCTCGTTTCTCCCTCATCTCTGCCCCAGTCGCTCTCTTCCCTTAACGGGTTACTACGAGCCCCGTCACTTTCGATGCCGTCAGACCGCTATTGTTTTACTGACAGCGTTGAAAGTTGCAGACTACGTTGTATGACGACACAAGGAGGGGGTGCTCCGCGCGAGGGTGTAAATTGAAGCGGCTCGATTGGGACGCTCTGACGCGAACGCTCTGATTACAGGAAATGAGAAATATGTCGTTACTGGCACGAAAGAGTTCCTTTGAGGACACTTTGAACAGGCAGAAGTGTCTCTTTTTTCCTATAGTCTTTACGTAAATTGATTGATTTCTTTGTTTTTCTTTATTCGCACCGTTGCACACTCTCGCGAATCTTACTGTCCTGCTATTCGTTATTGGATGATATATTAGGTGTGGAAAAAAATTCATGGCGTTTTTCCCGTTAGATGTAACTAATAGATGAATATGTCTGCTTGCTCTTTGTGTAATAAGACAACATAGCAACATTTTAAATTGTTAAATGGAAATTTAAATATCGAAATAGCTATGTAGCTTTCAACAAAATGTTAATATAATATAAGAAATATATATGAAATTAAATTTTTTTTCTTTCACATTTAAATCGATAATTATATACATAAAATATGATAATTATATTTAGACCGATATACAAACAAATCTTGTACATATTTAACGATAACTATAATTTGCGCTGCAGCTCTTTTTATTCATTAAAAGGATACTATGTCAGCGAATGCTGTAGTGATACTATCTTAATTTTAACCTAATCGGGAGATACCGCTTTTTATTATCAGTGATCGTTTATAGACATTGACTGTACCAACATTATAGAAACCAGCGGCCTTTTTCTCTTTGATGATTATCTTTGATTTCCCATAACCGGTTACTTATTCGTGTCTTTTCTATCGTCTGGAAATTCCTGAAATGGCATCTAATACTTAAAAAAATCACCTGATATATCGATGTATAGAGCATGTACGAGACACATTTTACTGATCAACAAGGTAAAAAAAATTTACGCCCAAATTCTCTTCGCTTCGTCTTAAAAATAAAATATCGAGGCTCAGACATAGTTCAATAATTTCATTGATTATCATAATTGCTACTACACTCTCCATTGCCTTGGAATAATGAATAAGAAAAAGGTTGCGAAGTTGGCGATTAGAAATAGATAGTATATCAGTCTATTGTATGACGTAGCGATTGCGCGAGTATAAGGGGCGGATCTTGTCGATGGCAGTACGGAGCAAACGCAGCCGTAAGCTATACACGATTGCACAGAGAGAGTGTTTGTATGTGTGTGTATGTATATGCGAGAGAAAGAGAAAGATAGACAGAGCGAGAGCGAGAGAGAGAGAGAGAGAGAGAGAGAGAGAGAGAGAGATGCAGTAGATTGGCTGGTTAGTTGGTAGGAAACGTTTGCACATCCGAACCCGGGCGTAACTATTGAAGCTACCTCTATATATACGCAGCTATACCAGGCTGGAGGACGTAATTACGCGCGTTCTGCCAATATTGGTTAACCTTTCGAGGTTGACGCCACCATATGCAAAGCCTCTAATGAGTCGCTCGAGTGCTGCCAGTGTCTAGCATTACGCTTTTCTGTACATCCTTTTGCATTGTTATTATCTCCCTTAGTGAAGGAATTTCTACCGTTTCGATCCCTATCGTTTTAACCTTCCTCTGAGCCTATCGACAATTTCGTTTCACGTATATGATACGTTTCTCTTCATCCTTTCACTCTCCAGAACGATACCGTGCTTCTAAATTAACACTCCAATCTATGCAGAAATACACGCGGCAATACTATAACTCCGAGTTCATTTTGTTATGAAATTTGCACGAAATTCATTTGCCGAATCCGATATCGCATAACGTCGACATTTGATTATCGGTCTTTTGACAGGCGATTAACTGACAATAAAAAAGATATTCGTTCCTATTTATTTACTGTTAGTGTCAGATTAAAGATTTTTAAATCACTGAAGATATTTTTATATAAGTCACTCAAAATGGCCAGCTTGAATTAACGTTAAAATTCATACGCGATACGTTTGATATTTGTTTATTGGCAAATCACATATTAAAAATCCATATACGTTTTTGTTCTTCAAGGACGCTCCTCGTATGATTTTGCATCGACAAAAAGATGATAAGAACGTGTCGGAGAAGTTTATGATAGCAGATAACGCCATTCACTCGCAATCTATTAGTCCGTGAATTGTCACACTGTAAGCATAACGCTTAGATCTTTATACATTCGGCTTTTACATTCCTTCAGTATATATAAACTCATATTATGAAAATTTAAAAACGTTTATTATGCATATTGGCTTGTTATTTTGATTTCAATGTATATCATGAAATCCGATCACGATACTTATGAAAAGAAATATAACGTCTTTTTTCTTTTTTGCATCCGCTTGCGCGATTTTAATTCACGATAAAACTTGATATTTTCGGATACCGATAGCTTCATAACTCGAGTGCGAATAATGGTAGGATTTTTCGCGAACCAATCGGGTTGAGACATGCTACAAGGAAGAAAGGAGATTGGACTGGTCGTCGCACATTCGCCAAGTTTTTACCTTGCTCCCATTCGTCGTCGCATCTACATCGTCGCATATACAAGACGTGATCACATCCGAGCGATTCTCTCTCGGCACGCAACGGTACACTTAGTATGTAAATGCCGATGCGGACTCGTTGTGTATGTAGATAATTGCGTGGCGTAGCACCGGCGCGGCCTGGAGTGTGGGAGGCAGTCGAAATTGCGCATATTAACGAAGGGGGCGAATTTTGATGATATCTGCAAGTTTGTATCGTCATTTACTGTCGATTCCTGATGATTCCTGATGAGTCTGCGATTCAAAATATGGACTATTACTGTCTTCTGCGAATTTCGTTAATTTTCTCATTGTTCGATCGCGTCAGAATGGACATGCAAAACTAGAATCCCTATATTAAATTTTTATTATAAATTCTTATTATGAATTCTTGTTGAAGCAATTCTGCAAAGCCTGTATTATATGATGCTTTGTAACGCTGATAATCCAGAAAATATTAGAGAGCTTTTCCCGAAGGACATATCCGCAATGGAATTAACAATTTTCCATCGTAATATGATTCATTATTTCATCCTTTCATGAATACTGCCATATGGTCGCAATTTCGGAGGACGCGGAAGCCTATCGAAATCGATAGGACTCCTTCGAGGAGGACTCCTTCATGGCCGCTTTCTTGCGGTAGCAGCAGGCGAAAGGAGGAACACGACTGAAGGAGAGCGAAAGAAAGAAAAAAAAAGAAATCGAGGAGAGGCTCGTTTTACTGGCGGCGTATCTCGGCGGCCGCCTTTCCCTTGTACGAGGGAGTTTAATAGAGGGTGAAACGTCCTCCACCTTCTTCGAGTCAGCCTCCTGCGGATTGCCGTTTCCATCCCCATCGACGCGGTCATCTCGGCAATCTCGGATGCGGATCACAGTGGTAATCGGAGGGTGGTACGGAGAGTGGATTGCACAGCCTTGTGCTTGTTGAGTGAAAGCGAGAATCTAATAATTCGCCGTTCGTTCGATTTACCTTGATTTCCGCTTTTCTCTTTCTCGCTCTTCGGTTTCTTCCCCGCGTGTACCGAACGATTTCTTTAATCTGACCGCTATCTGACGTACACTCGCCTAATTCAATTACATAAAATCGAAATGGATACTTCTCTTTGACAACGAATTTATTTTTAACAGCGCCATAACGAAAATAAAAAATCCGCGATTGATGATTATTTCCGTATACAATGTTGGAGGATGTTATAAATCGAATACAGGAATGTATAATATTTGAATGTTGCGGTTCATTAAGAATACAAAATTTGTTTACATTATTCGGATACAATTGTAAATTTAAATTCATTGTTTCTCACAAAATTTGTAGAATACTCATAAACCGCTGAGAATATTATTTTGAAAATTTATTATCAATATTGATCTCCTGATTGTCGTCGTCAGTCGATTTCGATACTACGAAATTTTCATTTATCCCACCGGGGAGCAACAGCAGCAGGTATCTCATCAGGATGTGTTCCGCTCGAGGCAAAACATTGTTACTAACCACTACCATCGCCGCTATCGTGAACCACTGTGCCTCTTCCATCGTTTCACAGCCGATGGATCGTCGATAGGTATTTTAGCCTGTAGTATATAACAGTATCCACCTATAACATACTCGCGCACCCGAGTTCTTCGTAAGGGAGACAGGGAAGAATGGAAGAGAGATGCGAGAGGAGTAGACGAGACTGAGCGAGCAAGCATGAGGGGATGGGAAAGAGGGGATCGATCGAATCGCCATTACGGCGAGTGAGTGCCGGGGGTGCACGATGGAATCACGCCGCCGTTGGGGGTTTATTCCCCGTATATATTTGCCGGAGTATCACCCTCGACCCAGTAGGATGCCACCCCTCCTATCCCGGAGGGGTTTGATGTTCAGCAAGGCGGAGGGAAAGAGAAAGAAAGAGAAAAAGGCATGGATCTAGGAAAGCCGAGAGCTCGTGCAGAGCACTTCGGACTTGCCAAAATCTGCAGGGAATTCACACCCTCGACACGATACCACTTCTTCAGTGGAGTGGCCTTTCGACAAATATGGAACAATAGTTACCTTCTGGCAGGCAAACGACGAGTGTTGCTTAACGGCAATTACTCAATAATGCAATTGACATTTATTGACCAGATACAACTAATAATTCGATTGTAATTTCTAAATTTCTTCGCAAGAAATAGAAAACACGGAAAAAACGATTTTGCTGAAGTATTTAAAAATTTAAGTAGATACAGAATTAAAAATAATTTTGCGTTGAACAATCAAAATAATTATGTAGAAACTCGAGCGTGATAAACAATGCTGCAAAAGTTTTGATATTTTAGTAATCTGTTTAAATATATATTTCTTATATATATTTCGATAATCTAATAATCTAAATTCATTTTAATCTTTATCAGGCTACATTTTCAGATACTTCAGTAAAAAACTATTTTTTTCCGTGTATATCCTAGATTATAATTGACCTCTGTGTATGTAAAAAAAAATGTATATTATATATATCGATATATTAATTAGTATCTGATAATAGGAACTAAGAAATTCGCGTGCAAATATTATCTACGGTTTATTGAGTTCTTTGCATCTTGATTTTTCTCATATTGCACTTCCTGTTTACAAGCCGTTGCTTACTCGAGCGTAATGTAATTTTTAAAGAATTTCAGGAGACGTCTCATTGTAAGCTATCTTTTTCGTTGTCTTTTTCAGGTACGGCGCTGGGTACGACCTGGCAGCGCGGCGGAAGAATGCCACGAGGGAGTCGACGGCAACCTTGAAGGCTTGGCTGAATGAACACAAGAAGAACCCATATCCGACGAAAGGCGAGAAGATTATGCTGGCTATCATCACAAAAATGACGCTGACGCAAGTCTCTACTTGGTTCGCGAATGCGCGAAGACGCCTCAAAAAGGAGAACAAGATGACCTGGGAACCGAAGAACAAGACGGACGACGATGATGATGCGGTGCTCACCGATTCCGAAGATAATAAGGAAAAGGACGATCTCGCGTCGGATAACAGAGGCGACCGAGTCGGTGAAGATGCGAGGCGGGGCCTCGACGATACCGGTAAGCCTTTTTTTCCTTTCCACGCATGATATCCGTTGCCCGACAGCGAGTCAGAATTCATTATTCAGTAAAACGCTGCCTGCAGATATGAGCCGTCACGTTTTCACGTTGCTATCTGCGAGAGCGATTTAGAAAATTGCTCGTAGTCGCGGGGCATATTGAAGTTAACACGCAAAATCTTAGTTTACGTCGCTAACAGGTCTACAAACTATGAAACGAAATGAAACGAGGGGTGTGTCTGCTAACGTCACTGCAAAAAAAATGCCGAGAGAGTAATAATAATATTCAAAACGGCTAGCTGACAACGTCTACTTCGAGAAATAGTTTGAGAAAGACAGAAATTGCTATGGCGCAGAATAATATTCGCGATAACTGGTCATTGGTGCTATCAGAGAATTTCTATCGTTAGAAACGTTTGATCATCAACGTTACAAGAAGTATCGTCAAGTAAAGTTAGAATTGTTTCTTGACAATAGGTTCAACGCATGCAAAGCGAGCCGATCTCTTTGACTTCGGAATGTCGATGGCGTGTTTCCTTCGCGTGACTAGTTTCCTTGATATCGAGTACCCATCAGCTGGCGTTTCTCGTATTGCACAAGTATGCATTTCGCTCACAATGAATCGGACTTACGACTTCACTCTAAGCGGTCAATAGTTGTTTCTAAAGATTGCGTAAATCTTTTTGATGAAATGCATGTATCGTTCTTAGATACCTCTTGCAAATATATCTTCGCTCCATAATTCAACCGAAAGATCGATGATAGATTTTAGTCTTGTCGCTCGCGTAACTGTCGTTCCTCGAGAGTTTCTGTGAGTTGCTCATCAACCGTAAATTTTGATGGCTGATGATTCTGAAATACGTAGCTATAAAATTCGGTTCGTTTCAGCACTCTATTCATCATAAACACGCTTATAAGGGATCCGAATACCATGACTCGTTTTTCAAAATGATTTCAGTTATCAAAGATATTTGCATTCCGAGAATAATTCGCTCATCGAGGCGAGTTTCTTCGCACAGTGACCGGAAACGGGCAGTTAGGAATTTGCGGCGAAACGGAGCGCGCGGTACGGAGTGGGTTTCTACATCGCGGGGGCGGACATAATGGTTCACATGTGGGTAAACACAGTGACGGGTTGCGGGTTGCCGCGCGAAGAGATTAATGGCTCTCGGTTCGGTCCCCCGTTGAATCGGGCCGACGCTGCGCCGTACCAGTATTGGTATTGGGCACCCCGTGCTGGACCGGGCTGCTTGCCCGTGAGTTTGCCATGAGCGTGTAGGTATATGTACGATGCGCGAGAAGCACAAATCTGTGAGAGAAGCACGTAATTGTATGCGTGTGCTCGTGCAAGGAGGAGAGGGTGCGCCACGTCTGAGTAGCCATCCATAGAACCATATCCACTCCGTGCTACGGAGTCCACATCCATGTGTGTGTGTGTGTGT
>Ga0157362_1001252_pt1 | contig 10494 bp, 5 predicted proteins | sample AttlaeALBM3_FD_111480 | JGI IMG/M metagenome (GOLD analysis project Ga0157362, IMG submission 111480) | Fungus gardens microbial communities from leaf cutter ant in Ribeirão Preto, State of São Paulo, Brazil - Atta laevigata ALBM3 | ecosystem: Host-associated > Fungi > Mycelium > Unclassified ... | reverse complement strand
ATTCAAATGCATGGATGGACTTTTTCCTCCGAAGACGTTACCTTGATTTGCCTTCAATTTGAAAACATAAAAAAATAGAACAAAAAAAAGATACGATATTATAATTGACAAAAAGTGACACATTTTAGTCACTAAGCTCTTATATAAGTGCTGCGATTGAATTGATGATGTGTTAATTTAAACTGTCGTCTGTGAGTTTTATTTTGCATGAAGATTTTATTTTTCCTCGATTTTCGTTGATGTTCAATCTTATTTTCCAATATAATTGCGCTTATAATTAACATCGTTTGTTGAAGAATTGATGTGTAATGTAATATGATTTTTCACTATGGCGCTCCGATATTGTGAGAGATCTAACGAGTACTAATTATTGTAATGTAATTACGCGACGTAGCACGCGCTGTCCCTTTCGATCTCTTTTGCACGATACTCATGCTCGAAGATCGATCACATGACGTTGATTTTCACAAGGATAAATTGCCTTACAACGGAGTTTATTACATTTAGAACTCTTGTCTTAATTATGTTAGTTGAAAATATTTCTCTTGAACTTTGCGCAAAGCAATGCTGGAGTGAGCGACGTATGTCGCGAAAACAAAATATATGAAAACACATCAAAATTTGGAAAAGCGAGTTATTGTCGAAGAATAATAATAAATTCCTTAAAGAGAAGCGTCAAGCCTTCTTTATCGCAAGAAATTTTATTTCTGTTGATGAATACTTCTGTGTTAATTGTAAAGAGCGAAGACCATTATTTCATGATTTATGTTTGATGGAGCACTTGTGTTTTTTTTCTGGTGCACAGCTCGACGTGGCACGAATGCTAATGGAAAATTGCATTCAAACGTATATTTTATTTCGAATGCATCCGCATATAACAGAAAGGACGGATGTTCAATGAATATATTTTTAAAATCCGCTACTGCGACGCCTTCGTTTCGCAGTTAACGATTGTGAATAATAAGGATATATAGGATCCTTCTTAATTATGTCATTTCTTTTTTATTTGATTCTCTCTAGTTCATTCTTTTAAATATTAACGATAAAATTTATTTATAAAATATATTACACGCCAAAAGCGCTTGTTAATTATTGTTATTAGTATCCTAGTCTCAGTCCCTTAAATAAATCGGTACGCTATTCGTCCAAAAAAAGATGACTGAGTTACACAGTAATAGAAATGACATTAAAAGGAAAATTGCTTTCTTCCCAACTAATTATACGGAAGATCGCTCAAACATTCGACCGACACGAAACGTCACGCTGAGACGTTAATTAATAGCCAAGTGGCACACGTCATCCAACTCTGACGTTCGAAGCTTGAAAGAGGGATCAAGGAAAAGCACCGCATAAGAATTTCCTGAAAGTCCATCATAAATAATAATTGTCACGGACATCATAGATGTGACACAACTTCGCACTTCACAAATCAGTGTATACTTGCGGACGGATTTCCCACGAAACGGTGCGCAGATATATTTGGCAAACTACGAGATCACTATACACCTACCTGTTTCCGAGGAAAGAAGAGATAAAACATGAGAGATCCCGAAGAGCCGGCGATTTTTCTAGCCGAAAGAAGGAAACTGACGCGGTTTTGTTTCGTGGTAAAATGTCGCGTTGCAGCGCGACGATGACGTGTGACGCCTAGTTATTTCGGATGTATATCAGCGAAGAGGATAGTGGGGACGACGGCGGCTGCCGTCTGATCTCCGTACGTCAGTGCGTCGACGTCGACGAAGCGCGTGAGACGTCGCGGCGATCAGAAGAGCGAATTTACAACGACAACTACGTGGAGCGTCGCGAGAGCGACGACGGCGCGACGACGCTGGAGATCGACAAACAAATTGTGCCATCAGGCATCCAAAGAAAAGTTGATGATTTCGAATCACCGCCGAAGAAACCATCGCGAGAATTTCGTAAGAATCAGTCCTTGAAGGGTCCCTCGCGAATCGTTCATGATGTGCACGCTTTTAAGGGATCTCGAAGCGCGAGTTTCGTCTTGAGTCAAGAGGTTTACGGGACGACGTCTGAAACTCTGGAGATTATCGATGGAAGAAACACTGTGGAGGAGGATGGACATAAGACGGTAGTGAATCCGCAATATCGCGACACGTTGACACGCTCTATCCAGGCATCCTCCAGGATCGAGACACGAAGACGCGTCTTGAGGAGAAGCGTCTCCGCGCCTGGAACCGGTGAGCAGACGATTCCCGCGGACGATTCCTCGAGAAACCAAAGCGACGAGGCGACGAAGAATACCAAAGAGCACATTTGCGTCGAAAATTCGCCTTTAGAAGGAAGTGTGTCCCCTTCATCGAATCACGTCACCGACAATGTTCAGGCAATAAGATATCGTTCGAAGATTGAATCACGGTCGGGTAGATCGCAGGAATTTGCGACGAAAACGGAGCAGTTGATCGCTAGGCGAATCGTGCCACAGATCGATCTCGCACGGCGTACGAGAGCCTCGTCCTTCGTGATTGAACGAAAGAGACATCGATCAGATTCGAGAGCTTTCTCGAGATCTTCCGAGGATCTGTCGCAGTGCACGATAACGAGCGACGTGAGTGCCGATGGAATGCGGAACTGCGGTAGTACTGTGGCGGGTGTTGACGAGGAGGGAAGTTGCATTCTGCTCGGGATGCGATTTCTCGAAGACGCACCCCAAATCGGCCTGGTGTCTCGGCAGGATGGTAGATGTACCAGAAGAGATCGCGAGCGAGCGAGGATTTTAAGACGCAGGAGAGTCAATGGCAGGTCGGCCTCGGTGCCCAGATTGAACGTGAGTGGATTTTTTTGAAACTTGAGTCTTAAACACTTGTTATAATTTTGATGAGTTGTTTGTAAAGAAAATATTCTGTCCACGATTGATGCAAATAAGTATGAATATAGAAATGTAGCAAAACAAATAGAAAATAATTATGATACACAATAAACATACATCGTAATATTTATAATTATAATTTCTTTTATTTGTAGATGAATTATTTTATTTTATTACTTTATTACTAAACTGACATCTGTCAGTTTTCAATTTTTTGTATCGGATATTTAACTGATTTTTAATATTCTTTTATAACGGTTTTGTATATTTTTAATTATTTATTTAATTAAATAGACTAATGCAACAATAAACTAAAAATCACGTTATTTCGCGTATTTTACATTGATGTATTATTTTTGCGCGATCTATGTAGCAGGTAGTAATTATTAACGAATTACAGACATAAGTACTACTAAAAACCCGTTTTACCAGTTTATAATTTATAATAATCCGCTGCGAATAACGGAAACACTCGCCGGTTTTGGATAAAAAGAAAATAATTTTTACAGGATAAACATTCGCGATAGAGCGACTCGTCCGATAATGAAATATTGTCGCCAGTGCACGCAGGTCCGGTGACGTATTTCATAAACGCGAGAGTGGCTGACCGTGCACAATTTTCAACAGTCGTTGCATTCTGCATGGCTCGATGAGATGCGGAACTGTCTCCCTATGTCTGTCTTGAATCTGTCTCGGCTGTTGAATGGAATGCAAATCGAGATGCATTATTTCCGGCGGGCCGCTCAGGGTTAGGTGGTTTTGTTCTGCGCTATTCAGAGCGTGCGTCTTCCACGTGCGAATAAATCGTGCAAGACGATGCCTCGTGCGACAAACGCGCCGCGAAGATGCGCTCATGTAAAGATCGCTTTGCGATCCTCGCGTTCTTCTCTAGATGCTGCACCTACATAGGCATGTCACTGCAGTATTTAGATGCGAGTCGATCTCGTTTGTTATTGCGCAAAGTTCCTTCGGGTATTTGCGTTGGCGAGTGCCTCGACCCGAGTGGGAATTTACCTGGCGCGACTGACGGATGCGCGAACGTTTGCCTCGCGCTCGACACAAACGCGTTAGCAACCGGCTCAGAATGTGCACTTGAATTTATGCACGCGAGATGCTCGCGGGAAACATTGCGAGATATTCGCAATCGCGCATCCATTAACCTTTTACATATTTTAATCCTTTCACGTGTCGTGCCGTTCGATCGTGAGCTGGAGTTTCTGGTCCATTAATTTAACGCGTTATCATCAAACTTTGGTATTAGTTGATGAATTTTGATTAAAATTTAACTAACTTGTTCGATTAATCTACTCCATTATGATCACAAATTATTAACGTTTTGTTAAAGACAAAAATAAAATCGTTAATTACCATTATGAATTTATTTGACAAAATATTTTTAACCTTTTGTTATGCTTTCGTCAATGTTAAATTTTCATCCTTTGCAACTTAGGTCTTTGAACTTCGGATTTTTATATTGTTCTGGATTGTATAAAAATCTGAAAAATATTTTTACATTACTTGTGAAAGTTTTAATAAGGAGTTTTAATTATTAATAAGGAGTTTTAATTATTATAGAAATTGGATTGTAAGAATGAATTTGCTGAAGTAATTATATAATTAATATAAAATAAATGTTTAGCTACTCTCTAAAACTTTTAGAGTGAATTTTTATTCTGAAAAGTGAAATCTCATTTTTAAAGATTGAAAATGAAGTCATTCCTTTTCAAGATTAACTCAGTTTTCACTTTTAAAATGAGATTAAAATGAGATCACTCCAAAGAATTTAGAGAGTAGGTCTAAAAATAATTTTATTATTTGTTACTATCAAAATAATTTTATAGGAATCTGATGCATGATGAGCATTGCCGCAATGATATTTTGATACCTAGCAATCAACATCCTACATAATTGTTTCTAACCAACATCCTACATAGTTGTTTCAATAGTCTAGTCTGATAGTCTTTATTATCTATAATTTTTTTCAGATTTATATTTAGCTAAAATTTTAGATATTTCAGCAAAATCGTTCTTTCCGTGAATTTATTTATTTTTTACAAATATTTTAAATTTATATAAAAAAATAAAGTAGCTTTTGTTGGCTTCCTTGTTTTTTTTATTGATTATTCTTTAATTCTTTTATTATTATTTAAATTTAAATCACAGAATGCACAATCAAAAAATTGACTGTGCCTTTCCAACATTGCTGACAGAGATTTAATGCAGTTATTTACTGATCACAGCCGTTATCTAGACCTTGTTTAATAAATAAATCACAACTGAAATTCTTCGTATGGAATTTATTCTATTAAAATCAATCTGTCATATCGATTCGAGAATTGTTTCTTATTACGACTTTTTTCGAGCACACATGATACATTTGTTTACACAAATATATCGTGTTTCACATTCCAATTCAGCGAAGCGTTATCTAAGGTTTCGCACGTGATCCTCGATATTCTTCGGAGCATCTAGAGGCATACGTCAGAGATAACGAGCTTTCGCGAATGACCATGTCCGGTTTTATATCGATGTGTTGGCGAGATCCGGTGCTAGACTTTACCTGGTGAGACTGATGCATTTTCTCAACACACGTACATGGCGACGTGTCTCGGATATCAGTTTGACATAATATCTGCTTTATGGGAGACGTGTAGTACGTGTACTTGAATTCAAGTGCGTGGGTGAATCGCGTATTGCGTTGTGCTCGCAAATACGCCTAAAGAGCCGCTTGTCCAGCGATCGTAGCTTGAAGCGACTGGCCTTAAGTTTATCTGCATTGGTATGCGTCTTATCACCGACGAGTACGCTAATGTTGCTAATAAGGATTGCGCTCGGTGCATTATAAAGCGACGCTATCGCCGGTAAAGCATTTAAAAGCGAGGCATTTAAAAGCGTATACCCCGATAGTGCACGTATTTGCAATACAATGGAATTCTTCTGTCACTATATTGAAATGTTCCATAAATCGAATATTTAGACGCAATATAATTGTGGTAATCATTATCTTTTCCATTAGTCATAATGCGTTTAACAGACTCAACAGTTGAGCGTTCGCTATTATTAGTGTATTGTTCTAGATCATCCAATTAAATCTTTAGAATCTGAAAGAATACAGCAATAACAGCTAACGCTTAGTTGAGTCTGCTGAATGAATCCAATTCTATTAGGAATTTGAAGAATATTTTTGAAGAATATTTTTGTTATCAAGTATAATATATCATGTTATTTATTGATGCAAATTCTGATTACGATAATCTTAATTGAAATTTTTTTGCATATTTTAATTAACACTTTGTAGTATTTATCTATGTCTCTATATGTAAAAATTTTAGATTGTTATAAATATAAATAATACATTTTGATGTTGTTTAGGTAATATTTAGGTTTTATTCAACGAAAGATAAAAACAAAAATTAAACACAGTAAAATTATTATAGTTTAATAATATAATTTAATGCAATACAAATATATTTTATACATTATTTACTTTATTTTATTCTTTCTTTCGTTTAATATGTTATTATCATAACCAGCAGAAACAGGTTTTTCAATCTTGCAAAATTATGCGTGATGTCATTAGACGATGAGCTGTTTTGCAGAAACTATATTATCCCAATCTAAAAATATGTGAAGTTTGCATTTCATAGAATAGTATAGAATTACACAATATTTTTCTCATTTTTGCACAGCACAGTGTTTGTTTTCGTATATTGCACGTGTGCAAAAAATTGTAAATCAATATGCATGTTTAATATAAAAGATAAAAATTATTTCATTTTTCAATATTTAATTAAACAAAGGCATTATCCATCGCATACTCTTCGTAATACTGGAGCAACTTTATTTTTATTATTATTAGTCCTAGTCTCATATATAAGTGCCTACGTTCTTGAAGTAAATACGAAAAATTAATAAAACAGTTCGCAGATTTTAACGTTTCTCGGCATTTATTCTATTAAATTAATTTTTTTATATTTAAAATTTTGTATTTAGAATCAGTGAATAATATTGATTTTTTCTTTTATTAGTAATTTTAATTATTGTGTCATAGAACGTTCTATATGCTGATCATCAGTTATATTAAAAAAATTTTATGGGAGGCTATTTAATATTAATTAATATTAATATTTTGATTAACTATGAGGAGCTATTTAATATTAATTAATATGCTATTTAATATTAAGCAGCTATTTAATATTAATTAATATTATTCTTTTGCATAATTTAAAAATTTGTATGCAAAAATATTCCTGAAAACTTCTGAAGAACTAGTTTGAAATATATAAAATTATTTTGCAATTAGATGTATGTATTTTATTGAAGATTTGTTATTCAACTATATCAAATACAATTCGTATTTCGTATAATACATAAATTGGTAAACAATGTTTAAAATAAAAAGCAGCAGTCAAGACTTGCGGCGAATTTATCGAATACGGTGTTTTAGCGAAGCAGAATAATTGCGCTGTATATGTTAAGTATCAGATTACTAAACCATAAGTAAAATGATAATCAATGTGCCTATACTTATCATCGTTTATTCTGATATACGTCAGGGATCTGCGAAACTTTATGCAAATGCGGCCGGCTTTGCATAAAGGCCACGTATTCGCGGAATGTTAATGGACCAATGAAGTGGTCTCTCGTGACCGAAGGAAAACAACGGTTCTAGGACCGGTCTAACGTTCCGATCCAGTTTAAAACCACTTTCAGTTTTTAGAGAGCCCTTTAGAGGGCTATGGGAAAAATGTTCTCACATTCACGATCACGACAGCATGGAGTATTACTTTTAAATCGTTTTGCTGGAAATTTTCAACTACATGATATTTATAACGTTGTACTTAATTTGCTATACTAATAAAATTCTTAATATTAAACAATAAATAAAGTTATTAAGGGAATATAAGTGTTAATTTGCTACGCATAATAAGATACGCTTGAAATATTTTATGCAATTATTTCAAATATATTATTTTTTATGATATAACACATGATCGTTCTCAAGTAGGATATGTCCGCATCGTATATAACGTATGTAATTATTGATGGCGATCGCATTTAGTGTAGGTTAAAGGCTTCTTCGTTACATTTCTATGACTTCCTTAATATGTCGTTTTACCTTGCACTGTTCTCTTAACTCTCAATCCCAAAGAAAATTAAATCTTTATAATTATATGTCGAATATTGTATGTACGCTTCTACAATTTTTCTTATCTATTCTATCTTCTTTTTCAAACTTGTCCTATTGCTCCTGAATGTGTTTTAAGAATCTTCCACTGCTTTCACCATGTTATAAATCTTTTAGATAAAATACTATTGAAATCGCGTCAATAATTTCTTGTATAATTTCTTCTATTTGTTTCTGAGATTTATAATTTCTTCTGTTTGAATTTATGTGTCTCACTTCAATGCGTTAGCGTATGTTCTTGCACGGGAATATCGGCAACAAGAATAATCTCACATCCGTTCCTGGAGAATAATCTCTCATCCGTGGGTGCATCACAGGATGTCGATAAAGAAAATGTGCTCGGTTTAATGTACTGTAAAGGAGTATGGGAGTATATTAATGTTCAATGCACTCGATATAATGCTCTTAAGAAAATGTAATAAAGTGATATAACGAATGACGAATTCGACTATTCCTATCCGCAGTAAACTCAATTGTTTACCTTTTACACAAGCCTGGATTTTTCTTCCGTGGATGAAGCGTCTTGTGGGAATTAATGAAGACAATAGGTTACGTGAATCAGGTTGAAAGAATGATTGATCAGGAGAAAGCCTTTACGCGAATATAGCACGCAGATTTTTTCTTTTTATTTAACAAGTGTTACGGGCCGCCTTATCATTTCTTTGACATTATTCAATAAATTAAACTATCAGATGAAGAATTTGTCGGTACGTTTGCTAATCGATTGCTTTGACGTTTCTGAAGGACTGACTTTCCTTTCTCGATGCAACATTAAATATATAAACTATGTTCTCTATTATTTTGTTCTTTTGATATAATAAAAACTTTATTAACAGACGCATTTTCTTATTAAGAAAAATGTGAGACCTGATTCTGTTCTATCCTTCATGAGTAAATCTATTGTGATCGTTCTGAAACATTATCTGGTATTAAAGTTATGTCGCAAAAAGATCATACGACGCAGATACTTTGCTGAATAATATGTGAAGACAGAAAAAAGAAGACTGAAAAAAATACGGAACAAAGCATAAAAGATTGGAAAAAACACGCGTGTCGCGTTACTTCAGCTCAGTCTGTTCAGCGATTTTTTCAGTTTGTTTCTTTGTATGTAGATTTTTCTTTATTGACAATAATTCTTTCATGTAAGTAACAGATTATTATTAAACATCGGTGATTTTTTTATATTGTCTTTATTAGCAGTTAGATTTTTGATAACTTTTTTCGTAATAGGATATATGCAGAATATAGGAGATCTGTTCTTATTCTTTCACTAGGCTGCACTAGAACTCTCTTTCTCGCTTTTGCTAAATAAAAAACATATATTTATTTCACTTTAAATTTTAAAAGTGAATACTAGTTTACCTATAAAAACGGACTTTATTATATTTTAGACTTTGTATTTATCTATTTTGTATTATTTATTTGTATGCAACTTTTACTTTATTTTATGGTGCATGTATATAGCGCAGTATTGTTCTTACATTTTTATCATGGGACCATTACGAGTTTCTACGAACAACGACCGATAGAAGACGAAGCCGACGGTACTGCTGACGCTAGGATAGTTTCGAGTAATCGAATCGTTCACTTCAACCGACTCGCGTATCCGCTTCTACGGTTATACGATCGTTCTTAGCTTCCGCGAATTCATCGACGTGCAACTCCGGAGCGTGTCTATCGAATGGAATAGTGTAAGTCCGACGAAGCATAACAAAACTTGGTACGCCGGATTAGCACGCACCTGACAACAAGTTTATTTCCGGACTAATTTTTTAAAAGAATTTCTGTGTTATAGTAGATTTCAGGTTTCAGACTCTGAAAAATGTGCGTCGGAGGAAATGCATGTTAAAACTCGTCTAGTTTGGCAGCTGGGAACGCGAGATGTATTACGAGGAAAAGTAAATGTCAAGTATCATTTTGTACATTCGCCGGTTTCGACAGCAGACTTACTCGCGAAACTTTCTAATACCCGTAAAATGGCATTTCCAGTAATTATGTAACTAATTTTATAAAAATTTAAGTTAAATTATAAATTATAAATTTAAGTTAAAACAAATAAAAAATCGTTACGTACAGTAGTATGTAGTTTAATTATATGTATTGAATTTCAGGAAATAGTAAAATGGAACGCTCTGAATTCTTATTACTTTAAATTAAGAAAGAACAAAATTACAAAGTTTATTATAAATCTTCATTTCAAGTTTCAGAATAATTACATAGAATAATTATCTTGTTAAGTAAAAAGATCTTCAAAGCAAGTTCTCCAGATTGCTCCAGATTTGCAAAGAGAGAAAGATCCGGTCCAGACTAATCGCGGTCACCAATTGAAGTTTTATATATTTTTTTTAATGTGCTTCAATCAATAAAAACTAGAAACATCTTTGATTTTTACTGAATATATTAGAAAAATTGATGTAACTGGTAGAAAAATTGAGTAAACATAGTACTTGAAAATAATATCACTTTCGAGTTATGAATT
>Ga0157362_1001251_pt1 | contig 10495 bp, 2 predicted proteins | sample AttlaeALBM3_FD_111480 | JGI IMG/M metagenome (GOLD analysis project Ga0157362, IMG submission 111480) | Fungus gardens microbial communities from leaf cutter ant in Ribeirão Preto, State of São Paulo, Brazil - Atta laevigata ALBM3 | ecosystem: Host-associated > Fungi > Mycelium > Unclassified ... | reverse complement strand
CTCAATGAACCTTCAATTTATTTCTCTGTACCTACTCTATTTTATCTAATAAAGCAGACAGTTTTCTATCCATTTCAATACTTTATAAATATTGCGTCTCTGCTTCGTAACAGAATGCGTATAATTTAACGTCACATTTTACGCTTTAAATGCGGATATCTTGAATAAGAAAATTTATTTTTTATCTTTATAAAAATGTTTTATTTGTAATTTTTAATTTGCAATGATATTAAATCATGCTGGTTAAGAGTGTCCATGTCTTGTAACGATACTGTTTCACAGTTGGTTGTCTAATGTTTACGCAATTATAACGCATGTTGATTAGTTATTTGTCGATTTCCGCGAGTCTCGAAAAAGCTGACGCTGAAATTTTTTCTTACTTTTTTATCACCCACTTATTGCATACTTTTTCTGTAAATATTTAAATATCTGCATCGCTATATTAAAATTCATTGTATTTTACAATTTGTAGTTAATTTTATTGTTAAATCGCTTGAAAATTCTGTAATAATCTTTGCACGTATTTAATGTAATCAAATTTTATAGTAGCACTTCGGAAAAATCAACCGAAATATTTATTTCTCTAGAAGTGCTACTATTGTATAAAATTTAAAATTAACTATAAATTGTGCAATATACTTATAGATATCAAATATTCATATATCATATCAAATATTTAAAGAATTAATTATACAATAAATTATCACAATGCATTATGTTGAGTTCAACTCAGAATATAAGACAATAAAAAAATTAATAATAATTAATAATAATTAATTTATATTATATATTATATAAGAGAGATTTTTATTCTCTCTCTCTCTCTCTCTCTCTCTCTTTCTGTGCGAAAAAAGAAACAAATATCGTTGAAATATCGTTGGACTTTAATGACCATTCATTTATTGTTAGACAAACATTTTTTCGTTTTAGGTCTCAAGGGATATATTATATATAAAAGATTTTCGTTTTCTTTTGATTTAGTCGACTTAGTCGAAAGAGATCTAATCTAGAAACTTTCACAATTATCATTTCTTTAATGCTCATATCTAATTGTAGAAATGTTCCCAACTTTCCAACATTCCTTTTTTAGAAATATGAAACGATTTTACAATACAATATTATACCTATATCGAAAGAATTTATGTCATACTAAAAATAACTCGCAAAAAGTATGTGAACTGAATTTTATAAAAACGCAAACAATGTACTTAAATCTATAATCTGTAAAATGTACTACGCAATTATTTAAAAAGTAATCTAACTTTATTAACAGAAGGGAATTATGAGATATCGCGATAAATTTGATGAATTTTATTAACGAAATATGTAAAATAATTATAAACAGTAATGTAATAATTATTATAGTATAAGCTAAGTAATACGTATATATACGCATATATACACATCAATAAAAAAACGATAATAGTTAAATACCTTGTAAAAAATTATTCCACACAAATAATTCACATTATCGCAAAAAAAGAATTAGTTTAAAGAGCATCATTTTTGCCAAGCAAATTAAAGGAAAAAGCGCGGATACACGCGATGAGAGGCATGGCATTCATCGCCTCGATGATGACGCATCGCGAAACGGTCGCTATCTAGATAAGAGTACGGATACGAAGCATCCGTTCTTCCGCGGAACGCATCGCTCGTATTACGCATCTGTTTGTCCGAACGGAGAACTGTTTATTGTAATTACGGAAAAATTGCTACGGGGTTTTTTTTCGGCGTACGTGGACTCGAGGAATGAAACTTCGAGAACAAAATGCGTTTTTCTCGCGATAGGTGACGTCAAGGCCGCCGAATGACTTGTGTATTTAGCCGCTATCACAAAAATAGTGTACAGCGTGTTGCACATTCGGCATGCGCAAAATTCCCGCGAGGGCTCATTACTTTTTATTTGCGGAATTTTCGATCAGTTTTGTTCTTTTCTATAAAAAAAAAAACAAGTAAAACAGCGAATTGGGGGGGGGGGGTTATATTATATATAAAAGATTTTAAAAATACGAAAGAATAAGCGAAAATTATTTTTTAATTCTTTAAGTAGACTCTTTAGTCGATTTTTCACAGAATTAATTCTAACATAAGATTGGAAAAATATTGAAAGAATTAAAGTTTCGAGTTTGATAAAGTTTATTAAAATAGAGTTTTTTGTCGTAGGAATAATTTCTGCGTGAAAAATCGATACTCGCTATAGTTTATTCCATAAATATTTTATTTAAATTTAGATTTTAAACATCTATGAAAAAAGAGAGTGCAGAATGTTTATGGAGCGTTCCATGTAATGTTAATCAAAATTAATATATAATTGTTTTTGTTCACAATTATGATAGCTCGTTGACTATCAAATTTATCTCTGTAAATACAGCAGAAGAGGCAATACGTGACCATAAATTACTGACGATGATAACAAAGTTTAAATTACTGACGATATTTGACCAGATCGAAGTTCAATCTTTTCCGAAATGAATTTCTGCATGAAAGATCGATACTTCTTCATAAATATATTCTTATTTTATTTAAAATATTTTTTTCAGAAATTTCTGTGAAGAAATACAATAATATATTTTATTTATAAAGGACAATAATATACATATAGATACGTTTATGTATTAATATTATGTATTAATATTATTTTTAATTTTTGTTTTTTTATATAAATTAATATATATTATCATATTTTCGGCATACTTTCACTTTTTCGTAAACACGTTGTGGATATTTTTTCGAGAATTTCAAATATTCCGTCTTTATATATATTTCCGAGAAAGATAGGCCTTTAGCAGGTATTTTATTCTTATGGATACGTGACAAACTATGATACACTTTATATTATCGTTGATTGTATGACACTAATGCTTACGTGACACAAAAATTGTTTGGATTTCTGTCTAATAGATCTGCTATTTATCAATAATATTAACGTTTCAGTATGCAAAGTCATTTATTTCAAAATCGCTTTATCTTGGATCATTAGTTCGAAATATATTGAAATAAACATTAATTAACTATAAAAAAATCAAATAATGTTCCGTATCTAATGAATACATTACTATGAATAGGTATGTATTATTAATACTAATGAAAATTAAAAATAAATATTTATTGGAAATCTCATGAAATGTTTCGCAAATATTTTCGGAAGTTCTTTAGCATTCGTCACATTTAATGTTAGACTTTTTAGCATTAGTTTAATATAGCCTTACATCAGGTGTATTTAAAATTTTACTTAAAAACAAAATTTTACTTTCTTTAATTTTAATTTTATTTAATGTTCTTTAAAAGCCCCTTTATATATAAGATATCATCTTTCGTATTTTAAAAGCTCGCGTAATCATCGTGTCGATGTGTATGACGTGCAACATACACATTCTTCTATACATATTACCGTTTCTCTCTAGAGAGAATATACATAAAATATATATTTTGCTCGCGTTTCTTTCGATATTGAGTATATACAGTGTTTACTATACTATTAGGAAAAATTTTAAATTAAATGTATATGCTATTATAAATGTCACGTTTAATGCGTTTAAGCAAATTTTTATTAATTGCATGAAAAAAACATTAATTACGTAAGTAGTATTGAGCAAATATATAGTTTTTAAAAATATATGTATACAATTACAATATTTTAAACTAATAGTCGTTTTTTTATTATTTCACTTATAATCTTTATGATGGTTTATTGTTATTGCAAAATTGTTATGCCATTCCGATTCATCAACCTCGATTATTTCCCTAAATTCACACCGTTCTTTTATTCTTTATTTTTTTCATTATTTTCCCAGTCGAGTCTGGAACTCGTTCCATATGCACCAGCACAATCGCGCGATATATCGCGCACGCAATGCGTACTGGTGGGTAAACGACAATAGTGTTCACGCACGTCATGAGCAATCGTAAGACGCGTGTTCACGTGCAGGAGACACAACTCTCTTCTCTCTCTCTCTTTCTCTCCTCTTCACCACTCTTCCCTCTGCCAATTCTTTGCCTTTCCAACACGACGTCTCCCGTCCGACCTCTTGTCTCGTCTCCCCTAGTCGTTCTTTCGGCGTTGTACTTCTCTGTGTTTCGCAATACAATTGAAGACACACCGTTAACGCACACACCGCGATATTCTCTATATCGCTGTTTGCCGAAGCTATTTCTACCGAACTCAGCCACGTGCTCGATGGCTGATGACTACGAACGACGCTGTAGGCGCCCAGTGACGGTCGTCTTAGAAAATGATCGATCGCGTGTAGACTTGATAGATACTTATTTGCGATGATTGATAAATGTTAAATATGTTAATCCCTTCCGAGATCGTTTCCTCTTAATAGGCATTATTAGTCAACATAAGGAAAATAGCTTATTGCGAAGTTATTTTTGCAAACTAGTTCCAATGTTAATGGAGAACATTTGAGAGACTTTGTTATCGTATTATATGTAGATATTACATATATATGATTGATGATGTATTATTCTTTTTTCATCAAAAGTTCTGCAAATTATTTAAATAATTACGAATTTAAAAAAGAGATCATTGTGTTATATATTCTCAATTATGATTGAGGATCTATAAATAATACAATTCTTTAATTCCTAATTATTTAGATAATTCTCAGAACGTTCGAAGAAAAAAAGAGATCCATCGAGTATTTTTTCAATGAAAAAAATAATTTGTTGAATTATTAATGCATAATGTAATTATAAAAAATAATTTATTGAATTATTAATGCAGAATGTAATTATACATACATAGATTATTTTTTTCATATGGAAATTTACATTTTTATAAATATTTATAAAAGCTTCTCCTTGATAATGTATAAAGATAAAGATTAATGTCAAAATAAAGTAAAAATATGTGATAATAAACTTTGACAAAAATTAATTGGTTTCTTATTATATACTTTTTAAATTATATGCAAATCAATACATAGTGATCAATAGGAAAAACTATGTTAATAATGCGATGTAAAAAAAACATTACTCATATATGATTGATATTACTATCAGCATATCTTTCTACGCTTTTTCTCACGCGCGACAGAATGCATTGATAAGATTCTCATAGTAACCTTATACGACATCATATATCATCAATAGTGTTCTTAAACAATCGATAGTCTTTTTTTTTTTAACATAGCAGTGATAACTTCTTTTTTTGTACATCGACACAATTAGACGCATTTTGAATGCGTTAAGAACGGAAAATTAATCTAAACGATACGACGCGTCGAATATCGTCGAGTTTGCTGAAACACGATTCGGATGCCTTCGGCAGATTGTTTAGACCAACATGGCTGTCATGCCCCTCATGATTATGATGTCTTGATAATCTTTGGCATTCAGTTCGACTTGAGCTGACGCTGCCTGTTTCCCGACGTATATAAGTGCAGGATGAAGTGCAATGGCGCGGATTCTAGGAGGAAACTCGCGCCCTAACTATGAAAATGATATATAGAAGTTGAGCTGTGTATAAAAATAGGCACAAGTCTAATAATATCAAATAATACATGACCCCGTTCGATTTTTGTTGATTCCGTTCATTACATGGTCTTTTATGATGTTAAAGATATTCGGTTTATTAATGCATCTTTAATTTTTTCGAATCGCGATTAATTATGTAATTCTTAAGTTATTGTAAAAGATAGGTGCGCGAATAGCGATATAAATAAAAATAGACATAAAAATATAATTTGTGTGATTAATTATAGATATAATATAGACTCTTTTGAATTGCTTTTTTGCTTTTGTTTGATTTCTAAATTTTTTTTTAAAGAGAAGACCATGGATGGCTTGTAAATAATAATCGAGCTGATTTTATTAGTAATATTTTGAAAATGCAGTTAAAAAATTTATGCATTATTAAGCATGTATAGATCAACAGCAGCATTTGTTATTTAGCTTTCTGCACTTATCACTGTATAATTAAGGATCTTACAATTTTCTTATTTCTATAAGCTATCTATTTTTATCGTAAAATATTATATTATATAATATCTGCATATAATGTCTGCATTATATATCATCTGCAATAATAAATTGAAAAATGTAAATAATTAAATCTTTTTTGATGTTACATGTTGTACAAAAATAATGGTTATTTGTCGTTCTCTTATTCGTTCGTCTGTATTTTGGCAGTTTCTCTTTTTCCTGGCTGTCATTTTCGAAATAATCGATACTAAGTACTGTCATTTATAAATATAATTGTATATTGCAAGGTGTTTAAGAACGCTTGTGAAATGCGCACGAAAGTACATTTGGCGATGCAAGCACAGATAAAATGTGGCTGGATTCGAGCCAATAAACCTTCCATCTCTTGGCCTTCATTCTCACTTATCAGCGAACATGCTTTGCTCTCGTCTTGATGGTTATTTTATCAATGATTTCACCCGCGGATTTTTGGCATGCCCCACGTCCTATCTGGACGTGGGGCATGCCAAGATAGGAAAATTCTTCGACCAACAAATTGATATGTTAAATAAAATCATCGTCGATTATACTGTTACAGTCAAATTCTTACTCAATAATCCTTCCGATAGCTTGAAGTGAAACTTACGCAAGTTCAAATATGGCAACGATATTAAATCACATCATGCACGAGATTATTACCCTATAAATAAAGGATATCAGAAAAAGAAAGATAAGAAAGCAAACAAAAAGACAAGAATGTAAAAAAAAAGATAATTTTTATATAACACTCTCTCTTTATTAAATTTCTAGAAATTTGTAGTAAAAAGTAGAAATTGGAATTAAAATCTAATTTTGCAGTTAGAACTGACAAAATTATATTAATTTTTCGAACTTTAGTTAAAAATTAATAAAATATTTAATATTAGAAATCCAAAACTTATGGAAAAAGACAATTATTCAAATTTTTATAAAAGAAATGAGAATTTAAAAATTTATCGGGAATATATTTTATTCTTACTGTAATATATTCCTGGAATAACGTCTGCTTAGCTGGTCTTCCCACTTAACTAAATCTTAATGAATAAATTATATAATAATGCGCTCTCAAAATCCGCAAAAAAAAATTTTTATGCTCATTTCGTTTAACTAAAAAACAAATTTTTGTCTATTAGTCAGCCCCACATTGATAATAACCAACTTAGAAAATTAAATATACAGGATTTATGCGCTTTCACATTCACATAGTTTCATAGATTTTGCGCTGTATTCCTTAAGGCTTCTCTTTTGGAGCAAACAATCATATTCATCCCTAAGTCGTTAAAAATTGCAAAATTACGCTAACTATGCAAAATATATTTTCGATTTATGCGCTACTGTTTCAAAGCAATTTCGATTTATGCGCTGTAACTCTTAAGGAACTTAGGTAATATAATTTTTGTGGATTTTGAGAGCGCATTATTATATAATTTATTTATTAAGATTTGATTAAGTGGGGCAGAAGGGGAGATCAGCTAGGCGGACGTTCTGGAATATATTATTCGTATCATAAGATCTAGACTATGACGTGACTACTGAACAGTAGAAAAAGAATTAAATGAAAGAAAGCTTATCATTAGAATTAATTGCGGGTTTCATACAAGGATGATTTTTAATTTAAATACAAAATTAAAAATAATAAAATTTCATATACCATGAATAAGCGAGGTATTAATAAATATAATCCTTGAACTTAAAGGAAAAAGAATTTAAATAATATATGAATGCATAATAGAAATTTTTTTCTCTAATATTTTCGGTATGTTTAAGAAAGCTATGGAAAATAACAATATCTATTTTTAGACTTTATCCCTCTGGTTAATCATTCTTTAGTTAATAATCCTACAATGAATTATTGACGTAATTGTTAGGTCAAACGCTTGATCTCAGATAATGGAAGATCGTTTTCGAATAACGCAATCTCACGTATTGATACAATAATTGATTCCAATTTAGCGATATGCGACTACAAATGCAAGAGGTCCATTATATAAATAGACGCAGTACTTGCACTTTTTGCAATCTTGCGCAATTTTTCTCGTAAAGTTGCTAATTGTAAAGCTTGTGAGGAAGCGCATATAGAAAAAAATCGGACAAAAATGTTTCTTTTCTTTTATTTGATGATCGGCAATGTTTCGTTTGATCAAAAGAATTGGAAAATACATTTTAAATAAGTGTTCTTATAATTACTTATAATTACTACAACATTAATACTTACATACCTTATAACATTTAAAATCGATATAAGAGGTACAAGAATTAATTAGAAGAAAGATGTTTTTTACAATTATTGTGCGTAAAGTCGTAAATGATTCTCTTTTATAGCGAATAACATATGTATGTATGTGATTTTTAAAAGAATAAAACATCACAGAAAAGAATTAAAAAAGGGAGAAACACATGTGATGATTTTAGATAATTTATGCGTGGGCTAGGAGAACTGATCAATTTAAATTGCAATGAGAATGTCGTCCGATGTCAATTGACTTAAGTTGGTGAGTGGGCGTCGAAATTTATTCCTAGAAACACTTGCGTGAATTGAAGCGAATCAATCCGGCACGGCGTTTCACCGATCTTTCGCCTCCTATCTCATTTTCCTTCATTTGCTCTTCTTTTTATTTGCTTTCTCTCGGCGACGTCCAGGAGAACGCGATGTAGTGTTAATCTAAGCGTGATAAGAGACGTACAAGTCGAATGTAATCGACCATGAAGTTTTGTAACATCGACTGAGACAAAATAAAAGGAAAAAAAAGGTATCGTTTATTCCGTGTGACGCAGAAAGAAGCGACTGTAATTACTAACATAATACGTAGAAGTTATGACAAAGCGTTCGTTTACATAGAGAGACATAATGAGAATAAAGAAGATAATCTGATATAAGGTATCTATAAGATATCTATAGATAAATGAGGAGACTGCTGTTTAAAATGTTAATAATTTTTAGGCTTTGAGAAAATCTCAAAAATTTCATGAATTGATAATTTTAATGATTTTCTTAAATTATAAAGTAAACTTTATTATAACATTTCAAAATCGCTTTATTACAAACATATTTGGAATTAAATCTTAGACTTAGAAAATTATAAACAATGAGAGAGAGAGAGAGAGAGAGAGAGAGAGAGAGAGAGACTGAATTTTATTGAGTAAATATATATCGATTGTAGATTTCTGTCAAGGAATTGATTTTTTTCATAATAATCATAAAGTTAAAAAAATTTTAGAGTCGATAGCTAAACTCAGCCCACGGAGTTCATGTAAGTGATTACGCTATCGATTATGCGGAGATATGACTCATGTACTAAACTACCGGTGATAAACATCACGATGGTAAACATACTTGTCTGGCAATCCCTTTAAAATGAAGTGCTCGTTATTCTTCACTAACATCGTTAGCTTCATTGTAGTTGACGATGATTCGCGTATCGTACAAAAGATTTCTCACTAGGATCAAATAGAATCGATTGCAGCGATTTAGACTGTGGGCACTCATTTAAAGTTGATTAAATAAGGCGAGATAAAGTTCTGATTCGCATAAGTCAATAAGAGTCATCTTTTCGAAGCAGCAATCTTTAAATAGCAAATATCTGGCGATCGCATATTTTCTACACAATTTATAGAGCCAAATATGAGAGAATCATTTATTTTTAACTTAGATTTTTTTCGATCTCTGTCATTGAAATAGATTTAATCACAATTTCTAGAATTGTGATATATAATAAATATATTAAAAATTATAAAATTATAAAATTTAAAAAAATTTGTATTATTATCTCTAATACATTTTTTATCTGTAAAAGTAAATATACAAGAATTCACGTTAAAAAGGGATGATAACGATGATAACACAAAATGTAGATTATAAATAGAAAAGATTGTCATAAATGAAATGGTGCTTCATATATTATGTCACCGCTGACGCGATTTCAAACTCGTGGAATATTACTCGAAGCTCTTCATGTACATACTCTATATAACGAAGACATACAATGTCTTAACATTCTTTTTCACGAATATTTATGACACAATTACACGCACGAGTACCTATTCGATTCTTATTTGTCGCTTCTTTGTACCAATCATTGATCAATTAATGATGCGATGGCAAATTTGATCTTCTTACATACACGTTGATCAAATGTAGCACATAGATCGTAGCTTATTAACGTGAAATATTGTAAGACTTTTATATTTATTTATTTAGACTTTTATATTTATTTATATTTATTTTACTTTGTAATTCATACGAATCTTTGTTAATTGTAACAATGAAACCCGCAACAGTCATTACGCACGATATGGCATTTACATGTCGTACATATCATATAACCGATTACAATCTAATGACTCACGTTCATTGATTGCTGCGCAAAAACTCAACAATTCTGTTGCGAAATGACGAAAATTCTCAAAAAATTTATGTGAAATTTGCACGAACTTTGTTCAAAAAACCTTGAAAATAAAACTGATATCATTCTATAAGTTGAATATATATATATATATATATATATATATATATATATATATATATAGAAAGAAATATTGTGTTTTTAAT
>Ga0157362_1001250_pt1 | contig 10496 bp, 6 predicted proteins | sample AttlaeALBM3_FD_111480 | JGI IMG/M metagenome (GOLD analysis project Ga0157362, IMG submission 111480) | Fungus gardens microbial communities from leaf cutter ant in Ribeirão Preto, State of São Paulo, Brazil - Atta laevigata ALBM3 | ecosystem: Host-associated > Fungi > Mycelium > Unclassified ... | reverse complement strand
GCCGGTCTACGAGTTTGTGCGAAAGGAACTCGGCATTAGGATGCACGGTTCTGAGAATTACACTTCATTCAAGAACGGTTTGGGTGTTGATGATGTCACGATCGGTCAGAATGTTTCTTTCATTCACGAAGCCATCCGTGACGGGAAATTACAATCCATCATTGTGAACCTCTTTTCGTGACACTATTCTTGCACAAGTACAATTTAATTTATATATATATTATCAAACCTTTGTGACGAACTAATATCATCGCATTGATAAACATTTAGACTACGTTCTATCCTTAGCATTAACTATGAGCTGTCAATCAGTCATATTCCTTTTACTATCACCATTGCCTGGGGCGAGATGACCCCTGGGGGTTGTACTCTACCCACACCCCTCACCAATATTGTTATGATGTTACCCATCCACTTTATTTCTCATTTCCCTTTGGGGCAGCACATTTGTGCATTTATGCATTGTGATGAAGTTTATTCTGGAAAGTTCCATCACCTTTCATTATTACTCCTCTCCATTCCTAGTTATATTCCAAATGATGTGCTCCAAACATCATCTTCATTCTTTTTACTCATATTAAATTCTTTCTTCCTAGCAATGTATATGTAGTGACTTAGCCTGAGATGACTTAATCACCCTCCAAGTCTAAGTTGACAAGAAAAACTCAATGGAGTTCCCATTAGATTTTCTACACTACTTATACAACTACTATATGGTCTGTGCACTACTTTCCCATACTTATCATGTGACCTGTCATGTGATGTGACTTATGTGACACTTTCCCACACTCCTCCCTATATATATATATATATATTAAATCATCAATTATAAAGCCAACTACTCTAAATACAAATGAGCAGGAGGCAATTGAGGGCATGATGGCAGACCCTGTGGCATGTGTTGTAAGCATGCCTCCCAAGTACCAACATGTAGTTAGTAGCCTAGGCAGTAAAGAATGAGAAAACTACATTAAATAATAGACTCTTTACTACCAAATATCTGCCTTCCAAAAATATTTATCCACCTAAAGACTTTCTCACCCCTTCCATTCACGATGTCATGCCATACAAATGTTTAGGCAAAATAAGTGACAATTTGCACCCTAATAACCAGAATAACCAGCTTGAAAGAAGAACTCGACCCTCTAGAGATGTTCCCTAGATACCCAGTCATAGACTTGAGCACCTAGCTCGAGTAGCAAAGTAGTGGCTGTGACCACCGCTACATACACCTCATAGATACTTGCCCAGGCACCCTGTATCAGATTTCTGATAGATTTCCCTTCTAGAAGTGCTCTTGAGGACAAAAGCAAACTTAAACTATCACAAATGGCCACTTACTGATTTGTGATTGGTGGTTTGGATATTTGAAAAGCTTAAAAAAGTGAAGTTAGACAAGCAGCAAATGATGTTGTTAAGTCTGAGGTCTAATCCTCAGACAGGGAGTTCTTATATACAGAATTGTGATGGTCTGTGCACTAGAACAGATCATCACATGCTACTATCTATTGTTCTACATATGGTAGTGCCTTTGTACTTGAAATAGCGATAACTTAACCATATGGAGGCTGTCCTTTGTTCTAAGAAAAGGACAGATGACTATCTATGGATAATTAATAAAGTCTATGTGCAAACATTGAGGCCTTCATATCTCCACTAATATTAATTGCCTCGGTGCCATTTTAGACCCATTCTGAGCAGTATGAAGAGGGCTTCTCTGATGCCTAAAAGTGAAGCATAGATCATGGTGGTTTCCAAGATATTGGCGATTTAATAAACGGTACCATAGTGGTTACCAGTTGATCTGCCTAATATCTTGGCCATTATTGATCGCCTCGAGACGTGACTAGTATATATCGAAAGGTCTTTTCAAGGGCTTTCTGTAGCCATTAAGACCGTGAGAATAGATGAAGAATTGATAGAGATATGGCCGAATGAAGTTTGTGACATAAACAGGTTAACATGACCCAAGTAATGTCATACCTCAGCAGCTGGCAGCATTATTCATAGAAGAGTTACGATCAGATCCGAGCCATTATCACTGATGGCTAATTATTGTTAAGACTCTAAACTTCACAGTTGAATATGTATTTCAACTTGAAGCTTATATCTAACACTTGATATCTTTATGCTCCTTGCTAGAGGGTCTGGTTAAGGTTTTCAGTGAAGTTATATCAGAGGAGAGATGTCAACAAGACTTTGAGTAGCACCCTTGAGATTGTCCTAAGACAAGTAAGAGTACCAATTCCTCAGAGTAAAATTTTACAGAGAGAATACAGAAAGAGAGAACTTGTAAGGGAACAGCCTATAGTAGCTTAGATAACCTAGTATGGGTAAGCATTATCTAACTCGCCCTCAGATCCTTGGAGTCTGCTATTAATAGTTCCCTTTCCTCTTGTTCTTGTCACTATGGTATGTGCTATATAGCTTTATTAGGTAGTGTAGCTATTAGTGTCTTGATCTGTGTTCCCATAGTGACCAGTGCACAGACCAAGCTAGTCTAGTATAAGTAGCTAGTGATGTACAGTAGAATACCTTACCTCAATATTAGTTTGATCTCCTGGGCTATTCATCAATCTAACTTAAGACGCTTCTACTACTATAGTCGAGTGTGTTCTGGGACACCTCCAAATGCTCTTTTACAGAACTTACTGTTCCCTTCTCTTTCTGGACTGTATTTATTCTATCTAGGTATTGTGACTATGTTACAATGTGGTAACACTACTTGTAACTAAGGGTGACTAATTAGGTCACAAATCAGTGACAGAAGGAATAAGAGTGACAAGTCGAGTCAATATCTAATAATGGGTTAGTCCAATTCTGTTCCATTTAGCACAAGTCCAAAAATAAAAAGGAAAAGATAGTCTGAGATTTCTCTGAAGAGTTCTGTTTGTTTTATGAGTCCGTTACCTCTTAGAGTCCTCAGATATTAATCGCATTACTGCATAATAATGTCCTCATCTAACATTACCAACATCTTGTCTACTAGCCACTTATTATCAGACCATGGCTGATAATAGTTATAGTCCTACTTAATGTTCATAACAATTATAGCAAAATCAAGATAGTCAAGCCACCACAGAGTTGCATTGCAATGGCAGTGGAAGAAAATTGGAATACAGAGGAGTGAGAAGACATAGAAGAGGTAAAGAGAAGGACAGGAAAGCTGAAGAGAGAGGTAGCAGAAAGACTAGATGAAAGTAACATGCTCGAGAGCAAGACGGCTCAAGATTACTGTTTCTGTCTACGGCCCGGCAAGAGGCTCGAGATCTGACCATCATGTGAGAGAGGGTTCCCAGAGTAGTGTTATGACTTGGCAAAACGGCTAAGTTATTATTTATATTTCTTTTCTTTTCTTTTTCTTTTTCTTTTATCTTGGACTTACTATATAGAAGAAAGTGTAGGAAAGTGTCATATCACAAGTGTCACATAGTCACAGTCACATGATAGGAAGTCACAGTATCATATGATGTCATATGATAGATATGGGAAAGAAGTGCACAGACCATATAGTAATTGTATAAGTAGTGTAGAAAATCTAACGGGAACTCTATTGAGTTCTCCTTGTCAAACACTGATAAAGGAGCAGTTGGCTTAATTCCAGCTTTGGAGTTAGCTAGTCTGACAAGTAGGACTAGAAGAGTGGAGAGCGGTTAGCCAGTGTTCGGGAGGGACGCTGTCTTATTATTACAGTCTTGTTATGTTTAGGAATTCAGAGGTTTTCTTTGTCTTACTTTCTTTGTTGTCTCTTTGCTTTGTAATCATAATAAAATACTCTAGGGCACAAAAGGGAACTCAAGCATCATACCCCCATTATCATCCTTCTCTATTGCTCTAAAGCTTAACGGCTATTCTTGAGTGACTAAGTTTTTAAGTTTCTAAGTGTTCTCTTTTACTTTTAAAAACCCACCAAACCTCTCTCTCGCCAGGAATTCGAGCCCTAATAGACTTGGGCATTCACTTGCACTAGGAGTTAATAGCTCACTACATGTCATTGGAGTTGGCTTCCAGTTGTACAGTCAGCTGAAGAAGAGCCCACACAACAGCGCAAGAGTTCTAGGTAGTTCTGCTATATCGACGGTGAGCCAGACTACTAGACTAGGTAAGGATAGTAGTGTCACAACGCAAGATGAACATGTATCTTAGAGATCCTATTATGGTGAGATCTACCTCAAGTGGATTCATAAATACTTTCCTCTTATTTCTTTCGGCTATTTGAGTTTTCCCCTCTATTTTCCATTGTCTTTAAGCTCTCTTTTTTATATTTGATCATCTCCCCAGTGCCTACTTGTTAGTACACAATTGTAAGACATCTCAGGGACTTCTTAAATTCTCATTTGTTTGCATCTTTGTCTGTGATCAATTTTCTTTGATCCCCATCAGCGATATCCACTGCCCCACCCTAGTCTTTAGCCCTTGCCATAGAACTTGATTGTCATGGAACAATCCCATTGGAATCAGGTAATGGACACCAAGACGAGTACTCTGGTCAAACCCCTTTTCAAGAGTACCAGTGACTCCCTCAGAAATATCCCATCCTGAGAGAAAGCTCGAATCAGTTCATCTTTCCTGCCATACCCTAATATACTTCCCAAAGGTAATATCCAGATTTTGTAGAGGAACATGTGTATTTGTGGTGAGCTATAGAGAGCTCTTCTATATAGGTACCATTTAGTGACAGAGTGTTTATAGAATTCTTTTTAAGAGTGGATTCCCTCTGACCATTAGTGTGAGGGGAACCAGAGCAGAGTACTCCAGGAGATTCCTCAGATTGAATTATGCTATAGAATAGGTTACAACTCACCTCCAGGAGATTTCTCAGAGAATTAGATGAGGCTTCTGGAGGGAATAATCTACAATATATATACTAAAATGCCCTTACATTCCATTCTTTAGTAACCAGGGGCTGCACAATGAAATTAGGTTGGGAGGCAACGGGCTCCAGAGTCATGTGTGAGGGATCCCCTTACAGGAATTGTACACTGGGACAAACAAAACAATGATGTGCCAGCTCCCAATTATAAAGGTCCAAGAGGAGATAATCAAAGTTGAAGGTTTATAAATAATTAGAAAAATAAGAATTATATGCAGCTCTAATAAAATATAAGTTGGTGGTTGTAAAATGATTGTAAGATCTCTCTAGATTGTTGTCATATAGCCTCCCTAAGGTGTCAACCTTTACACACCATGTGTAGGGGGACATCTAGGGTACGCTTAGTCACCACTGAGGGTCTGTTCTATTAGTGGCCCACTGACAGTCGTGTACGTGTTCCTATCGTTCCTGTCTTCTCTCTGTCTGTGTCATGCGGTGCGACACCTTCTATTCTAATATTAGGACAATGTGATTACTGATCCATGTGCTCATGTGATAGTACGTGTGATTGTCTAGTGTAGAAGTATATATACTAGCAAGCTGTCATAAATATACTTCACTTGAATCTTATCTTAGCTTCTGGGACCTTTACCTAGCTTAAGGAGTAATCGCCTCTGAGTGGTTCCCTAACACCATGACAAAAGCTCCTCTGGAAAATACAGTTAGTTGATTACTCATGGACCCTCTACACTCAGTTGCCCCCTTGTCTACACCCCCAACACCAAACCTTACAGGTGTGATGCAATCCAAGTGTGCACCTAGCCAAGCTTTCCCAGCCTACTGTCCTCTCTAAAGCCTGTCTGAGTTGCATCTACGTTTTTTCCCTAGATCGAGTTCTGGGTATATTCTGTGTTCTTCTCAAGACACCCCACTAGTCCTAGTCTTCTTACTCTCAATAGATCTGCATTCACGATTCCAGAGGCAGTATAGATGGAGGTAAGAGTCAAGAGGTTCTTCTCTGATCTAACTGCACTCTGGATACTATATTAAAATATTACAAAGCCCTGAAACTTAAGAAATAAATTATAAAAGAGAAATTATTACTACTTTTAGAATTCCATCACCTCTTTTCTGTTCCAAGACCTCCCAAAATTCCACTGATGACGTAGCCCTCTTCTTTCTTTGTGATAACATGTTTCCTTACCCAGGCCTTCCCATCAAAGATGATGCGTCTTCATCGCCACTTCCTTCTAGAATATTCTTCTGTCTTTCCCTAGTATACTCTTGATGCTGCTTTGTAATTTGGACTTCATTGATTACCTGTTAAGTAATTAGCAAGCCTTAATAAATGTCTAGTATCTCCAAGTCGCGTCCTAGAGGTTATTTATCTAAATATAATTGATCTGATGCCATCAATGCTTATTTACAAGCACAAAGTCTATCAGTCTAAGTTCTTCTACTATCTTTCTAAGTTGGCCTATACCAAAGTGGATCTAGAGCATAGTCTCTTAGTAACTCTCTTAGTAACCTGATACTAGTTCATCCTAATTGTCTCTCGAGGTCTCAACATGAGCTCTAGGTTGGTTATCACCTACTTAATGTATTTATCATATAGTGTTATGTTCTGAGGATATAGAAAGGGTTCTAGAGCAAATTCTAATTGAGAATCCATTGGTATAAAGTGTATCAAATGTTATATTCCACAGAAAATTCGCTTGCGGCATAATACCGTAGAGGAGGATAGTTGTACACCTAGTAGCCTGTACAGTTTCCTAATGAATGAAGCCATGAATTGGGGTCCACAGTCTGAGACAACACATTTCAGAAGGCTGTGAAGTTTCCAGACATAATGGAGGAAGAGTTTGGCTGCTTTTTCTACTATGATTATTGTGTGCATTAGAACAAAGTGTACTCTTTTAGAAACAGAATTCACAATGGTCATGATAGCATCGTGTCTGAAGGACTCTGGGAGTTTGACCACAAAATCAACATTGAGTATATTCCACTGTTTGTCTGGAACAGTGTGTGTGTAAGGGGACCCCTCACACACAACTCCAGAGCACGTACTAGCCCTCCAGAGTGACCCTACAACAGATCAAATATTACTATGTAATATTTGGACTTATCTCCATTGCTCTAAGCATACTCTGTTGCCACCTAATACACTTTCATTGTTTGGACCCTGGTTACCAAATACAGAGACGCGAGGACACTGTAACATATATAATATAGATTATTTCCTGTAAGAGCACACCTCTATTTCCACCCCTAAACACCATGACAACCCTCCGGAGCTACCTTAGCCTGTTTACTAGTGATACTTAAACACACTAGTTTAGCTCCGATCCTGCTGACCCTAATACTAAGGGATGTATATAATGTAGAGTATCCCTCCAGGAGCCTCATCCTAATCTCTAAGGATTCTCCTGGAGTTTGGTGCCCCAGTCGCCCTTACATTTCCCCCAGGAGCCTCATCTAATTCTCTGAGAAATCTCCTGGAGGTAGATTGTAATATATTTCATAAATTATAATTTAACTAAGGAATCTCCTAGAGCTCCACTCTGGTCGCCCTTACAAAGTGGTTAAAGCTCGCCAACAGGAGAGTGTTGCCAAGGTTTTGTCTGGAGGCAGAGATCGCAAGTACTTATATACTGACCGATGTATCTAGACATTTGAGGCCACCAGTAATTCTGGGACACCAGTTCTAGTGTCTTCCAGCGTCCAGAGTGCTCTGCAATCTGGGTATCATGGCAGAGAGCTGTGATCTGTCTATGTAGGTCCAGACTCTATGGTACGTATATTTTCCCTTGGAACTGGAGCAGACCGTCTATGTTTGACTACTCTGAAGAGTGTACTGCCCTGTTGACAGAGCCTTGGAGTTCTCATGCTGCCTTAGCTATAGGTTTCTCTTGGTCTCCATTCCAGTTCCCCTTATGGATGTTGGACAAGATCTTCTGTTCTATGCCTGTCAGTTCCACCCCTTCTAGGACATGCACTGCAAGGAATTCCAGTCAAAGAAAGACTATGTTCTTGTTGTCCAAGACTCTGTTTCTGTGATCAGGTCTCCTCTGTCACAAACTTCATTCAGCCATATCTCTATCAATTCTTCGATGATTCTCATGGTCTTAACAACTACAGAAAGTCCTTAAAAAGACCTTTTGATTGATACTAGTCACACCTTGAAGCAATCAGTATTGGCCGAGATATTAGGTAAATCAACTGGTAACCATTATGGTGCCGTATATTAAATCACCAATATCTCAGAAACTGCCACGATCTAAGCTTCAGTTCTAGGCTCATCAGAAACTCTTCTCATACCACTCAGAATGAGCCTAGAACGACCTCAAGGCAATCAATATCAGTGGAGATATGAAGGCCTCAATGTTTGCACATGAACTTTATTAATTACCTATAGATAGTCATCTGTCCTTTTCTTAGAACAAAGGACAGCCTTCATATGGTTAAGTTATCACTATTCATAGCACAAAGGCACTACCATATGTAGAACAATAGGTAGTGGCATGTGATGATCTGTCCTAGTACACAGACCATCACAATTCTGTATATAAGGACTTTCTGTCTGAGGATTAGACCTTAGACTTAACAATATCTTTTGTCACTTGTCTAACTTTGCATTTTTAAACTCTTTAAAGTATCAAAGCACCTATCACAAATGGTCACTTACTATTTGTGATATCCTCAACAGTGTATCTGGTTTGTCTATAGTACGTCTGGGATAGTAGTGAAGTAGGAAGTCGAACCTAGCCAGATGCAAGGACCAACAGGCTTGTCGATGGTTAAGTTTTTTGGCCGTTATAAAATACTTGAGGTTCTTGTAGTTGGTCCAGATCTCTACTGGATAGACTACTCTTTCTAAGAAATGCCTCCACTTTTCTAACACGTGGATAATAGCTAGCATTTCCTTGTTGTGGATTTTGTAGTTTCATTCCACAGAGAACAAGGACTTGCTGTAGAACATTATGGGGTGCCATTTTCTATCTGTCACTGACTGTTGAGACAAGACTGCTCCTGTGATGAAATCTGAGCTATCTGCTTCAATCTGGAAAGGCTCCAAGTCCTGGGAGGACATTAACACCAAAGCAGTGGTCACCGCTGTTTTGAGGTCCTCAAAGGCTGCTTGTTCTCTTCTACTCTACATCTAGACTTGTTCAGAGCGCATTAGGTTAAAAAGGGGCTGAGCTTTGGCAGAGAAGTCCCAAATGAACCTGTAATAGAAGTTTATGAAACCTAGGAAAGTCTAAATGTCTATTTTGTTTTCTAGTCCAGAGTAGGCCACTCTCGGACTCCTGTAACCTTGACTAGATCTATGGAAACTTCATTCTCTGCGATGACTAGACCCAAGTACTTGATCTGCTCCTTGCAGAACTCACATTTCTCTAGGTAGAAGAACAGTTTGTTTAAGATCTGTAGTACCTGTCAGATAGTCTTTGTGTGCTCTTCTTCTGTCCTAGTGAAGATCAGGATATTGTCTAGATAGACCACCATTATGCCTTCTGCTATGAGGTCTTAGAAGATGTTGTTCATCATGGTTTGGAAGGTGGCCAGGCTATTGATCATTTTAAAGAACATTACCAGAGGTTCAAATAAACCTCGATTGGTTCAGAAGACCGCTTTCCACTCATCTCTGGACTTAATATAGACATTATTGAAACCCCAACGGACATCTAGCTTGGTAAAGTATTTAGCTCCACAGAATTGGAACACAAGTTCAGAGATCAGTGAGAGGGGATATTTGTTCTTGACTGTCATGGAGTTGAGTGCACGATAGTCCTGAACCAACCAAAGTGAGCTATCCTTCTTCTTGATGAAAAACACCAGAGCTGCCATGGGAGATTTGGAAGAACGAATTTGACTAGTGTGCAGATTCTCCTTCAAGAAGAAGTCTAACTCCTTTTGTTCCACTAGAGACAAAGGGTAGACTTTTGATGACTTAGGCTCTGAGCCCGGAACAAGCTTAATAGCATAGTCTCTGTCATGACTTGGCAAAATAGCTAAGTCAATATTTATATTTCTTTTTCTTTTCTTTTAGATTATTACTAAGATAGAGCATGGGAAATATCACATGACAGTCATAGAGTTACAAAGGTATGACTAAGGTCACAAAATGGTCATGTTATATATAGTCACAAGTCACAGTCATAGCATGTGACAAAGAAGTCAGCTAACAGACATGAGGACTGTGGGAAACAAGATGCATAGCCACAATAGTAATTGTATATATAATGTAGCAAATCTAATGGAAATTCTATTGAGTTCTCTTTGTCAATTGCTGAACAAAGAGCAGTTGGCTTTATTCTGGCTTGGAGTTTAGTTTTCTTATAGTCCTACTGCCTGTGCTCTAGGAGGATGTCAAAGTCTTCCTTTGCCAATATGGATTCAAATCCTTTGGTACAGTTAGATAGGGTGAAAAGTTCTTTCCATGTTTCCAAGGCTTGATGTAAGGGGACATCTAGGGTGATGCTTAGTCACTATTGAGGGTCTGTTCTATTAGTGGCCCTGTGACAGTACGTATACACGTTCCCATCGTTCCTGTCTTTTCTCTGTCTGTGTCGTGTGGTGCGAGCCTTCTATTCTAATATTAGGACATTATGATTACTGATCCACATGCCCATGTGATAGTGTGTGAGATCGTCTAGTGTAGGCTATATATACTAGCAAGTGT
>Ga0157362_1001248_pt1 | contig 10497 bp, 3 predicted proteins | sample AttlaeALBM3_FD_111480 | JGI IMG/M metagenome (GOLD analysis project Ga0157362, IMG submission 111480) | Fungus gardens microbial communities from leaf cutter ant in Ribeirão Preto, State of São Paulo, Brazil - Atta laevigata ALBM3 | ecosystem: Host-associated > Fungi > Mycelium > Unclassified ... | reverse complement strand
GTTGATTCGAGCTACTTTGTGCCGGTCACGGAACTGAGTGTGAAGCATTATCTCCGCGGTCATCTTTACGAAGCGCGATCGTACAAAGTATTGGATTGAAAAGTAGCGAGGTCAGATTTGGTAGAAGTTGGAAATTCGGCGCGACGAAAGCTAGCGGTGTGTCGCTTCACGAGTTACCTCGAATCGAGTCACTTGTTAGTAACGCCGGCTTCCTGACCTACATACTGCGACCGCCATATAACAAACGTAACACTTTGTAGCGACGTGTGCACTCACGGACGGGTACACGCGTGCACCGGACACGATTGTGTCGTGTATATGCACATGTGTATATTACACGTGTACACACATACAACACACATCTTGTGATCCATATCATCATATAAGATCAAGTTTCCATTCCCGATTTCAGATTTAAACTCTAAACTATTTTTAAATCTATTTTTAAATCAACTAAAGTATATAGAGTGTCTCAGTAATTCTGTTATAAAATCTCTGTTACATTAATGATATGCAAAAATGCTTGAGTAAATTGTTTAGTTTGAAGGGACACATTATGATGGAAATCATGTTTTTTCTCAAGATTATATATTTTTAAAAATTTCAAAATTATCGATATTTTTTTAAATAGGACTATATATTTCTATCATTATAGCGTAATAGCTAAGAGATCGAGATGAATTTAATCATCTATAATACAATCTTTACGTAATTTTGAGTACGAAAAAAGTACGAAAAAATTCAGAAATTTTAGAGAATGGATGCAATAAAATAAATAAGATAAATAGATAATAAAATAAGATGTTCAAAATTATTTCCATTGACTTTTAAACATTTGTTAATTCGATAATGGAAGCGTCTCACATTTGTGAGTATTTAGGGTATCACAGCAGCACGAGAGCTTGAATTCTTTCTTTCATTTCATAACTTGTCGAAAAAACTTTCTCTTTGATAAAGCCTCATAAATTATCATAATTAGAAGATATTCTCCTCTTCTTACTAGTTTTTCTGTTTTTTAGTTATGTGAGACGATTGCAACAAGACGGTGCATTGCCACATTTGTTCTTCTCGCAATACGATATATTTTATATCCAAACAAATGGATAGGAAGGAGAAGTCTGACTTCTTGGTTGCCACATTCTTCTGATATTAATCTTCTAGATTTCTTTCTATGAAGTTTTATAAAAAAGAAAATTTTTTCAATGAAACCTACAACATGATGAAAGAAAGAATCTGACAAGTTTGTGCTGTAACACTCCAAATACTCGCAAATATGCGATGCATATTTTGCATCGATGCTCTTTTCAGAATCGAATTAACAAATGTTTATAAGTCAATGGAAATAATTTTGAACATCTACTACAATAAATAAATTTTCCTTTACTAATCTTTCTATTATATTTATTTCATTATTCGCATCCATTCTCCAAAATTTTTCATATTCATAAATCACGTGAAAGTCATTGTATTATAGATCATTATGGATTCATCTCGACTTTAATTATTACGCTATATAATAATAGGAATACGTAGTTCTATTTAAAAAAATATAATCGATAATATTGAAAAATCTCTAAAAATGTAACTTTAACTCTCAGTATCCACAAAGCGTAATCCCTCCCCTCCTCCGATTTTCTTACTTCATATACTTCAGACGTTTTTTCCGATCCTTTTTATTGCAAAATATCTTTTGTGCTACGACATTTTAGATTTTCAAAAATTCTTTTTTACAATCTTCAAACAATAGATTACAAAAAAATTAGTTAAAATCTTTTCAATATAATTTGAGATAGAAGAAAAAAATAACGCTAGGTTACAAACACTCGGATGTGGATAGATGGAGACTTTTTTGAGATGTGGGTACTGAGAAAAAATGATTTCCATAATATGTAAACCTTCGAACCAAACAATTTATTTCTTAGGCACTTCCGTGTATTCACTGAAATATTGCCTTGTCTTAGAGTTACTGACATTCTGTATATAAATATGTAAACTTAAAAGACATTTACAATCCTCATTAGAGTAGTACTTATTAAATATTTAAAAATAAAATAATACACTGAAAAAAATATCAAATTTTAATAAATATTTGAATAGTTCTAAATAAATATTTACTGAATATAAACATATTCATTACTGAATATAAACATATATTTATTTGATACAAAAAACCATTAATTTGATTTGATTGAACTACCATTTTTTTATTGAGTAATTATTCATTTAATGTAAGAAAATATTTACTTAGTACTATTCCAAGAAATATGTAATAAGATTTAATAAATTTTTTTCAGTGTAGTTTTAAAAAGTTAAATGTCGTCATATGTGATCTGATTTCAATACGACCTTGCCACAATTAAACATTCATTGGATTATAATGGATAATCATCAGAGAAAAAATAATTAGATTATTATTTTTATTGCATAGTTTATTCACTTGAGTTAAAGATGTGTTTTTATCCTCTTTGTATATGTGTGAAAAATTAAATTAACTGACTAAAAAAGATAACACACAACTCCATGTACGAATTACTCGGAATAATTAACCACCACTACGAATTTGTACAAAATGAGTATTAAATACATTAAATTATCTTACGATGCTTTTCCACAATTTTATGCGAAGAATTTCCTTTCATCAGTTCACGCATTTCGTATATAGAATACATTGATTTCTTGGAAACAGTTATGGTATTGTTCCCGGAACAATTACTTTCTTCAACAAGATGTGTAAGGAGAGAAAATTAAGTAATTTGTATATTTTGTCTTATATAGTTAACGTTGTTATATATAGAGAAAGGAAGCGAGATAGCTACATTATATTGCCACTGCCATTTTTAGTCACTTCCTCGCAAAATATTCATTAGAAGCATGGAAACTTTCCTTATTATAAGTTTCCTTATTATGAATCGCCACGGTCTTTATCGTTTGATATTTCGTCATTTTAAAATGCGGAACAAACCAAGATAGAATTTTATCATCTTAATCTTTTAGTGGAACGATCGTCATGTAAGGAATTTCCTGCCGCGTGATCTAAACTCGTCTTAATTGCAAAGAAAGAATTATTTAAGCTTTTCTCTCTTACCTTTCATCTCGACCGCCAAGCCTCGCAATGACGACTGAATCCATGAGTCTCTACTATGTCATCATCTCTATGCGCGTTATTAAACTTTCGAAGATTTCATGGATAATTATCAAACGATTTGAGTGCGTATAAAGAAGAGTTCATTGATCGGCGTGTCCTAATCTTGAAATGGGTAGAATCGCCCAAGGAACACACCAAGTCAAGAGAAAGTTAAAATGACGTACTTTGAAATGATTTTTAGCTATAAAATTTAATTGTTTATTGACTTAAGAATTAAAATAAAATCATTTTTGTTGATTTTTGTGTGTTCCTTGGGCGAATATAAGTTTCTTCGTTAGTTGTAATAGAGAAACTAGTAATATATATGATGTTACGTCTTTATTTCGTAAAAGGATCGAGCAGACAGCATCTTTTTAATTTCTGGATGAATCAAATAATAAATATATTAGCTGTATGTTTTTGTAAAAATTATCTTCAACAGATTGAGATAATTTTTTATATTAGAAGAATGATTTTTTTGTTATAAATAAAATTTTTTTAGAGAAAAGAATAATAGCCAGAAGGATTGAGGTCTAAAGGAAGTCTAAGGAGAATAAGATACAGAAAATAAGTTTATTTACGTTATTTAAAATCTTCAAAAATTTTTTTATTTAAAACGAGATAAATATACATTCGATCATTGAAAAGAGAAAAAGCGAAAATGCTGAAAAATGTAAAAAATGCAAGTAATACTAACAGACTCTATATCAATCAAATATCAGTAATTTGTTTCGGACAGCTAAAGAGCGCACATCTCGAAACGAGTTCTAGCGTTTATCTAGGATGTTTTATCCCTTTTTATTCTCTAGACGTCATTCTTTCCGATTATACTATTTGTTTCTTCCAATAAGAAATTTTCTTCGTGATAAAAAAAAATCATTCTTTAAATGACACAAAAAATCATCTCTATCAATACTTTACGAATAAATTAAAGAAACTTTGGGAAAATAGCATAAGGTTTTCAGAGAGATGGAGAAAGGTAATCAAAAAACAAAGTAGAATGGCTCGTATATATTTTAACGAACTGTGTCGTTTATGAAGTAAGAAATAGAACTTTTGAGATAATCAAATAGATTCCATGACTACCTTTCGTGTCTATTTTAAATCGAGAAAGTTACTCTTCCAATTGAATACTAAATATTTATTATAAGAGATTTGTATTCAAAGTACTGAATCTGAGGAAGATTCGATCTTTCCATGAAACTAACGGACGTGTGGATTTATTATTGCAAAACTTCTGCAGGTGGTGCACTTTTTTTCCCAGACTACATGTGCACGCTGTTAGTATACTTAAATTATTCTTCGTGCGTGTGTGGTGTTTTCCCGCAACTTGCCTACTATGCGCTATATCATTACTACCGCGCCTCGTACGACCCCGATCTAACTTGTAGGAAATTCATTAAGAAAGCTGATGCCTATGGAAAGTCAAAGCAGCGAAAAGATGGAAGACGGCGATATAGTTGTGATTATATTGTTGTCCGTTCGCATGCGCAACACGCATAAATTTTCTCACGTGCGTTTTTTACTGCCATTGTACATCTTATACTCTTGTGTAACTCTAATCGATTGATCAAGCAACAAGTTAATTCAATAGCGACAATTAATTCAATGGGCAAAAAGGAAGGGCACGATTTTCCATTAAGAAAACTTCCGGTAAACTCACGATTGTATTATAAATTACAGCTTTATGAAAACAAAGGTATTTTATATTGCACAAGAAATAATTTGCTATGGCAAGAATTGAATTTTTTAAATAAAAAAACCATCGTTTTGTTTTATTCATATTAAACATTTAGTAAACTATTGCATGAATCATCTTAATAATAAAATGAACCTAATTTTTCACAAAATTTTATTAGAATGTTATTTATACAATTAGTGTAGTTATCATTTTTCCTTATAATCTTTTCTTGCCACGAAAATTATATTAATGTATTTATTACAAAAATGTTTTTTAATAATTGTATAACTACTCTTTTATTATTGCTCTCATTTCGCACAATGAATAAAATTTGTTTTTTTTTTCGTCAAAATATCTCTATTTTTTACAAAATCTCCTTTGCTGACTTCATTTGACAGTTATTTGCCTTCGTCGCGTTTTGTGAAATTTTCATGGCATTTAAATAGTGATATCTAACTTGCAATGAGTATGCACAGATCAGTGCGCATTGCATCGCGATAATGCATTAAAATGAAGGCATTGTAATGCACGTGGTATCGCTCGATCTCTATTTCATCTAATAGTGCCCTTTATTTCGCTTTCACTATGTCCGAACGACAAAATGATGAAATCGTGTGCGTGTAAATGCATGACGAGAAAATACCGTGAAATTTTTTGCAACTGGTTCACTGTGAAATATAGAAATTTTTTTTATAGGAAGATACGGTTAACAATCTGTGCAAATTAATCTTCAAATGTATAATTAGGATATTAAACATTAGACGCACAAGATGTTAAATATATTAGATATATAAAAGGATTAACGAATATGTATAAAAAGTTCTAACAAGCGTTTCTACTTTCTTTTACAAATTTTACAAGTATCTGTTTAGAGAAGATTTACTGTAGGATAATGCTACATCTTTACAACTATAATGTGCGCATGACATTTAAATATTTATGCTAACATGATATGCTTCAAATAATACGTTTGATTTCAAGACGAAAAGATTGATCTTCTCCTATTGCATATTTTCTCTAGTAATTAGAGTTTAAAGTGTATCTTCTGTTAACTATTAAAAATGCTCATTAATCTCGCCACTGTCGCAATTATTGTCTTGATCCCATCAAGTCAACCCCTCCCCATAAGTAAACAAATTTTTATTATACTTGAGGTTGAAAAGTTTCAATTCGAGTGGTTTTTTTTTTCTTAATTGGATGTTCTTACTGAAATCATTTCGATTAAATCCTTCTTAACAATTTTTTGCCAAAAAAAATCTACAATATCATCTAAGAGATCATTCAAGCGGACTACAGTATTTATTGTCACAATTCTTATTGACCAATTTAGAAAGCAATTGATTCCCAAAAGATTCGATATTATATTTTTCGAGATAAAAATATTTGCATACATAAGCAAATTTGAATGTCTGTGAACTTTCATCCGCAAAAAGAAATTTACTTTACTTCAGTTGACGTTAACTGGGAAAATGTTTTTATAAATGATTTTAACGAAACAACCATAGTATAGTAACCATTTTAATTTAAAACATTTAATAATTAATAAAAACATACATATAAACTATATTGTGGGTGTGTCATAATTATACCCTTCGTATATGACCCAATTGTTTCAAAAGTAAAAATATTGTAAGCTGAATTATCGAAATTTTTTCATGTCCGATCTCCATAAATTTGAGACCTAAATAAGCTCAAAAGTTAATTATATTTCTTGTAAAATAAATGGCTTACGTCAATATCGATTTCTAAAAAACATTATTGCTGCATCTGAATTTTATACTATTACCTGTTGCACGAAGCGATACAATTAAGACTAGATAACGTTGGCGCATTCAAAGTATACAAAAAAATCTTTGACGCTTTCATAATTCTACGAATCCAGTCGGACACAACAAAATTACAAGAATCGTCGCTTTCTCTTCTGAGTTTATCCCCATTGATGCATGTCTCCACGCCTTCATCGGCACGCTTTCGAAGACTTTTGAAAATCAAGCTAATGCTATTCTGCAACGTTTTCCAAATATTTTGTTCTGTCAAAAAAAAGGAAACTGACAAAATGGTCATAACAAGAAGAAGATACGTTTTGCTCTTTATCAATTTTAATCAAAATCGATGAAGAGCAAAGCATAGTCTCTCTTTGTAAGTCTTAAATATGTATAGTTAAAGTTTATGAAAGTATCATCTGAATTGCGGTTCGCTTCGCGAAGCACACAATGTCAAGTATATAACTATGAGTAATATGTACAGCGCAATGGCGCAAAACGGTGTTTTTACGCGATGAGAAGACCTCAGGGTATTAACGTAGCATAGACTGTAGCATGCAGGTAACAGATGCAAAACCGTTACCGTGCTCGGTTTCGATTCCCCAGCAGATAATGCGTATAGTTTGCCCACACTGTTGCTGAACTTATTCAGCTGAGACAGTATTTTTTTCATAGAGAACAAACGGATAACTGTACGCGAGAAAAGTCTCTCTTCTTTTTAACGCGTAAATGTAGAAGCCAAGTTACCATCTTCGTGAACAGACTTTGTATTATATATAAAACTCTCTTTCATATGTAATACTACTGGTATACAGATAATAAAGGAATGTTCAAGCAATCAAGACTAATTATTTCAAGTTAATCCTTAACATGAACAAGCGTCAAATTGAAAGACTAATTGCATTAATTATCTACTTTCCGATTACATTTTGGTTTTCTTATATGTATATTTTTTATGTATTCATATTTTATTTCAAAGTGTTGGTCGTCTTTTATGATAGCTTCTATTGTATTAGAACAAATTAATGGGATTATTGAGTGAGGGATTACTGAATGAAGCAACATTTTCTTTTGGAATATTAAATCCTACGCAAAAAATTCCAAATTCTTTTAATGCTGCATTTTACTAAAAAGAATTAGCACTATAATTTAAGAATAAAATGGTAAAAATATTTTTGTGATGTTTGTTAATATAACTGATTGAACTATGTTCTCATCAAGAATAAAAAAAAAATATGTATATTCTAAATATAGTTTGTTTATTTGTTTGAGAAGAATGATATAATGCCAATATATAATGAGTATATAGAAGTGTATAGAAGATATAGAAGATAAGAATAGTATATAGAAGAAAACTTAAGAGTTTGTCAATATTGAAAGTGTCGGTTCGAACACGTAAAAAATCGAGCTAATATCGTAAGCAATCGTGTAATTAAATTTTTCTGTTTCCACTGTATATGAGTATTGAATAGAACTATATAATTACATAGATGAAAGCAAAGTCACTCAAAATCGGATATCTCAAATCGAGTCAGCCGAAGTAAAGTGAAACTCGATAAGGTCAACAACCGAAAGATTCTCAAGAATCTACATATGTCATCGCATCACAATGTTGAGTCATAATAGAAGAAGTGTCGAGAGCACATGCAAAGATTTGTATGAAAGATGTCAAATGAGTCACAGTATACCATTGACACGTATTGCTTTCTCCGTTCCGACGATCGTCAAAGTCCGGATGGATATCGCGTCATCACCGAGATCTTCGTCGCCGATTTCCTTCGACCTCGTTTCGCGAGCGGCCTTCTCACGCGAAAAGAGACGCGATTTTCACGCTTCGTTGGAAATTCCGCGCGATGGGAATAGAGTCAAGATCTAGTCGGCATCAAAGAGAAGTGCAATCGATGCGCAAGTCGCGTGAAGAAATTTCACTGCCCTTCCACGATACCTACATACCAAAGTAGGTTTCGAAGGGAAGGTGCAATGACCAGATTTGATCAACCTGTAGCCTACTACGCTGCAGTCTCTTTCGAGCCACATAACAAGATCTTAATTAAAATAGGACATTAATTTGTAGTTTGCTTCATAAAAGATATAATAGATATATTTTCTGATAATTTAATCTTTCAGTGGATGCATTACTGTTACTTAATATTACATTGATATTGATTATAGCTTTCTCGTCTATTTTTCTTTCCTGTTTATATTATGATACAAGTGAAAAAAAATTCAGAAATTATAAACTGTCAGGAAATATTTAAAAAAAATGAAAAAATTGTCACGAGATAGTATTGAAACAAGAAATAATTGCACTAATTACCTATACATAATAAAACAATTTTATAATTTTATAGAAATAGTTGAAGACTCAAAATATGTATAAATAAAAGGATTTGTATTACAAGAAAGTGAGGATAAAAAAAAATTTCTAAATTTTATTTTAAAAAATCATGCAGAAATAAAATTGTAATTTAAAAAAAGATAACAGAAATGTTACTAAGTTCATTAACTTGCTTTTTTTTATTTCGATCTAATTTTATTTGAATTTGGAATATTTATAGAAGATGTAGAACAAAATATCAGCTAATGTATAATCGTATAATTTATTGAACAAATTTTGTTTAATAAATTATGCAAGTAAGATAGACTTCATCATTAAAGTTTATTATACATGTATAGCGCAATCAAGGAAGAATTATTTTATAATATCCTATAAACTGTAATTTTTTATTATCGTAGATGTCGCCCGATTAATTTGGACAGCGGCATTATAGTGCTAGGCAGTACTGGTCATTGACTTCGAAATCGACGCCTAGCGAAGAGGAACACACTCGAGGCGACGGCGATGCAGCAAGTAGTTTCACCGTGTTAAATTAACCGAGCGCCGATCAAATCGATCGAAACAGGATAATGTTCAAAGAATGTAGCGCACCGTGAAAGTTCTGCCCCTCGGAAAGGGTCCGACGAGGAGGAACGTCATCCCCGAGATTTATCATTAGATACGTGATCATCGCGTTCACAATTAGTCGCAGGTGATTGCGTACCGGATGGAAAGACGACTATATCCCCGCGATGTTACCAAATCAGTTACCATATAATCGACAATCACCGCAGGATTATCCTATTTAGTGCTCACTTGAGTCGGCTCCCATCTATAATGATCGACAGAAACAAAATGAGCTTTTGTAATAATACCGTATACAAAATCGTTAATATTTTATATGTCATGAAATAATAAAATCCACAATTTAATTGTCGAGAGTGATTAAGAATTATTTTCCTTGGCAAATTGGATTTTTTTCAATCTCATGTCCCATGTCTAAATCCATTCACTCTCAATCGGATGATATCAAACATAAAATAATAGCTGTAGAAAATGATTTCGTGATATTACAGTAATAATATAATGATAAATATAATAAATATAATAATATCAGAGATGTAAACACTGTAAAACGTAGCTCATTTTATTTCAAAATTAATAAATGAATAGATCAGTAATAAATTATCTAATTATTGAAAATGTTTGATCGATCAATCTGTATTATAATTTTTTCTTCGGATCTTTAGATTGCGAGATATATTTGACACATCTTAATTAGTTTTTTAATTATTAAAAAATTACTTGCAATAATAACAGATTTTTTCATGAATATTTTTTCAAAATATATGTAAACTATAATTCTGTTATATGTACATATAATATAACAGAAAAAATTATATCAATTATAAAAATGAAGTATTTTTGAATAAAAATAATTTTTACTTGATTTGATATTGCTCTTTCCATAACAGTTAATGCAAAAACTTTAAAAAGATGATATTAACATTGTAATCAAACTTCATTTTATCAGAATTATAATTAAAGTTTATTAACACTAAATATTAGTTATTAATAAGTTTTAATTATAATTTCTGCCGAAATAAAGTCT
>Ga0157362_1001246_pt1 | contig 10503 bp, 4 predicted proteins | sample AttlaeALBM3_FD_111480 | JGI IMG/M metagenome (GOLD analysis project Ga0157362, IMG submission 111480) | Fungus gardens microbial communities from leaf cutter ant in Ribeirão Preto, State of São Paulo, Brazil - Atta laevigata ALBM3 | ecosystem: Host-associated > Fungi > Mycelium > Unclassified ... | reverse complement strand
GAAATAAGTAAATTATTATCTCGAATATTACTATAATATTATATAATATTAAAAAATTTGTACATATCGCAAAAAAGAGACAACAAAAATGGTCAAATTGCGAGCAAATTAAAGACTATTGTGAAATAAAAACTGGAATGAGAATAAATAATTGTTTTTATTTTGCAATGCGATCTTTAATTTGTTCGTAATTTGATTATTTATTTCTGTCTTTTACAATTTGTAATGAACGGACTTTGTCAATTTGTACATAAAAAATTTGCATGCAAACTGTGAGATATAAGGTATAGAGCAGAATTAGTTGGACCAGTTTTTATTCAAAAGCTATCATAAACCTTCACATATACACACGCACATTATTATATATATAATTTTCTAAAAAAAATTATACAAAAATGAAAGATTATATTCATTGTTTGTTGCAAAAATGAAAGACCATACTATTGATTTTGATTGTGCAGTTTCTTTGGCGTTTCAAAAATGAAATTTTTTACATATATTATTTTTATATGTAATATTAAACATTTTTTTTACAATTTGAAGTGGTAGCGTCGAGAGCAGCGTCGAGAGCAGCGTCGATGCTCGTCGATATCTCCTAAAATTTAATGTACATTCGCGATTTTAATCCTCTATGAATATTTCTGAATCACTCAGATATAGAGTCCACTTATTAATTAATTCGCTTCCCATGAATACCGTTCCGTTATATGGATTAAATAAACACGAGTTCAGTATACTCTGTGTACTTGATTGTTGAATCGGCAAGAGAGATTGGAAGCCGCGACCGCGATGGCGCATAAACCGGCATGGTGGCGAATGGTTGCCGCGAGAGAGCGAAAAACCAGGCGGCAGGGGGTTAACGATGCGCTGCGGCACGGCAGTGGCGGCGTCTGTTACCGTTGTTACTATCGACGAAATTACGATACCCAGCGGGTGAGTTGGCTGCGGCGAACTACCGGTCCCCGCGCGATAGTTTCGAGACGTAACGCGGTATTCCGTTTAACCCTACAAACGTATATGTTGTTTGTCGGAAGTCGAAAAATCGCGACGTGTCGCGGAGATATCGCAGTTTTCGTGCAAGAGATGCGGCATTACGTCGATTTCTATCGCGAGCGGAAATTGCGCGTGTTGCCGACGAGAATGTGAGAGACGCCCGACAGGTGTACCTCGAGAGATCGTAGAACGACATTTAATCTCGCGCTCGTGAAAGACATATACATGTTGCGCCATATTCGTTTGCCGATTTTTACGACTATCCGAGAAGCTCGCGAATTATGAAACATTGGATTCTGTCATATTTCTATTGTAACTTCGCAATCGATATTTCCTTCTTATTCTCGGAAAAAGAAATTATCCTCAAGTTTTAGGATTATATATCACAGCGACATTATGTATGATACTTATATGCGTTGATATCGTTTTGATATTCTTTATGCTGTTATTGTAAGTTGTATAGTATATTATACATATATCATTAAATAACTGGATAGATGATAATCTCGTGATATTGGAAAAGCAAGACCTCCGGTCATTGCGATTGGTCGTCTATGCCCGTCGTTTGGTTTTAATTGCCGGCCATAAAGGTAGCTCGAATAGTCAAAGTGCCGCAATCAAGTTAACGAGGCAACTTTTACGTTCATGAAGAGGTATATTATATATTCCGCCAACTACATTATATTATATTATATTATTCCGTCCGCGTATTCATGGTCGCGCGAGCATTATTTTCGCTCGAGGTTCACGCGTGCTCGTTCATAACTATGTGGTAACCTCGCCGTTACTAAGTATCTCGAGATACGCGACTATCTGGCTCGTCTTCGCCGTGTGTAAGGCGCACTAAGTTTGTCCGCACGTTCTCTCATCCGCGCGAATTCTTTGGCCAACTTTGGGACTGACTCCCCTCAGGAAAATTCGGATTCAACACCATCTGCGTACTCGGAAACTTTTTGATACTCGACATTAAATATCTTTGTGAGCCTCGAATTAAAGTTCCATTCAAAGTTAAGTTTGCTTTCGAAATTAAAAGCGATGGACAAGTTATCGTTATACGTCTCTTGAATTTAATCGGGAAAATTATTGTTTTCTCCATATATTACTTAGATGTTAAATATAAAAAATATTATTATTATTATTATTATTATTATTGAGATGCAGCGACAATAAAATAAACTTTATAAAAAAGAAGGCCATTTTAAAACTGCACTAAAGATGAGATATCACTAAAGATGAGATATCAGCGATAATGCTGTTTATGAATATAAACCTAAAATTAAATATATACTTAAATTGAAAGAAGGTAACAAGAAATAATATTTATTGAGATATATCAACAATAAATCAATGTATCAACTAAACTAAATTTATAGTGATGTAATAAATAGAGAAATACTTTAAATACAAAATAAAATGTAAAACATCTAACGTGTGAAATGATACAACATCAGAATAGCAATGAAGAAAATTATATACATAAATAGATATTATACGTGCATAATAATTTAAGTTGTAAATGAGAGTATGATATATGACATACATAATTGATATTTATGTATATGTACACGCGTTGCGTGCACACGCACACGCACACACACGCACACGCACACGCACGCACACACACACACACACACACGCGCGCGCGCGCGCGCGCACATCTAATCCCAAGCGCATGCAAACAAATTTTACACATGCACATGTAAGAAAATAAATATTATGTAATATGAGAAATAATGAAATGAAAAATAGAGCGGATGTTAAACAAAGTAGCAGTGGAGAGGAGCGAATATAACTTGCGGGAAGCAAGGAATTAAAATATTGTATTTTGCTGTGAAAAAACGCAGCATGAAATTTATATATAGTACGATGATTAAAATTGAGAGCTAATTGATAAATTAAAAAAAATTAAAAGTTTACTAGTAAGATGTAAGGCGAAAAATTATGATAATGTTTCTAGAAATACACACGTCCATGGTACGTAAAAAAAACTTAAACAGTAAAACATAAGCAGTAAACGAATTGACCAATTACAATAGAAACCGTAGGGTCATAATCGATAGATAAATCGCTGAGGGCACTGCGGTATACCGATTTGGGGAATTACTGAGTATTATTTAAGAGAATTGTGTATTACAATAAGCGTTATGCATTAGTAGGGCGTTAATGGGCATTACCAGGGCATTAATGGGCATTATTAGGGCATTAATGTTAACATTATTTGTTGGACATTACTTGAACATTAGTAGACATTGGTGTACACAATTTTGGTCAACGGTTCACTTCTTGATTATAATATAAACAGTATAGCCAATCCAACATGTTGATTTTCTCTGCTTACGCCTTACTATTTAAGTTTTTTTTGTATGCTAAGGTCCTAAGAGTCTTCTAGTTTTATTAAAAATGGCATACGCTTGTATATGCACATACATGCACACTTACACGTACACTTATACAATTCTATAAATCGTTTTATATCATCCGTCTTTTCATTTTTTTCATGTGCTTATCATCTGGTTTCATCATTTTTCACCAAACGATCAAAAATAGGACAAGATTGGTCAGACTCTTTTAGGGAGACTAAACTGTGACAGTGTATCCTGTAGTTGTAGCTAAACATTAACGACACACATACCACACACGAATATTATTTCAGAAGCGTAGATATATTCAATTAAGCGATTAAAATACCGATAACCTGCGTTACATAATGCTTTTTAACAATCTATAAAAGCTAATTTTATGTAGAGTCCCTCCACCACGATATGCTGCGAGAGCTCGTTATCAGTTGCACGCGATAGAAACAACGAATATATCTGTCGCTCCTCTTATTGCTGACGTTAATGCCATTTCTCGGAATTTCTCGTTATAAATTGAGGTCTTAATAATGCAAACGGAGAAAGATGAACATTCATTTCGATCATGCAGTCACATATACATACACCATTGGTATTCTTTTCCCCGTCGAAATTAGAGGCACATAAATGTCCGACATTCATATGAGATGTTTCAAGATTGGCGCGCATCTGTTCACTGTGCACGCTGCGGGGGATCCCCTTTAAGTGCATAATTGATGTATACGAGATCAACTGGCACGGCGATACATGGTGATTCATGAAAGGCGATTCTTGTGCCCGCGGGCGTTAGGCAGGCTATCAATACTTTCGCATGCAAGAGCTCGGCATCCAAGAGCTAGTACAAATCCAGTAGGTGTTATCTGTAAGGCAATGTATTGAAACGCCAAAGATAGGCAGTCGAAAGTTTCGAAATATCTCATAGGCATCTCTCTACTGATAACAAAGGTAGAATCATAGATTTCAGTAGAGGTACCTAAATTGTTATCACCATAGATAAATGTGAAGTTAATATCAGCTGATTTGATAGGAGAAGGAATAACGATAACTTTCTCTTTACCTAGACTATTCAGATTTTCACCCCAGTATTATTCAGGTATTACTCTATTCTTGTTGTTTACCGAACAAGGATGACGCCCGGGGAGCAACTGGATGGGAATCTAAATATGCCCCTAACTATGACCAAACAGTAGCATACCAAATATACAACATTATAAATTTAAATATTATAAATAACATTATAAGTAACATTATAAATTTTATTTTCCGTATTTGTAATGAAGAACATTTATATAAAGCATTTCTCTATACGCAAAATTTAATTCTTAAAATAAAAAAGAATATTTTTTTAGTTTTCGTACAATTTAAAAAATATAATTATAAAAGATATAATTATATAATATAATATAATATATAGATATAATAATATAATATAATATAACCGAGATGATGTTTATATTAGATTATAGATTAACGTCAATATTCACTCTATACACTGGTTTCGTAAAGCACCTATTGTGCACAATATTGTGCACATATTGCGTACAAAAGCATCATGCGCTTACGAATCCAGTGATTAGAGTTCTAGAAAACCAGAGATGCGAGTCAGTTGAATCAGTTAGATTAGAGGTGTACTGATTAGATGCATTCGGTACTACAATCGCTCACTGAGCGCTTAGTGAGCTCTTGCACCTGTTTATGTTATTGGAATATATGCCACTCAGATGCAAGAGCTCACTGAGCACTCAGTGAGCAGTTGTAATACTGAATGCATCCATTGACTGTCTAAATCACGTGAGCACGATATCTTTTTTTCCTTATGATAGTCAATCAGATCATACTCTTTAGTCTATTTATAGAATATAGCTATATTATATAAACTATATTCTTCTATGATGAATTTTTGGTTTTCTAGAGCTCAATATGTAACATGACATCCCAGCTTCAGCTTGATTCGTAACAGACTATCGCGGACTCTGAAATATTTAGGACTAGAGTCAGAGAAAATCAAAGATGCGATTGAATCGGTTAGGTCAATTTGCTGCTATTATATTTTTCAGTATACCGATTGGCTGTCTAAATTACATGATCATAGTGCTATTTTGTGTTTTATAATAGCTAATCAAACTATTCTAAAGGGCGTTCTATAATGTATCACAAACACTTCGCAATGCTTCGACAACCAATCAGAAGCATCAACAATCATTGATCTGACGTTTTGCTTGGGTGCATTCAGTACTACAATCGCTCACTGAGCGTTTAGTAAGCTTTTGTATTTGGTTGACATATTCTGTTAGAGCTAAAAATGTAGACCAAACAGGTATAAGAACTCACTGAGTGCTCAGTAAGCGGTTGTACTGAATGCACTTATTGATTGTCAGAAGCATTGCGATTGACGACGAGATGTTTGCGACACATTATAGAACGCATTTAAAGGTCATTCGCGAACATTTTATCCTTTTTAACATTTGAAAAACACCAAGGATAAAATGATACTCGCGAGCATTGCTAATGTCAAATAGAATGTACGCCAAGAAAAATCTCTGGTTTTTTTTTTAGACCTCTAACTACAGCATGTAGCGATTTAGATACTTTTATAGAAATATGGAGATAAGGAGATAATGTGTGAGCGTTGAGAATAGATATAATATCTAGCATATTTCGCATTCATGTTTCTGAGCCGATCTTTAGAGGAATGCGCGTTTAACAGCGAATCCGAGATACAAGATCGCGCTATTGTCTCTCCTCCAAAGCGTGAGATTACAACGCCGAGGTACATCGTACGCGCTCGATCTCTCTAGGATGTGATAGTTTCGTAGATATAACGTCGCGTCATTTCGCGTGTGGCCGGCATTAACGCAAACTCGCGGCTGACACTCAACCCCTGATGAACAATTATCTTACGAAGCTTAGGTCACACGCGCGCCAGCGACCGACCGAGCGAGCGAGCTGGCGAGCGAGAGATTCAGGCGATGGGAGAGAGACGCGCTCGCTCATGAACCGCGCCGGGAAATGGGTCGCTGTAATGGCCACGGTAAAGTCCTCGTGAAAGTTGCACGGTTGTTTATGGTCGCGCTACACGCACTAAGCCGAGTTGGGCGATGGACGCTGTAGCTGTGCGCTCCGCTTCACTCTCTGCTTCACTCAGTCCGCTCGACGCGTATAAACGCTCGACGAGTCACATGGCGCGCAACACGGATTTATTCCTCCGCTGTAACCCTGCCTGATTCCTGCCCTACTGCGATAGTCGGATATAAACGTAAAAGTGGTAAACGTCGCGTCGCGTCGTCGCGGTAAAACATCAGAGTGTATATGCTCGCGCGTATACATACGTATGTATATCTACGCGCGCGTTAAATCGCGGTACGCGACAGCCGCTTGATTAAGGGAAATGTTCGAACGACGCAGCTATTACCGAGTTACGCTCCTGCCCCGAAAAGAGGAACATTACCGGGAACGGTGGTATTCACGAATCGGTTATGATAACGATACGATACCGCGCCATTGACGCCGCTTTTACCGCGACGACGCGACGTAGGACGGCGAGATGCGCTCGTAGCCCCCGTTATACTAGCGTTTACGAGCGACGCGATGGCGGAAAACCTGGCATTGTGAAGTATAGGTATAGAGTATCGAGAGAGCGATAGAAGATGCAGCATTAGTGGCGCGCATTAAGACTGAAACGAGGTAAATAAAACTCTTGAAGAAAATTCAGTCCGGGTTTGAATTCTCTTCCGGGATGACACTTTTCACAACAAATTCTTTACAGATGGTTTAAGATGCTCATTAATAGTTTGTTCATTTATCATACATTACATATTTTTATTTCAGTTCAGTGTTTTAAGATCGATAAAAATAAATGGCGCGCAGTTCGGAAATTGAAAACTGAAATTTACGTAAACGTATTATTATGGGCACCAAGATTCGCGTTGATCGAATAAATTTCCTTTCTTGCTTATTTGTGAAAATTTAAATCCTCTTTTCAATAGCGAGTACTTATCTTAAAAATAATTTGTAGACGTGTTTATACATTATATTTATTTTATTATCATATTACACATTATAATAATATCAATAAATGATATTATTATATCAACATTGACAAAATTAACTACGAAAATTAAAGGACGTGTCGTGATTTTCACAGTCAAATTTAGCAACACAAACATAGCTTTATTTTTGCAACAACGATCTCGAATGGCATTAGAGTTATTTGTGAACGCCAAGTTCGTACACGGTGACGGGACAATTAGGGAGAAATATCGAGATGAAAGGAATTGTTCCGCGAGTTGTACCCAATTGTATCCATAGGATTGTATCAGTGAGGGCAATTAGTGCATTGTATTAATTTACGACAGATACGGCGCATGCTTTAATTAAAACAATTTCAGACGGTTCGTCCACGGCTATGACACGCAAACTCGAAAATTAACGAGAATGACTTGGTATCACCACTCGACTTGTAATTCAATTCTCGTAATTGTCCTTTCTTTCCATGAATTGCTTAAGATGGCCGACAACTATTTTCAAGTTGCCGTTAATTTGGGCTAAAAAACCGAACATAATAATTGATGAATTCTTCGGAAGAACGTCTCGAGTTTATGACGATGCGTGTGTGTCGAGAAATGTGAAAAATAAGTGTTTGAAAATTTGCGAATGAATGTTATTAAACACCAAGAATATAGGATTTTTTTCTCTTATTTATGTTTTTCGCTTATTATTATGTGTCAAGAAACTAGAAAGTTATAGTTTTCTCTGTAAATTAAAGGATTTGTCAAAATAATATCTAATATGACTGCGACACGCAGGAAGGAAAATAAATGTCCTGCAGTTAAGCTATTTTTTAGAAAAGAATTTCTGAATTGTTGCAAACAGTTTAAATAAATAGATACGCATTGTCTTTTATGTAATCACGTCTTCACCATTCTCTTTGACTCGACAATCAAGACATTTGTATCGAGTCGAGTTACAAAGCACTAACACGATGAGAGCATGATAATAACGGGTCTTCGTTAAAGACGCGGAACCTTGTCACGATGATTTAGTTTTACGCGCGGCGACGCTTTATAACACCGGCGGAAAAATATTTCCAGTATTTAAATCCACCGTTTCGCGGCTTATACATATGCATCGTTTTACGAAATTGCAAAGGCAACGGCGCCAGCACCGCGGGGGAGGGCGGTGCTAGAAATTTCGAATTTAAACGAGCCTATTTGGATTCCGACAACCCCGCCATCCATTTTTGCCCAGAATGTCCGGCGCGGCTGGTATCCGACAATCGGCAACCGGTAATCAAAATAATCGCCGGCGGAGCTCGTTCGACCCGGCGGCGAAATAATCCCGGAAACATTTCTGCGTCGTGTGCGTTACACGTGACGTAATGCGGCCCACGACATTTCTCAGCAAATCGTGCGAAACTTCCGTTTAATGTTTCGAAATAAAATTAGTGATTTACATTGCGTGTGATTTACATTTTACCGCAGCTGTGTTCCATTGCTATGAAAGTATTTCAACGTGATTTCTACGAAGATGATTCGCAGCGTAAAGTATTTATTCGTAAATCATTGCAGAGTTTATACGATTCTGTTGGGGAATCTATAAAAAGACACAGTTATGTGCGAAGATAAAAATAATACAAATACCTGTAGACAAATATAATTGATAGAACATAAATGTACGTGCAATGTACCTACATTTCTCAAGTTTTTGTTTATGGACAATTATTTTTATTTTAATAATTATGCGCCTCACAGTAAAACATATTGTACTTGTGTTAAAATTGATCTTTATTAAAATTTTTGTCGAATTTTTAACAACTTAAATGTTAATTTAACATAATATCATTATGTTATTTGAACATTTTGTGTTAAATGGATTTTATCATTTCTTAATTTTAAAATAACACAATTTATTAATTATTAAATTAATTAAAAACTTAAATTTTGAATGAATAAAAAATGAATGAATAAAATGTGTCAATTTAACACATTATAAATGTTAAATTAACATACATTCATCTTTTATACATTTAGCTTAGAATTTATATTTTTTTAAACTACATTTTCCAACACAATTTATTTCCAAATTTAAGTTATTATTATTAAACTTATATTAAATTAAATTATTTGTTTGTAATTTACATCGAAGTGTTAATTTAAATAAAAAATTAAAATGAACCATTCGAAACACGGAAAATGTATTAAATTTAATACAATTTTCCAACTGTGTCGTAGTTATATTTAGCAAGTTTTTCCGACAATTGTAAAATTCTGTGGATCAATTACCGTCGACTTCTTCTAGGACGTGCGCGCGTATAATGCACCGTGTGAGGAGCTGCTAAATTAACCGAAGGGTCGGCCGATCGAATGAGAGCCGTTCAATTAGGACGTAGTTGCTGTTGTAGCTTAATGAAAGATGCAGTTTACTCGGGCATAACGATCTCGCGAAACTGGGTTACCGATCTGCGGAAACCGTCGAATAGATTAAACCGCCAGCAGTTCGCACCATCGTGTGCTGCGTTTCAACGCTGGGCAAGGTGATTCAGGTCCGCGGTTGCAATATTGAACTAACAATAAGTCTTCAAACGAAGCTGAATTAGGTATCCGATCAAGTCGTTGTCTCTCTCTCTCTCTCTCTCTCTCTCTCTCTCTCTCTCTTTGTCTAGTGTTTACCCTAGAACTAAAATAAATGCTCAATCAATCAATCTCTCTCTCTCTTCCTTACTCGGAAATAGGTATGACAAAATTTCCATATAACTATGCACGTTTCATCCAATCGCACTCTGTTATAAAATAATAAACGTTGCGAAATTTTTAATAGCATATTTTACGACTTGCACGCGTATCCGGAGAATAATAACGCCGTGACTGTTAATAACGGCGAGGGAGCGATACGCATTTTTATCACCTGGCACCGGTTGATATCCCCCAGTGCAAGGGAAGGGAATTCCGTTAGCGAATTAACAATATACATTGCGGCACCTGGAACAATCTCACGTAAATTAACCGATTTTTAATTGTTGCTGTTGCCGATTAAATCGCGACTCGTGCAACGTCTTAGTCATCTGGAGTACAATCGTGCGGAAGCACGATTTTTGATCCGATCGCCGCGTCGGCCGATTTTACTTTATACATATACATGTATATATATATATATATAT
>Ga0157362_1001245_pt1 | contig 10510 bp, 3 predicted proteins | sample AttlaeALBM3_FD_111480 | JGI IMG/M metagenome (GOLD analysis project Ga0157362, IMG submission 111480) | Fungus gardens microbial communities from leaf cutter ant in Ribeirão Preto, State of São Paulo, Brazil - Atta laevigata ALBM3 | ecosystem: Host-associated > Fungi > Mycelium > Unclassified ... | reverse complement strand
TTCTTTTTTTTTTTTTGTTAAATCATAATAATATGAGTAAAAATTAAAATATTATTTATATACATACATGATGAATTTCTAGTAAAATGAAAAAAATAAAAATACAAGCACATATTTCTGAGTATTTGTATTATAAAAAATTAGAAGATTTTTTTTTACAAGAAATCATCGAACTTTCACATAAGCTTTTTTTAATGGCACAAAAGATATCGAACAGATATCTCACTTTATATCAAGTGCATCGAAGTATATTATTAGTTATGACATAATTTGATTCAAAACATTCACATTCGATTTATATTGGTAAAATAAATTATATCTTTAATATATCGACAGAAGGAGAAATCTAAAAAAGTAATATTAGAGAAATGAGGTGACCAGGACATAGAGTCTCTTCATCTAATTCAATGATCTCTAAATGTCAATAAAGATAGTCATGGAAGTTTAGTAATTTTTTATAAAAAAACTTTTTTTAGTTTTTCTTTGCAACAAAAACAAACAGAAATGTGTTTTTTTTATTTCTCACCATTTGTTTTTAATATTAATGCTTCTTCTCATTTCATGTAAATTAAATTTGGACACAAGCATTTATAAAACGCTCACAATTAAATTCAGCATGAAAGTAGATTAAGTAAATAAATAACTTCATCTTATTCGAGCGACTTATACCTACGCAGAATGAGTTTATTAAAAATAAGAACATCTGACCATGTTTAATATTGTGCACATGTTACACTAAGTCCTCAGAAATGAGAAAGAAACAGACGGCGCGGCGACGCCACGTTAAATTGTGATAAGAGCAAGAATGCTCACAAAGATTATTACACATCAACGATAAAAACATTGTTAACATAAAATCAAATATCGTATATAAAGTTATATTAATTATCAAAAAATTAAATAATTTATTTATGTTTAATATATATCCCTCATATATTAAACTTCACATACCTAATTCATTTTCAATAAATACATTCCTCATGTATAAATATCCAATGTAAAAAATTCTTATTCTAACTTGTACATAATTATAATCTATTAGAATACGAAAGCAAGTGGATCTTTGTCAATCAGACACTATTTTTGTAATAAGACTTCCGAATTGCCTTGTAAACAATTTTACGACGTCGTATGACAAAGCGTTTTTCACGGTCCAAGGAATGTCAGTTAAGTTCCTTGATGGCAAAAAGATACGAATTTCCCCGTTTACTACGAATAAGACTCGGAAAGTTGAGAGCCTTTTCCTGCTTAATTTTCGTTTGAAAGGCATCCTGAAAAATGTGGACCGACGTGACGCCAGTTTTAAGTTTCCAGGGACTTCTTTTGAAGGATGCAATACTCGCATCCCTCCTTTCTCCTTGCTTTAGTTTCGTACTGCCAACGTATCTACATTTAAACTCTCAAGACCCCAGCTAGTTTCTGTGCTTTCGGTAGCGCCACTTCTTACAACTAATTATTCGTAAAGAAAGCTAATTTAACGAAACACTTAATGTTTCAGCAATTTTCTTTGAAAGAAGGAAATGCACGCCACACAACGCGAAATTACCTCGCTTGCTGACGTCAAATGGAACGATGGATTTTTATACTTTCATAAAAGCGCTCGTTTCTATAAGCAGTAGAAGCCAATATGATAACGGTAGTATATTTTATGAAGTAAATAAAGTCGGCCCACTTTATATCGGTTGTGTTTAGTACTTGTAATTTAAAGAACACGTTTAATACTTATAATTTTTAAATTATAAGGAAAAAACTTAAAATGAACTTTTGAGAGACAAACTGAATGAACAGATTTAAAAGAAATATTTAAATTAACAGCAAAAGAAATATTTAAATTAAATGCATCGCGAGATTACGAGTAATAACATTTTTGTGAAATAGCAAGGTATATAGATACATTTATGATGGATTTATATTTAAAAACTAAAGAGCTTTTGTAAGAAGGCATAGCCTGCAATTACATGGATAATAAATCCATAGGATAATTTTTTTTCCAATAATTAGCAAGTAGACTTTCTTTCTGATGAAAGGAGGTTGCATTTGTTCTTTTTGTTCGCTGCCATCATCTCATCGCTTTCCGCTTTCGCCAACTTCGAAATTTATAACAAAGTTTTAACAACTCGTCTTTCCTGTGTTGCGAGTAAAGAAAGTCAGGGATCCATCGCATCGAGAGCAGCGTAACGAAGAGAAATGTGAATTTGAATATACTTAGCCTTTAACATCGAAACTCCGAATAAATAGTGATAATTTGAGTGGATGTATAAAGATTAATCTTAGTAGTTTGTGTAGTTGAGAATGCTTAAATAATAGTAAAATCATATCTGTCAACTGAATATCACATATTTAGAATAACTTAATCAACTTTGTAAAGATTATTATTATTATTTAAAATGTTATTATTAACATATTTTATTTATCTTAATAGGCAAATTTTGTTTTCGATTTTTGTAGTAACGAATTGTGAACAAGTTTATATCCATTCGCATTATCACTATACAAATTTATACCTCTTATGTATGATTGTTTATTATTATTCAAATGCTAATATGATCAACTTTAGATTCTAGCAATTGTAAATTTATGTTTGTTGAAAATATCAACAGAACACGCATGATAAACAGATAAGTCATAAATGAAATTCAGTTACAATAAACAATAACTTGATATTTAGTTTAATATGTTTATGTGAAAAACATTGATTTATATGATTATTGATAAAAGATTATTTATACTCGATTATTTATAACTGATACTCGAAACGGTATCGATTACAATTAATCAGCATTTCATCAAAATTGGTTTTTCAGTTTAAAAATCTGGTTACAAGGGTTGTTGATCAAAATATCGAGTGAACGTACATGCTAATCTCACATTTGAAAAAGTAACATTGGTTTTTCCGGCCGCTGCAAACAGATTTGATTGCAATAAAATTACGTCGATTTAACCGAACGGAAAGATTATCCCGGGTATATCGTTTAAAAGTAAAATCTACCCATGACATTTTTCGCACGGAGGTATTAAACGGCGCAATCAACCCGAGTAAAACCATTTTCGTTAAATACGATCGACGCGATTTGCGAAAGCCGTTTCGACGGCTTCGACAATGAGTTTTGCGGTACAGACAGTTTAATGCTGGGTGCGCCATCCCAATATAATTCCAGCACGATTCCCAAACGTTTTCGTCGCGGACGAATCGTCTCTACGCGAACGCGCCTCGGGCAAATTAAGTTCCACTCGTAACTATGAACGGTTGCGATCAGAATTGCAAAGTCCCATGTATACTCTTCCCTTGTGTCTCTTTTCCATCGTCCCGGCATACAGCCAAACCCATGAGACATCATCGCGCATCATCACGCGCAAGATGTATATACTTTACGACACATTGCATGTTACAGAAATCACATCGATTCACCTTTTCGCTATGTCAACTACGATTTATTTGTATTATTTGTAATAAAACAACAGCATAAAGATATTAGATGATTTTATTAACAAAAATTTTAATATTATTATGAAATAATCATAAAAAAAATTTCTTTACAATTTATATTTTAAAAATCTAATATAATTATATGCAATTAAATCCTCTAAATTGCTTGATTAATTTACAGATTTTAATTCCAGACTTATTAACTAAATAATTGCAGACTTATTAACTAAAATAAAATTTTGCAGTAATTGCAGACTTATTAACTAAAAATAAAATTTTGTTGATCAGATTCTATCTAATAATACTTTTGAAATTTACGGATATTTTCGTCATTAATGAAGTTATACGATTTATGGATTATTCCTCCCTCCCCCCCACCAAGTAATATATCTTCATGGAAAGAACATTTTGTTGAATTATCTAAAAATATAGCTATAGATATAGATCTGAAAATAATTTTGTTCTATTAAAATAACTAGGACATTTAACCTGGTTGCTAGAATGATAAAACTTTTTGTAGCATTACTCATCATATATTTGAGTTTCCTACATAATTATTTTGATAATTCAAAATTATTTTCAGATCTATATATACTACCTATTTAAATTTTTAGCAAAATTGTTCTTTCCATATTAATACATCAGAATCTCTTTTTTTTAATAACTTTTTCTTCTTCAGTCAGATGACGCATTTGATCGTTGAGCGAAAACTTAATTAAAACTTTGGATAGTAACAATATTTATGTAAACGATTTTTAATAATATTTATAAAAAAAATATTAATATGATATAATAATACTTGTGTATAATTTAACATTAATTATTCAACATAAGCAAAGCATTTAATTAAATGAGGTTGAATTATTACGTTCAGTATATCATATTCCGTAATGAGATCTGTTACCAAAGTCGTTATAACAGCAAATTTGTATTATGCAATTTATTTCATAATTAGATTTAACCTGAATATGATTCATTTTAATATTTGAAGTATGAGTCCCTAGTGCTCGTTTTATCAAAAAACATTTGATTGATATTTATCACAGTTTCTTTTTTCAAAATAGACTCTCAATAAGAAAAAGCAGAAGTAAAAGTTTAATTAACTAAAAAGAGGAGACAGATATAAAGTAAAAAAGAAAGATCTAGGTCAGTGACCTAGACCTGTTTTTCAACAAAACATATGACTATTTTTCATTCGTATGCGTTGTTATGCGAGTATGTAACGTTGGAATGTTGGTAATCTCAGAGAAATACGAACATATTTCAGTCATAGTACACGCAATCGGTCGTTTCTTTATACATAATAATGTAGATAAACGAGAAAACGTCGGATATAGTAAGAGAACAGAACGGCCGCATAGCTTCTCTCGTTTCCCTTTCCTATCTTTTACCTGCTTTAAAATTCAACAATGCTAAAGCATGCGGCACAATGAGAGAGTATTTTGTTGCTAGTTTCCCCATATGTTAACCTTACAAATTGCGACGCATCTTTGCTTGCATTCTGCACTTGTAATAAAGTTTCATCGTATATTAGATGTTATATGCGATAAACGTGATAGTTCCACGTTTCTAATTGTTCGAGACAATCAACGTGTCAATAAAAAGCAACAGAACTAATAAAACAGTCTGCAAGACTGTAGAAAGCAATGGAACAAGTATAGATGCACGTATAAAGTTTGTGAGAAGCTGACAAAACATCTCTGTGTCACGAACTTAAGGCAATTTATTCTCTATCCGTATCAATATTAATATAATAATACGTTTAATTAATAATACAACAATTTCACAGTTATTTTAATCTTCTCATTGTCGAGGAGATTAGAGACTAAAAACTAAAGCAGATAAAATTATTTAAAAGAGAATATTTCTCGAATTGTGCTGCATGCAAGTAAGCTGAGTCTAATATTTATTTATTGTAAACACTAACAGATGTCTCCTTGTGCAAAAATTTAACGATAAATATTCAAAATACTGCAGGATACGATCCCTTTTACTATCAAATTCCTCGCAGAATACGTTGATTATGTCACCATATCTACAGCCGCGCTTATATTGTCGTTGCATAACGAAGAGATTCGAGGTGGAAGTTTTAGGAAATAGCGAAGTAACTTGATGAACCCTAGTGAATCAAACGAAAACAACAAACAAATTTAGCATCGAAGGCCTGTATTTTCATGCAGTATATACGTTATGTACGCACGGCAAGTTAACAAATTTTTCTGAGTTATTACGTGAAGTTTGACAGTTCGATCGGTGCGGTGGGCGATACGTGTGGAAAATTCATGATTTTTCGCCAGCACTCAGTCGACCAGCCAACTTTCGTCTGCAGGCGATAGCGTTGACCGATTCTTCAATAACGATATCGAATTTCAAAAATAATATTCTCGACATTTAAAAACAAGAAAGACTATATTCGTTTTATCCGGAATTTTGACATTTTGAGAAATACGTTCTATATAATTTTGCATGTATTATCACAGCACATTGTGATATCAATATAATATAAACAACATTAAAATAAAAAATTTTGTAGCTCCAAGAATAAATAAGATATAAATAGTTTATATGAGCCTCTGTGGTTGTTAGTATATGTATAAACAATATATTAGATGATGTACGACATAATTCGCAAACAATTGGAATATACTTATTAACAAAGTTAACTGCCAATGTTTCGATTTTGAGTTCTCTTCAGTACAAAAGTCAAATACAAACTACTTATGTAGTACTTGACTTCCGCACAGAAGAGGACTCAAGTCTAGAATCGAAATATTTGCAGTTAATTTCGTTGGTAAGCACATTCCAATTGTTGCAAATTATATCTTATCGTCTTATGAATATATTATTTATGCATGAAAAACTGCGAAAGCTTATCCTATAGGTAATTTATCTTTTAATAAAATACATTACCTGCATATATTTTTTTCATGTACATTATTAGCACAGAATTTACAATATATTTTATCTTTGAAACTATATTATTTAATATATATTAGGTGTAGTAAAAAGAAATTATTTTTTCATTCAATTTCATGCAAAAATAATGGATTTCTTTTTACTATACCTAATATTAAAATAAAAATTTTAAATCTATAAGAACTCGATGTCAACGAAAAATTTAGCCAATGTCGTTTCAGCATTGTGCACAGTAAAAAATTACAACTATCCGATAATGATACAGAATGCATTCAGTTTTTCAAGAATAATGTGACTTTCGGCGACTAGCGACCGTTTGTTAAAAATGCTGACAGGCAGCAGATCGCAATGAAGCACGAAGAAATTTGAGAATAGAGAACTGCACTCGCTAGAAAAGCGGAAATTGGTGAAACCCGGGCGAACTGTCGGCAATCTGAGAAGTTATTACTGGGTGGGACAAATTGCACTTCCGAGCAAACAAAAATAAGAGGATATTAAACCGGATGAATGGAAATGGGACTCTACGTCTACGTAATGATGAAAGATGCGCGCCAACTTAATCGTTACTTATAATGACATAAATAGGAGGGTTATATTAAATGACACACGCCAGACGGGGAAGTTGACATTTTATTCATGAATGCACGTCGCTTCGCTTCAATTACGAGAGTTTGTAATTATCTAAAGTAGTCCCGCGACAGCCAATTACCATATATGCGTATACGTCTAAGTTTAATTCTGATTAGCTAAATATATCTTTTTGCATGATACAGATTGTAAATTTGAATATAATTAGTTATTTCCACTTACTTCATATTTCGTAATTTCGAACATTATACAAGTAATATACAGTCAAAAAAGTTTTATTCACAAATATACACTTTACTAGTAGAATTATGTAGGGTCCATCAAAATAATTACAATATGTAGAAGCTTGAATGTTGCAAAAAGTTAACATTGCAGCAACCAATTTAAGCATCCTACATAATTATTTGATATATTATTTGATGATACGAACAAAATTATTTCCAATCTGTATATTGAATTAAATTTTTAGATAAGTACTTCAAAATCATTCTTTCCGTGTATTAAATTCTACAACATAAAATAAGCATTTCACAAGTTCAATACGTGATAATTGATAATGTCCATAAGCAACGGATGTATTCCGATGCAAAATGAACATGTAAATGCAAAATTCATGAAATCAGCCATCTTATTTTGATATTTCATCGATTCATTTAATTCATGTTTTCGATATTGAGTGAATGCTAATGACCGTGCATGGACAAATGTAATCGTACTTGTGCGACTGATGAATAAATGCATCAGCATATGATATCAAAAAGACACAATGTAATATATAATCTCTTCTAAAATCTGGTTGACATCAGAGCTGCGGGATATGTTAAAAAAATGGGGTCAGAGAGAGAGAGAAAAAGAGACAGATGGAGCGCAAAGCTGTATCGAGCGTGTGTGTACATATTGTGGCGTGAAAGCACACAACAGTACGGCCAAATGAAAATGTAGCGGCGACTGGCTGCGCAGCCAGTCGCATGTCAAATCCCGAGAAAATATCGTAATTGCGTGAAAGCAGGGAAACGTATAACTTCATCATTGAGCCCGAATAAAGCGAAACGCTCCGTGGTCTGCCATGTGCGACAATGGCAAAACGAGAAAAAAAAGTACGAGAAGATACCGTATAGAATTATGGTTTTACTGCTCTGGAGACGAGACAAAAATCCTTGGGGACGAAGAAAACTAGAGAAAATGACACGATGTAGCCATAAAACGTAAGTACTCGATTTCCGTGTGTTCATGCGACGAAGTCGTAGCCAGATATTTTTACAGCCTGACTTATAGTGAACATCGCGCTGAAATAAAATGCTTAATTATAAATGTAAAAGATAAGTTGATGGTTACCAGCTGGCGAATAGCAAAATCGGATGTGTGAAAAAGAGCTCCTAAGTAAAGTATTACACGTCGCGGTTTACTGGCATTATATATAGTTTCTCTAGATATACCATACGTAATAAAATTGCGATCAACGCATCTTTTCATAGGCAATTATAAAAGGAAATTCTTCAGAAATATTTTGAGAAATTATTACTATTCATTTTTTTCATATGTAATTCATTTTCAAGTCATCATGATTAACCAGAATAAAAATAAATACATAAAAAACATAGTTTTGAAATATTAAAAATTTAGCTAAATATACATTTGAAAATAATTTTGTTGAACATCAAAATAATTATGTAAAATGCCCAAATTGATTGCTATAATGTAAAACTTTTTGCAACATTCATCATATGCTTGAGATACTTACGTATTAATAGCCCAAAATTATTTGCGGAATAAGAGCTAAATTTTTCGATATTTTTCACTGTTCTTTTCATGTAGATTTTCATTTCATAATGTAGTTATTTTTCACAGAAATTAAAAAAGATGCACACGTAAGCAAAAAATTGTCCGCACAACGTTGTTTGTTTGTAATAACATTTATATGTAACAGACCATTACACATGCAACATGCTGATAACGAGATAGCCCGGAAGGGAATTTGATATTCGATCAATACAGTTTACCCTATGTCAACTATTGACTTTATCGACGACAGTAGGTAAAGCAACAGCAATAGAACATAGGTTTCAAAAATAAATAAACTAATTGTTGCAAAAAAAATAAAGTTAAAATTTAAATATAATTAAATACGTACGTATTCTCAAATTTCTGAAGAACTTACTCTAACTAGAATAAAATAATAAAATAATAATAATAAATTATAACATTTATAAAACATTGTTGTCATACTAAAAGTATGAGATGTCTTTATTATAATTAGAAAATATTATCTATCAGTTATCTATCTGAAATTATCTCAAGTAATCCGATATTATTTATCTGAAGTTACAGAAATAATAGGTAGGTAATGCATGAGTGTGTTCCAAAAGTAAATTAACCGCGACTATCGGTATAACCAGAAAATAGTCATGTAAATCAGGTAACAATTTATCTTGCATTTTCTCGTATAAACATATTCCAGAATAACACGTGCAGTCGGGATATTCAAATATTGGAATATGAAAGCGTCGATTCATGCAAAACGATCGGAGGGCGCACATAGCGCAAAATCGCAGTTCCGCGCGTCGCATGATTGAACTGGCGATCTCGATAAGACCACGAACACTGAATTAAACACGCCGCCGGTAATTCAGCGTAAATTCGTCGAATGCAAAAACGTAAACGGGAAACGTGAATGTAGAGAAGGCACACATTTCACTGTCCGTACGCTGTAATCTGCCGCGGTCTGACTGTTTAGCGAATGAGCCTTAATGAGTACCGCTGTTGCGTAGGCGCTTGAAAAATGCATATGCTCTCTCTCTCTCATTTTTCTCTTTCTGTTTCTCTCTTCGCCGCTCATCTTCTAACGTGATATCGTGGCGCCGTGAACGTCATTTTTCCGGCGCATAAATTCACATACGTGGGCTACTGTTCGTCGTAAAACGGGCCGAACGAGCGACGACCCATCAACGGCTAGTTCAATGATATTCCACGAAGAATTCTCTCTCGTCTATGAACTATTAATGCGAGCATCATGATGCCAGCTATTAACTGGTGATGTATCGACTGCTCGATAATGCGCTAGTATTGCTATGAAAAATAGCTCGAGCGTCGCCGAAGGGACGCCGCTCGCCGGAAGTCGCTCGATCAACGCGGCGCGGTGCAGTAGAGAGGAAGACGAGCGTGCGCCATAACTGTGTATTGTGTATCCGTTTAGAAATGCGCGCGATGCACGGGCTTTGTAGTTTCTTGAATTTCGGTTTACTCGAGCGAACATAATGTACACAAGGAAAATAGAAACGCTCTCGGCTATACGTCGCTTCATTCTTGTACTCGCTAGAGCGCGATTCTCGTTACAGTCTCGTGACAATCGAGTATGAGACGATTGCTCTATGTGTGTCACTCGACATGAAATAAAATCTCGATTCGATTTCACTCGATTCTGTGTCGACGAAAAGTCACAGTCTGTAAAGCTCGAAGAGAGCCTGCGAAAACGACTTACGAAAAGCTTTCAAACCTGTTGGACATTATTATCTATACCACGTACATGAGATTTTTATGTTACAGAAGAATACGATGAAAAAATTGATGAAGCGTAATGCA
>Ga0157362_1001244_pt1 | contig 10513 bp, 4 predicted proteins | sample AttlaeALBM3_FD_111480 | JGI IMG/M metagenome (GOLD analysis project Ga0157362, IMG submission 111480) | Fungus gardens microbial communities from leaf cutter ant in Ribeirão Preto, State of São Paulo, Brazil - Atta laevigata ALBM3 | ecosystem: Host-associated > Fungi > Mycelium > Unclassified ... | reverse complement strand
CTAGCACACAGGGCTTTAGATTATGTCATAGTATAGCTATATTCAGCGTCGGCACCTTTGATGTAAGTGTCCTAGATCACATGACTTGCCACCATGTGTGAAGTGATACATAATAGAGCTATGATAAGATAGGCTCTTAAATTTGAATTTCTGTTAAGTTCCTAATAATAGATCCGCCATATTCGTAAGTGTACAAACCGACACATGCACACTAAAAATTGCGGATCACTAAAAAAGTTCAGTGTCGCTGGATATAATTGTACTATGTTATTTTGTGAATCCAATCAACCATGTTTAAAGATACATTTTCACGTGTCACTCAAGGATGCGTTCCAAAATGACTATATCAATTCGAAATATCTTTTATCCTCGTTCAACATTCATATATAAACAACAAGGATAAAATGATACGCGGGTTGACCGAGATCAAGTTTCTGGAACGTAACCCAACTGCCCGTTTCAAAAAAGATCACGATGACTAAAAACTATTACAGCACAATTTTCTACATAAAAAAAAGCAAGAAGCTTAAATTTGACATTTAAGCAAGATTTGATATAGTGTTTGTATTTTTCACTTGCAGCATTAACATGCTAAATTAAACAATTATTAGGTTATTCTGACTATATCGAATCCTTTATCTATATTTATCTATATTTATTTATATTTTTGGGATCAACAAAGAAAAAAAATGAATTATATAAATTATTGATTTATATAAATCGCGATCATGGTCAACATGGTCGAGACAGTGTGATAGCACCATCAACGGTGTTTGAGCGTTTGATGCTTGTAGTTGAAACTATTCAAACTATAAAATTTCAGCCGTTGGAATAAAAACGACATATCTGTCGCTCCAATTGCTTATTTTAGCAACACGTGAAGTTGTTAATTCCTCGGCGAGAAGAACTAAATCGATATTCATATAATAATCGATTCTTATTTCAAGATTGTCTTAAGACGCTAATGCGGCTCTTTGATTCATAACATCTCAAGATTAAACTTAAGATGATCTTGCATATCTAAGAACTAACTATGAATACCGGCCTTGAACTCGATCATTATTTTTCGACGCACCGAGTTACATTGATTGGCTGCAATAATCAGAAATAAATGTAAAATTTTATTTCTTCTCTAATTTCGGATGAAACTTTTCTTCCGTCTATACGTTGTAAAAATATTGCGTAAATTTAAAACGACAAAATTTTTAAAAAATAGTACTTTCACATATGTTTTTACTATTAAAATATATATTTTACTTAAAAAAAATCTAGAAAAAAATTTTCAGCCATAATTAAAGAATTTTTTGATCATAAACAAGTAATTTTCATTCAACAAGTACATTTTTCAGTGTAGTTTAGATTAAAAATGTACATAAACTTCACACCGAAATATTAGCTTTAAAAATCCAGCTTGATCGTTTAAAGCTTTTATTTCCTAGTTGTACATTCACATCACGATACAAGATGTTTTGTTTAATATTAATATATAATATATAATTATTTTACTTTTTATCAAAATTTTTTTTAAAAGTATTAAAAGCATTCAAATTTTTGGCATATTTCAGATCTTAAAATCTATAGGGAAGAAATACATGCATATATCAACGAACATTTGATGATGCATACCATTTGATAGATTGGATCTTATGAAATATCTATCGATCTGATGTATTTATGTATTGATGAAGCAGAATCAATCAATGAAAGTTCGGTTATTCGTGCATTTCGGTCTTACGAGACGATCTTGCGCCATGTGTGCCGTATTGCGTCAAATACAGCGGTGAAAGCAGCTGCAACGTCGTGACACGCGTCCATTGTCGGTATTTCGTGGGCAACGAAAAATGAAAAATCGTCCCTCGTATTCCCGTCTCTTGCTGTATAAAATCCCTTCGGCCTTTGCCCTCTGATGTTGCGAGGATCACCTGGACCGCGGAAGAGAGAGAAAGAGAGATTCTTTAGGAAATTTCTTCTCACGGCTTGATATCTTTTCTCTTTGTGAAATTTCTTCTTCGTATAATTTGTATCATTTTAATTAAAGAGATCTCAAGGCATATCGAAAAAATCGCATTGTTTACGCAATGTTACGAAGATAATTTAATGTGTTACATAATACAAATAAATAATTTAAGAAATTGACTCGAAATTTGTATTCTTTGTGTTTTTGACTTGAAACACCTTACGTCTGCGATGGCGGTACAGATCGAAAATCGGTGAATTTCGATCGAAGAACCCTAGTGCGAGGGTGCGAGGGGTTACTCTAGGTGTTCAAGCGAATTGGAGGTCATCAACCCCCCTCCCTCTCTTCCTATCCAACGCATACCGTCATCGATGTAGTGGCCTGCCACTAAATCACCCTAACTGAAAGGGTTTAAATGCTCTTTTTCGTGCTCTTCTAGAATAGGATAATAACCGCAACATTTAAAAAGAAATATGAAATAGTGATATATCTTTTCCCTCTTTTTCATATTTTTAAAAATATCCAAAAAATATTAATATACATACACATGCAAGTTTTTTTTTAAGTAGATTCGAATATTAACAAATAAATTTCTAAATATAATGTATCGATTCTAATTAGAAATATATATTTGCAAATGTTATTAAACTAATATAAAAAAATATTAATGCAGAATGCAATTACAATGTGCCATACATAATGCACGATTATTTTCTCATAACAAAGTCGTTAAGACTTATCTTCATTATGACGAACAACGAATCGTAGCGATATCACGATCGATACTTTCTCTCACAGAAGCTCGTTAGAAACATCTGTCGCGAACTGACATAGTCGTTCCTACGTTGCGGCTGCGAAACATCAGGACAATTTCCGTGCATTGTCCTTTTGAATTATTGCTTCTCTCCCGAATTTTTTCAAATCCACATACATTCTGTATCATCAATCAAATCTTGATAACAATAATGTTACGAAGAGTGCAAAAAAAAAAAATAAATTTAACTACTATTAAATTAATGCTCATTTACATAACGCATTCAACTATTCATAACTATCGGAAGATTCAATACGCAAATAATTGTAATGTATGGTTGCACATTGCAAAATGAGATGCTTCATAACAACATAAATTAGGAAGAAATACTCAAGTAAGTTGACAAAAACTCAACAGGAAATTTGGGACAGCTGTCGACACGGTAGACTAGAAAATCTAGAAAAAGAACCATGTCGTTAACGGCTAATTTCGGAGTAACTTTTGCTGCATGTGAGTCTTCCAATATCTTCCAAAATCATTAATTTTTCTTTTTATATTTGATAAGGAGAAATTCACAGTGTTGTTTTCTAAAAAAATATTATTGAAGATGGTCTTCGTAAGGGATGCTGCTATACTACAAACTAGCAATAAAAATTCTATTTTGTAGCTTTGTCGATATAAATTACGTATTCTTAAAATAACTATCATCCAAATTACAATTAACAAAAGTCGATAAAAGATTTAAGAACAAACGCACATCATGTGAATTAGTATACGTTTCACGTGTTCATATTAGTACCATCGTGAAGTTTGCGAGTACCATCGATCGTCCTCTACACGCGGTCTTTCGCGAGTTTCGTCGCGGCACGTCGCAGGAGGCCGTCTGTGCGTGAGAGTGTAAGTGAGATGATGCGCGCGCGCGCGCACCCGGAGCACGCACTTACGCACGATCGACGCGGATCGTTCGCTCGTTGTGCGTGGCGCGCTACGTTGCCATGACGACCAGTGGCAGTGCCACGCATTGATCGCAGACTCCCGCTCGTTCGCTCGCTCGGCGGTGCGTGGACTACGGAGTCGAGTGCGTAGAGACGCGACGGAGAAAGGAGAGGAGAATACGCACGCACATACACACGCCCGAACGCAGCATGTGCGCATGCATGCACGAACGCATGTAGCACGCACGCACGCACGCACGCACGCGAAGAGGCAGGCATCGGGGATAATGCGCGTACGAAGCGGACACGCTGGGCTTCCTCGCTCTTTGCCAGGCTTTTCTTCGTTTCATGTTTTACAACGACGATTTAGAACGTCGTTTAAACTATGAACTTGTTATTATTCTCGCCTATATACAACAATGATTATTAATTCAGCTCCCTTCTACGTTCTTTCATTTCTCTAGTCTTTAATCAAATATACGTTATAGTTAGACATTTCAGTTCAATTGTTTTGCCTTTACTCTCTAGATTTTTACAGGATAACGCACGAAATATGTCCATATACTCTATACTATTTGCTTTATTTAACATATTTATTTTTAGTAAAATTGGTACAGAACTGATATAGAATTAAGTAACAAAGTTTGAAAATTGATATGACATTTTGTATGCAGCCTGTATTCCACTTTCGTGCGGATACTCTGGATACTATTTCAAATAGGATTGATATAAACTAATTTCAAGATTTATCTCACATTTATCTCTTTTTTCATAAATAACAATAAGATAATGACATAAACATAAATTTAATTATTTTTCAGCCGCGTGCATATACCGTTATCACAAAATATAGTCTCTAACAGTTTTCTGACTTTAAGCGGAACAAGATGCACAAGATATCCCAGTTTTTCTCCACAAAGATACACTTGGAGGTAATAAAATCGCGTCGCTATGCCGCGTGATGTCGGCCGGGCAGAAGCGGCAATAGATGGACGAAAGGGTTAGCTTCGAGATTAAAAGGAAGTCACCCCCTGCTCCTCCCTTCTCTTCCATCAATCACAATTATATCTTCTCTCTCTCCCCTGCTATCGTTCATAATTACTGCTCGTGACTTTATCCCGGCGCGGCGCTCGAAGCTGCTGGTCGACCAGCTTAATGTAACGCGAGAGAAAAAGAGGAAAGGGGAACACGGATGCTTGAAGCGAGATGAAACACCATAGACTTTTGGCACGGAGATTACTGTAAAACTCCCTGTCGGGGGTGGCAAGAATCTCAAGAAGAGAAAAAAAAGTTTCGACCCCTCCGGCCGTTGTTCTGCTCTCGTCGCGGAAACGGAAACAAAGCCGCTATATCTCTCTTTAAAAAAAAAAATCTCTGCGTCACTGTTTTCGAGCTCGCAAAATTTCTACTCGGACGAACTCAGTGAAATATTTTCTCGAACGCAATTGAAGCGCGATCGCTCGGATGCGTCCTGTTATGCAGTTCGCTTTCAGTAAATAATGTCATGGTATTCGATGACGCAGAGCGTTCGCGCGTGTACGGTGCATTAAACGCCACCGATGAACTTACGTCACATTAAAAAAATTGTTGCTGAGTACCCAAGGTCGCTTTTTTATGTAAGTTCGCTCGGGGAAAAAAAAATATCATAGGTAAAGTCTGTGCCGTCAGCGCTGACCTTTTTACGCGTAGAAAAATCTCGATTCTGTGATTCGTGTGATGATATTTTCAATTGACAATCAATCGAATCGAGCAATTAATAAGCCGACAACATCTAATTAATCTAGCGGTTTCGTGAAATTGCTATTGTGTTGGCGCAACCGCCGTAGGACCGACTACTGTCGACAAACTTGACCTATCCGATTGCGCGCTCAGGAAATGGCACGGAAGCGGAAATGGGTCAGACATGTGATTTGATACAAGATGCGTATGGTTTTGCACGTCGAAAGGTTGAAATCGGAATTAATTAAGTCTCTTGCCGAATTAATGACACACACACACACACACACACACACACACACACGCGCGCGCGCGCGCGCGCGCGCGATATATATATATGACACAGCAGTTTTTCTCTGGTTATGTATTCGGAGCATTTTTTTAAACAAGTCCACATCATTTGCGCGGTCCATGTGCTTCGCTCGTCATCTTGCGACTTGGTAGGGATCAAAGGTGGGCTTCCTCTTCCTGAAACGTGACATCTGGACGCCGTGAATCGACTCGGAATCTCGATTTAATCTCGCCGAGGTCCCAGATGCGAGGCAAACCGCTGTAAATTATCGCTGTAAATACCATTTGGCGTTTTTATCTACGCAAAACAAATATGAAAAGATACTCTACCTTTAAAAAAAAAAAAAAAAATTATAATACTTTTACAATTGGTTTCCAATATTAAATTAATTATGGACTAGTGAATCATAGAGTTAAACGCAAGATATAGCACGTGAGATAAATTACGAATCAAATGTGAAATATTACACTTGAGATAAATTATAAAGTATTTATAACAATTTGAAAATTTCTCGCAAGTAAGATTTCTTTTAATTAATACATTACATCCTTCGCTCCATATATACACGTACGCTATCGCAGGACGACCTCGCTTCCCTGCGGAAGGCCCCTTACGTCCGTCGTTGGCTCACACACGCTTACGCGGGCGTGCATATAAACGGAAACCCTTCAAGTAGCGTACCATCCACCTCATGTGTACAGACACTTCTGTCACGCACGAGTGGAGGGAAACGCGTAAGGTACAAGTGCATGCGTATAGGCGCACCGCGTGTAGGTGTAACTCGTTGCACTTATGTACGTACATACGTACGTACGTACACCTACAATTCACCCCTCATTTCGCTGGACGCGAAGGGGTGCCGAGGGGGATACCGGGGTGGCAACTCTTGAGCAGGTGCGAGCGAGTGGGTGCGTTTCTCCATGCAGAACGGAATCTATAGCGAATCCGAGACGCACTAAATAGTTCCTCTCTTCCTTTCTCTTGAAAACGCGTTTTTCAGCATTTTCGTGTTCATTGCTATAACGTTCGGTATCTTCATAAAAACATTATACATGAGAATCACGATTTATGCATCGTTTCGTAACTTGCTATCGGAACGGACGAGATACCGTGAAATGTTTATGCATCAAACGCATAATCATTGTCAATACTATTGAAAATTACAAGCGACATTCTGCGTCGTATCAACGTTATGATAAGGACTTCGTAGGTACGTGAAAAGGGTCATATTACATTCTCCATAATATTTCTGCGTGAAACTTGCGCGTGTCTGACCTCTAGTTTCTCGTCATCCCGTTATTCAGACTTCATCCCTCTTTTTGAATTTTTCTTCGTCCTTTTCGAACTAATGCAAGTTGCGAAATCGAGATCCTTTATTTTACATCCTCTGAAATCTTTCCTTGCATTCTTTGAATATTAGTATATCCACCTTGATTAGTATCGCAATGCCGTGTTTCATGCAACATTAAGCAAAGAAGTCGATAAATTATTTAGTATAATAAGTCGTCATAACAAACAATCGATATTTGCCCATTTTATGTAATTTCAAATAATAATTTATTTCAAAGATTCAAGATATCTTTTAAACAATAATTCTTTTTTTCTTTACTAAACATTTTATGCGATTTGCGGTAAAATGATCATTTTTATTGAAAATAATGGAATCATAAACAACAAAGGTAAATGAATTGTCTTCGTTATTCATTCGCGTTATTAATATCACGTAGAAAAGATTTGCTGTTATATAATTACGAAATTTTCTTCCGCCGTCCTTTTCTCATTGAAGTACTTATATTGTATAAATAATCTTAACATATGACGATACAACTATTTGTTTTAAAACATCCCCTAAAGTTCTCACATATTGTTGAAACAAAAAAAATAACATTAATTAAAAACTATGTGTAGAATTAATAAATTTGTGATAATAGCGCGCAATTTCGCGATCTATCTTTGTAGAATGCTTAATGAATCACTGATCGAGGATGCTAAAATATAAATAAGAAATATTCGATGATTTTGTTATAATCAATAAAATATATAAAAGATTCGTATATATAAGTATTTAAATGTATAAAGTATTAAAATACTCTCGATGCGAGTAATGATAGCGACATCTCTCGCTGAAAGATTTTCCATCTATTAAAGATTTTTCACCGCAGAGAAACACGTTGAGTGCGTTCATTGACGCATTTAACAGAATGCGTTGTTATGTTGTTCGTGATTCGCAATTAACAATGGCAATTAACGATAAACTGACAACGTGTATCTGCTTCTGTCTTACACCGCTGGTAATACATGTCGCAATACACACTTTTACTCGAGTACACATCGTTCATAGAACACTACATTATCGGTATCCACTTTCAATGCTGTTGCCAGGCGCGCTCTATGTCGCAGAATTTCAATCGTGAAGAGAATAACGTGAATGACCGTGCGTTTAATAGCGCTTATCCCCTGAAATTAACCCTTTCACGCTAATACGACGTCGTACTCGCAGTATCCTTAAAAATTCGGTATGATCTGGCACGAGCAGCCATGTGGAAACCAGAATAAGTCGGTGTAAAGTCGATTTCCGCTTCCCTCAAGTGCAACTAGTCTCTTTTGCACGAATTGTTGCTGGCATCTACTCTTGTACCCCTCCGGGATGGAGCATATACCGTCGCACACGTCATTCCTAAAAGCACAAAGAGAGAATTGATATTTTCTCATTCTCGGTCTCCCTTAAGTTCATCATCTGATATGATGGTTCTAATGTGACACAAAAACATGACCTCTCCTGAATTAATATCACTTAGAGAAAACGTGAAAATTAAAAGTAAATTAAATTAGAGTGATTTCTGTACAAGTATTGTGGCTCTGTGTTAGATTCCATTGTTAAGACAAAAAAGACAACACGAACACTAATTCTCTGAGCATACTTACAAACATTTCTCGCTTCTGACAAGCTGCGAATACTTGTTTTGTTCAGGAATATTAACAACATACATCCAGTTACCCTGTTTGTTCAAAGCGGCTCGGGGAGCGATATATTGGGTTCGTGTGGGACACAGAGAAATGATTTCCGAATCCGATTGCCTTTTTACTCGGTCGGCCTTAAGTTTCGCGTATCCCAATAACGGATTTACGCTGTAACTTCGCGATGTTATCTTGTCACCTCGCGAATACCTATTATTTAAGACAAGGTATAAATACATACAGTGAGTGCAAAGAGTATACGTACAGGTAATCTTTTTTATAAAAATCTTTTGGAAAAAATAAACACTAATTAATAATTTTATACAATGAATACGTTCCGTTTTAATATAGAATAGAATTTATTTATCTTAGCTTACATTACCAAAAGGGACTTCCGTTCTAATATAAACAAGAGACCTTCGCATGTGTCTGATCTTAAAAGCTAAATTTCTCGACTGTACGAATACTTTTTGTACATCCAAACAATGTTTTCATTTTTGCTTATTTTTAAGATAATACGTTTTAATTATTATATATACATTTTAGATCAAATAATTTTGAAAAAGTACTTTATTTTATTTTTTGTGAATACATTGCTAATTGATGTTTACTTTTTAAAAATAAGATTTTTGAAAAAGGTATCTGTACGAATATTTTTTGCACTCACTGTATGTATATTAGGCGTATGCAAGGAGAAATCATCATTTTTAACTTCTCCGTGCGTTATTTCATACCTATTCGTCAGCCACGATTGATTTGACTCAAATACGTTTATGGATTCTTGCGAATGAGCACGCTCGATTTGTCGTTGAATGTCGTGATGATATTTCAGCGTTACTTCCGGAAGGAAAGGATTTCTTTGCGAGTATGGCGGTGCAGAATATTTGTAACTGCAATTTGACAAATCAAAATTCTAACTTCGTATATTAATATCATTTTAGTTTGCTTGTATCATTGTCTTTTCATCTAATTTCATCTCATACAGTCTCATCTCTCGTACAGATAATATAAATAATTTGATATATGAATACGTAATAAGCTTTACCCATGATAACGACTAGTATTGGATGGAGGTCCGTACACTGGAGCTGGCTCTCTTCCAAAAGGAGACTGCGAGTATAATTGACTATCGTCTTGTCGTGGATAATCATAGCCTTGATTATAATCCGGTGGAGAACTTAAAAATGATAATAAAAAAGATATATGCAAAGATATCAATAACATTCAAATAAATGATTAATTGAGACGTATCTAAGCAAAACATTATGCCATTTTTTTAATTTTCCAAGTAAAAAAAACTTATTTTCTTGAAAACTACTTCAAAAATTATCATAATATCTAAAGATATGAACAATCAGTCTCTGCAAAAGATTTTAATTTTTAATTCTAATTAAAAAAAAAATCGTATTAAAATTGTTAAAAATTTAAATATAAGTCAAAGTTAAATGTAAATAAAAATGCAAATCAAAACGTTGCTTTTCAAATAAAAATGTCAGTCAAAACGTTGTAAGTCCAAGTAAAAATGTCAATTGCACAATGAACATACAACATTATGTGCGAACTCTCCGTTTACAGCACTTTCCGCGCCAAATATGTAATAGAACATAATATTTACAATTCATAATATTTACATTTACAATAAAATAAATTTTCACAATTTTGGCACTTAAAATGTTTTGTTGTGATACGTCTCAATTATATAATATGTCAAGGTCTCTAATGATAAAAATGAGTAAGTTATTCGTACTTATCTGAGTCTCTTGTGTGTACAAGTTTCTTTTTACATATATATCACAATATTCCAGTTGTACTGAAAATATACCTGTAAGAGTTAAAATCGTCCCGGGATTCATCTTGCAGCGCGGTATTAAAGTCGAAGCTGCATTTGTCGACGAGAAACT
>Ga0157362_1001243_pt1 | contig 10513 bp, 2 predicted proteins | sample AttlaeALBM3_FD_111480 | JGI IMG/M metagenome (GOLD analysis project Ga0157362, IMG submission 111480) | Fungus gardens microbial communities from leaf cutter ant in Ribeirão Preto, State of São Paulo, Brazil - Atta laevigata ALBM3 | ecosystem: Host-associated > Fungi > Mycelium > Unclassified ... | reverse complement strand
AATAAATGGCAATAATATGATAATAAGAAAAAGTGAATATAAGAATAATAAAATAGAGAGAATAGACTAAGAATGTGTTTAAATGTCTCATTATTGTCAAAGAGAATTGGGACGTTATTTAGAGAATTTGTAAATTAATAATAAATATACGAATGAGATAAGTTTAAATGACATTTGCATAACGTAAAAGAATCATAAATGAATCGGTTCAAATGGCACATCAGATTAGCTATATTAGGCTGACAGTTTAATTTTATCTTGTCTCTTCGGGAGATCCACTTTTCATTCTTCTCTAGATCTTCTCTACAAAATAAATAGTCGGCACATTTACTCAAATTGCCAATTGTTCAAGTTCGTCGATGGCTTGTAATAAATGATTTGTCTGGTTTTTCCGCCTACAAACACAAATATTCATTTTTTCCTTTCTGTGCAATGTAAAACGATTAAACGTGCAGTTATATAATCTAGAGAGATGTTTCGTTTTCATTAAAATTCTTAACTTTTTATCAGAATTTTGAACAGACAGAAGAAGGAGATTAAAGAAGACGTAATATCATTCTGTAATATCGTTCTTCCTTTTGAAATCAATAAGAAAATCTAAATAATTATTATCTCCATTCAACATAGTCTATTCAAGATTGTTTCCGGATATACAAAGTAGCAGTGATATGCAGAATATTACTTTTGCAATCCAATAATCTAAAGATATGACGAAAAAAAAAAACAAGTCGAATTTAATGAGAGATGAAGCAGACTTTTAACTTTTTTTAGCGTGCAAAATGCGTTCTAAAACGTTCTTTAATCTTTGACGGAAAACTGGAAAACGAGGTACGAATCCATGGTTCTTTCTTTTTAGAATTAATAAATTCGCTAAAAGTTATCGAGAAGATAAATTATTATGTTCTCCTTTCAAGCTTATGTAACCACTTATTGACCATTTTATTGACTAATTTGAATTTATAAGCTTTCATTAAAAAGGAGCTTTTATTCATTAGAATTCATGGATACATATCTAATCTTTCTCGCAAGCATTTTTTAAGATAGATCTGTATATTATACATACATTTACAGAAATTTTTCTATTCTTTTTCAGAATGGGCTTTGATGGCAGAATGTGTGTTCTACGCGCGCTTTGCGAAGCATCTCAACAATTAATGCCAAAGGGAAACACTTTAATAGAAGAAATGATGAGAATATCATTTTCGTAAGGATTTTAAAGAGATAGATAGATTTGGCAAATATGCGCTTCGAAGAGCCATGATTTTAGTATTCTATTTTTCGAATTTTTTCCTCTACATTTCACTTTAAGAATTCATGAATATTAACTGCCGCGTAAGTTTAAAATAATGTGATTTAAGAGATAGGAAGGAAAGGGAGAAAAAAACAAATGTGATGAAAGATGTAATTAACTGATACTAAAAAAATGTAAGATTTATAAATAAATCGCTAAATAAATAAAAGCTAATAAATAATTTTTCTTAAAATTAAATACAGACATTATTTTGATAATTTTTTGATAAATGTGAAATTGTTTTTTATATAAAAATTTATAGTATATATATATATATATATATATATAAAGTGTAGAATTTTTTCTTCGCTTTGATATTAGTCCGAAAATAAAAATTCTATTATTTACATGACTTAATTGGCCGATATAATTTTGTTCTCTCGTTCGTGAACAACTCTTCACTTTCAATCGTTTGCACAGACACAAAAGTTATCGAGAACGTTTTGACATTTTTGTTTCCTTGTATAATTCGTTATTAGTACTTGAAACCCATCTATTTGAAACACGTGTTTTACATAAAATCGTATATCTATTTGTAATATCACAAGTAGAGATGATGACTTTTATAAAAAATTTATCTACGATAAATTGCTTTTTTTATGACTGTACGTATACTTCAACTTTCTTCTCAAAAATATACAAAATTACCCCAATTCTCCTAATTAAATTTTCTCTATTTTTTATTCAATTTCATTTAATGAAAACTCTGTTTGAAAAACGTGCCTCAGAACGTTATGTGCCAATTCACTTTACTCCATTTCTTCATTTCTAAGTTAAATTTATAAATAGTTATAAATTTTCTTTGCAAGAGGATAAAATAATTTTTTCAAGTCAAATGATGATGAATTAGAAACATGATTCACAGCACAAACAATTTTTTTATACGAGAGGTATTTTCTTCATTATTCTACAACTGTTTATTATGAGCAATCATGATAGTTAGCCTACTTATCATTTCAAATAACGGAGGCTTCCCTCCTGAGAGACTATTGCTCTATCATTCTAGAATATTTCAGATGTAATTTCTTGCTAGATGATAGGAGGAGAACCAAGACGAGACTCTTGGTCTGCCTTTCCTCCTCGTCGATTTTCCATGACTCTTCGACGCGTAATTCGATCATTGCCATAATGTAGACTGGTGAACCGCTTGGCTTATAATCTAAAAGATAACTCGTTTCGCCCTTCTCGTTATAGATTACCTCTAAAAAGAGTGTTCTCCTTCGAACCAGAGGAGCATCGCACGTATACCAAGGCTCATAAAGCCGGCCACGAGGGCAAAGATTGCGCGGCCATGTTTCCCGGGTGCAGTTTCTCCCTCATCGACCTGGCCCTCGGGAAATATAACGCACCTCCATCCGACCACTTCGGTGATGCTATGGACCACACCGGAACTTTCGACACGGAGGTCGGACCTGCCGTAGATTGGCCGAGATATAACATGAGGTAACGTGTTGCATGCAAACAGCAGTTTGATTTCGACGCTGTGCGAACGTGAAGAATAGCTCTTGTAATGCTAATGATGACAACTCGTCTTCGACTGAGATAAACGATCATCATGGACATCAGAAAAATGCAAGTTGAATAGACTTTGTAATTTAAAGTATACAGATAAAAATTTTATTTTCTGCCTCAATTACTTTTATTATCATATTCCATATATTATACAAAGACATCAAAATAGGAAGAAAAATCTCTAATAACTATGTATCTTTCACACTACAATAGTAATTTTAACACCATGATAATTAATGTTGCTATTTGTGCTTTATTGCTATTATTATTATCGCGTATAAAAGCACAAATGCGAATTACAAACAACTAATATGCGATTTACGAATATATACATCATTAAACAGAATGATGCGAATAACAGAGTTGAAAGTGGAAAGTGGCACACTGAAAACCGAACGAGAAACATTTCACATGGCGTCAACGTGGTGGACAGTTGATATATATCTCATAATACGAATTATAATTATGTTGTTCATTGTTATTGTGTAGGATGGCATGATTTAACTAATTGCCTAGGATTGTTTTGGATTCACAACATGGATCAGCAAAAAAGAGAAAATGTATCGGGAACCAATAAGAGAAGACGAAGAAGGAAAGCTTAAGAACTAACGGAATTCAAAGAAATATATTCTGCAAGTCTTCTTTTCGTTTCTGTAAATATTTCTCTCCAATACCGTGTATGATATTTTTAGAATACAAAAATCTCTTTACTTTTCATGGCATTGTTGCGCAAGATTTACAATGTTGTTTAAAATTAGAAATTCATATTTAAAAAAAACGAAAAAAAATGATAATCGAGAGAAAGAAATAAATAATATTTATTAATTAAATCGATTAAGAGGTAAAGATATACATATCGTTCATTTGTTATAAAATGACACAACTTTGAAAATATAGAAAATAAGTTTGAACGTTTTGAAACATTAAAACTTTTAGAATATTAATCTTAAAATGCAATGTTAATGTAATAACTAATTGTAATGAAACAAAAGTACTTTCTTTTTTCTTTATATATTTCCATTCTTTTTTTACACTCAACGTAAAAATATGTTGACAATTATTGAGTTAAGTCGTTGTTGAAAGTATTTAGATTTTTATTATAACGCTTAATGAGAAAATAATCCCAATTATTTAACTGTAATAAAGAGAAAGTATTTATAGTATATTTTTAATTATATTAATCAATGTTTATAAATGGACATTGCAAGTGTCAATTCATAATGCGAGGCTCATATAATTCATAAATTACGAAATTCAAACATATACGCAGATGCAATAATGTGAATAAAGCCATATTTCACATTTATAAAATTGCACTTAGAACATAATTAATATTTAATGCATAGAATTATTGAGCATTTAATAATTTTTAATTGTTTATAATAAAATATATAAATCAAATTTTGAAACATAAATATAATTAAAATATAATTGTAAATAAAATGTGATCGCAGATTTAGACTATTTATTTTATTCTAACAATATTTATTTTAACTATATACCTATTTATCTATTTATTTTAACAATCTCCTCGAAATTTAATTAAAATGTTCAGACGTGTATAGATTTTAATAAATTTTGTCCTACGGATCTCAATAAAAAAAAAATCATGTAAATTCGAAAATCCATTATAAATTGTTTTATATTTATCTTATTTCTATTTGTTTGTTCTATTCATAGCTTCCATTTAGAAACTAACACATTTTTCAAATATGTTGTAAAGTATACAAGAAGATGATAGGGGTTTAATCGTATACGACCGATGTGGATTGGGTGAGATATGACACGAAATGGGACAGTGCATCAAGAAGCGATAAAAGTAACAGGGTTGAGTGATGGAAACTAGAGAGGAAAAGAGTATCTTCGAGATAGCACTTACGTTGTATTTGCACGTGTCATAAATACTTTATATCTCCGTAAAAAAAGAAAGATAATTTTGTAGAAACCTGTTATGCTTCGTCAGTGTAGAATTACTCCGCATAGCGTATATAACTGTATTGATTAAACAATTGCAATTTCCTCGGCGGAGTTTCGAGATTCTAGAAGATTTTAATTCGAAAGAGTCTCTCTCTCTCTCTCTCTCTCTCTCTCTCTCTCTCTCTAAGTATTTCGAATTTATTTGTGCATAATAAAGCTTCATTTCAGTTTTCTATTTCCAATCAGTCTAGTTTCCATAACTTTCCTTTTCCGTTCTTTCTCACTTTTACTTACTACTTTTATTTGATATCGTAACTGTGAGATAAAAAAAAATTACTTCGGCTCTTCGACAAAACATCGGTAACGATATAAGAATGACGAGACTGTTTCGTCTTGTGGGCCATTGGAGAGACATTGTGCGATAGACCCATCGTACCCTCACCGAGAAAAATTGATTTTGAATTTATTTGATGACGTATCCAATGGGGGTGTCTCCACGGGAATAATGACACTCTCGCGGCGCCGATGTCGTTGATATTATTGGCGATGAAAGAAATCCGATATATTGATTGCGAGGCGAAAGCAGAGCTCGTTAATAATACTAGGTCTGGCAATTTTCACTATTAACTGTAACATCTGTTATTGCGTTCTTTCTTTTGTGTTCCTAACGAGATAATGGATATACGATAATAGAAAGATTTTAAAAAAAAATTTCTTCAGTGCGCTAATTTTTTTTTGTTATTCGTATTAATGCTATATAATGGATCTGCGTAGGACTTTCTGGATGACGTTAATGCCGTTAATAGTCTCGATAATTTAACGCTTGTAGGCGTCATTAGATTTATCTGCAACAAAGCTGGAAGAAACATCTAAAATTTTTATTAATTCAGACCGATTTCTGCGATAATAGGATGCTGGATGAAATGCGAATAAGGTTATGAGATATTTACGGGTTATCACTTTGTTGAACGGCGAAGAAGCCATTAGATGCTCTTTCGCCCTATTTATACTGCAAAGGTTGTTTTACGTTTTATTGCCGACGTCGTGTTTGTTTTGCCGGTAAGGGACGCTCTTTTTACTCCGTTACAAGGTGCGGCTTTTTATCATTACACGGCGGGTGCGATGCACCTATCTTGGTATTCGCAACCTCGTCACACGTGTAACCCTATCTTCTGAACGGATAAAGGGACTTCGACGTGCATCCATAATAGGTAGGTCGCATCCTGTAAAAGTGGCGCGTCGCAAAGTCGCAATTAACTACAGCATGTACCAAGCACGTGAATTAACTGTAATTCAGAACGCGTTTCTAAATCGGATTAAACGAAGAGAGGCGAATCTCGAAAGCACAAGTTTTTATCATCCACCTCGCATAATTCAGTACCCTATATTGTAATATGTACACAGTGCGGCTCATAAGAGAGAATATGGACGTGTTAGCTCAACTCCTGCTAACAAGTTCATGTACACAAAAAAAAATGGTCAAAATTCAGATGGATACACCGGGGACGTAACTGAGATGTAATTTTAAACGCCACACTTTTTTTATCAATTTCGACAAAGCCTTAGGAGCTTTAATGTCTCGCACCTGCGCGATGATAAAAATTAGATTTAAGAAAATTACGTCGGCATAATTGCACTGACGGAACATTAATGTTGCCATTTAATGGCAATTAAAATGGGAAATCCAATTTTTTACATTTTCGGTGGATGGCTCTATCTTTCATAGCGAACTTATTAATATGCGGCAGACTGTGACGCGGTCGATCTGTAAGATACATTAGTGGCCGAAATTAATTCTCATTTCTACTTTTTTCCCTTTGAAAGTGTGTGACGCTCTGTAAATCAATCAATTATACTTAATCAATTATACTTAGGAATTGACAATATCAATATTTTTAATCGTAAGGAAGAAATTAAGTACAACGTAACACATACATTTATCATTCACTTTTACTGAATCTTCCAAAAATATCGCTTTATTGTAAATTCAAGTTTAGAAATAAAGTAACCAACTTCTATATATTCTATTGTATCTAAGTTTTATAATTTTTTTAAATTTATTGCTAAGTCCAAAATTGAAAAACTGACGGTCAGATTCAAAAAAGAAAACAATTTTGGACAGCGGCAGTAAGACATGCTAAGTGCCACATAGAGTCCGATTTCTTTAATTTGAATAATTTTTGCATCCGTGAAATGGAATGAAAATTATCAATTATACGTAATTTATTTTATTCGGCAGCGATGATTTTATTTTTTGCTCGTCGTGCATGACAATTTCATTTTTGATCACGCGTTTTCCTCTCCTTCTTTTTTTTTTCACGAGCGAATAAAATCCGGTAAGAGTGAACGGATATCGATTCCACGGCGGTGGCACCGCCCCAGTTGGCGGGCGTGGTGTGTAGGCCGCTTATAACAGTTCTCCTTCTCTGACAACATCGCTGATACTCGGTACGGTTAGCCATAATTCCTCACAGCTAAGCGGTATGTAAGAGGCAATCTTATGTCGAGCTCGAATGGTCGTTTTCGGCGCATAGCGTCGAACGGGTGGCAGTCAGAGGCTGCCGTTTTCGCGGTCGATGCCGGATTCACGGCGCGTCGTGACACCCCCGTGGAACTCGGGGTGCGCACCCGCCGTCGCTCCCACGCGAGACGCCTACCGAATATGTATGCTTTGTTATGACATAACGCGAGCACCGACAGATACACAATGTGGGCCATCGAGACCATATAGAATGATCGCATTAAATACTTTTTTAGAACTGACTTCGACTGGTGATATTTGGATAATCATTGGATTGTAGAAGCTATTTCATTATTCTGTGATAAATATCATTGTATACCGAACATGCAATTTGTAGAGAATTGTTAATACGACACGCAATTCAAATGATTGAAGCATACGCAATCAATAGTGTTTTCAATGCAAATCATGTAATACTCTTTATCGGATTTATATGCAAATTAAAGTAGAAATGCTATTTAAAAATATAGCAAGTAATAAAATTTAATATATTCATATCATTCGTGATTGACGAATGTATATATGAACTACATAAATCATTTATTTAATGCTTCACCGGCAATATTTTAATTCTTTCGTTAGCAATAGGGGTTTCGAAAAACAGAACAATTTTTTTTATTGTTCCGATATAAAAATCTAAAAAAATTTTGATATTAAAGTTACAACAAATTTTTGCCATCATAGAAGTAGGATTGTATCTATTTGTCTCTTTTTTACAGATATAAATTTATCTAAACCAGAATTTTCATGATTAAAAATAATGGTGCTTTTAAAAATTCCAGTTACTAACGAAAGATTAATCCCATTTAATACAATTGCCATTTTTAACTGTTGTCATGGGTCCATTGGACTCGTATCATATTTTTCAGCGTTTAACATGCTTTAAATAAGAATTAATGCAATATTAATTTTTAGTTTTTATTATTAGTTTTTATTAAAAATAGATAAATTTTTTCGGAGGTATCGTATAAACATTAAAAAGATATAATAAAAATAATAATTTAAAATGTCAAGCTCTATTTTGCAATGCAATAAAATCAATAAAAACAGGTTAATATTAGAGCCAAAATCAGATTTATATAATTTGATTTTATAATAATAAAAATATTTCAAAGATTAATAATTTCTTCACGATATCAGTTAAGAATAAACGAGTCATGTAGTTTATATATAAATTTGATTAATCACGCTGATTAACTTTAAACGAAGCTTAATCATCTTCATCTTTCTGCAGATAAAATTTTAAGAAATTGAAATTTAGAAAGTTATGTATAGTGATATAGATTAATTAAATTGAAAAAATGAGCTCTAAAATTTAGATACCTATAAAATATATAATAAAGTCTTTGATCGTCAACATCTAATAGCGACTAACACGTTATTCTCCTATTAAAGCATGAGAACGCTATCAGTTTGCTCTACAAAGGGAGAGCGTTTACTATATTGATTATATACCACGATCGCATAGCATCATATTATGGGCGCGGTCTCAATGAAGAATCCCGACGGCTTGCCGTTCATCGTGGTTTCGACGCTACGACTTTTATGTGGTCGAACTTTTCAGCCTGACCGACCCGTCGAAAGAGGTAATTAGGCAAAAACTTTTTTAACGGCTCTCGAAGCAACATTCGATGGAAATCCAACGAGAAGAAGTTTTTGCCATCAACGTAAAAAATATCGCTGATATTAATACATAAATAATGAGAATGTGAGGATGGAGTTGGCAATTTTCGGTATCAAGTTGGAATTTTATTGTCAATTACTCCACTGTCTTCCTGCCTCTTGTTTTATATTCTTTTTGTTTTGTTAATGATTCTCTCTTATGCATTGAACGAGCGCACCGAAGTCGCTTGCGAATACTGTCGCGCGGTGAAACCTGTCAATAATCACTCGGCGAAGTCACTGTCAATTACAAATTAGATGACGTTACAGGTTTATAAAGTTCGGAAAAGCAGTTAAGTTCGTACGGTGTGCAGACGGCACGCACTTGAATCTCGTAGACGAACGCTGCCGCGCTACCGTTGAAAGCAACGTTAAGCCACTCTGCAGCATTGCACCGAAGGTTCACCGCGACGAGTAAAGTATTGATTCGGAAGGCATCGCCCGTAGCACTGCCGCAGTACTTCCCGGAAGAAATTGGTTCTTTCCGATTAACTTAATTTCGCGAGAAGTGCACTGCCTCTCGGAATTGGCACCCGATTGCCTTTAACAGTTTCGGTTGCCATGCAAGTGACACCGTATCCTGAAAATGCGACGAGATCCCTTCCAGGAGAAACTTTCTCGCGTCGCGTCGTCTCCAAGTTCCCACTTGAAAAGACGACGTCACTATAATTTTTTAGTTTTTTACTCTGATTAGATATTTTCAATCTCCTTGTTTTACAATCAAGTGCATAACTTATTTGCCAATGATATGTTCTGTCTTTTTCAAATTGGAATTTAGAATATTTTATAATTCATCGTTGACAGTATTCTCTGAAGTCTGCAGAGGAATCGAAAAATATCTGTCAAATATCTTTTTTTTTTAATATAATCAATTGCACTTCTCTGTGTATAACTATCATCTGTCTGCTTAGTTATCTTATTTCACTATCTTATGATATTCTTTGTATTAAAATCTAGCAGAGACCACCATAAATCACAAAAATTTATTCTTCCAAAAGTACTTTTAAATGTTAGATATTTTTGTTTCATTTTTTAATATTTATAATTATATATATATATTTAAAAATATATGGAGTACATTTAATAAATATTGATTGGTTTTTGGAGAAAAACATATTTTCTAAAAAATAATCCATATTTGTGTGTGGAACACTACAGGTTACAAACAAAAAAGTATAGATTTATTCAAGAAGTAACAGTGGTACAAGTTGAAAAGGAATTTCAATTAATTTACAAAGTTTGGCATAGTAATTGAATATAATAAACCATAACTACTAATAACTATAACTAATAACTATAACTATAACTAATAGAATAGAAAATTTATAAATAAACCTGTATTGATTTATTCTACTAATTGAGCTATTCTACATAATTATTTAATTTAATAAATATTGATAATCCAACGAAATTATTTTCAGATCTGTATCTAGCTAAATCTTTAGATATTTCAGCAAAACTATTTTTTTTTGTTATAACATACTAAAAGTTTACATGATAATCTTGATTAATGTGCGAATATATAATGAAAGTAAATGCGAAGTACAAATGTACTATGCATTTTATTATTCATCGACGCATCAGTGTAATGAGATAAGCAATTAACTCTT
>Ga0157362_1001242_pt1 | contig 10514 bp, 7 predicted proteins | sample AttlaeALBM3_FD_111480 | JGI IMG/M metagenome (GOLD analysis project Ga0157362, IMG submission 111480) | Fungus gardens microbial communities from leaf cutter ant in Ribeirão Preto, State of São Paulo, Brazil - Atta laevigata ALBM3 | ecosystem: Host-associated > Fungi > Mycelium > Unclassified ... | reverse complement strand
GCCCTCTGGCCCGCTTTTTTCCCGATGCAGGCGCGGCATCTCTATTTTGAAGCCAGCGTAATGATTATCGGCCTGATCAACCTCGGCCACGCGCTGGAGCAGCGCGCGCGCCAGCGCTCCTCTAAAGCGCTTGAGCGGCTGCTCGATTTGACGCCCGCGCAGGCGCGCCTCGTCAGCGAACAGGGCGAAGTGCGGGTGCCGCTCAGCGCGGTGCAGCCGGGCATGACGCTGCGCCTCACCACGGGCGATCGCGTGCCGGTGGACGGCGAAATCAGCGAGGGCGAGGCGTGGCTCGACGAGGCGATGCTGACCGGCGAGGCGGTGCCGCAGGGCAAGCGCGTCGGCGACAAGGTCTATGCCGGCACGCTGGTGCAGGACGGCGCGGTGCGCTTTGTGGCGCGCGCAACGGGCCAGCACACCGCGCTGTCGCGCATTATCCATCTGGTGCGTCAGGCGCAAAGCAGCAAGCCCGACGTCGGTCGCCTTGCCGACCGCATTTCGGCGGTGTTTGTGCCGGTGGTGGTCGCCATCGCGCTGATCAGCGCGGCGATCTGGTATCTGTTCGGCCCACAGCCGCAGATCGCCTACACGCTGGTGATCGCCACCACGGTGCTGATTATCGCCTGCCCCTGCGCGCTGGGCCTGGCGACGCCGATGTCGATTATCGCGGGCGTCGGGCGTGCCGCCGAATTAGGCGTGCTGGTGCGTGACGCCGACGCGCTGCAGCGCGCCAGCCGCATCGATACGCTGGTGTTTGATAAAACCGGCACGCTCACCGCCGGCGCGCCGCAGCTTGATGAGGTGCTGACGTGGCGTGACTGGTCGCGCGACGCGGTGGTGCAGGCCGCCGCCGCGCTGGAGCGAAACGCCAGTCATCCGCTGGCGCAGGCGATCGTCGCGGCGGCAGGCGCGGCGAGCAGCGGTGAGATAGCGCAATTTCGTACAATACGCGGCAAAGGCGTCAGCGGCATACTCGACGGCAAGGCGCTGCTGCTGGGCAACGCGGCGCTGATGCAGGATAACGCTGTCGATCTGCAGCAGGCGCAGCCGGATATCGAGCGGCTGTCACGTCAGGGCGCCACCCCGGTGCTGCTGGCGCAAGCGGGCGAACTCGTTGGCCTGATTACGCTGCGCGATCGGCTGCGGCCGGAGAGCAAAGCGGCGCTGGCGCGGCTGCGTCAGGCGGGCTACCGCCTGATGATGCTGACCGGCGACCGGGAAGAGACCGCGCGCGCCATTGCGCAGGAAGCGGGCATCGACGAGGTGATTGCCGGCGTGCTGCCGGAAGCGAAAGCGCAGACCATCGCCGCGCTGCAGCAGCAGGGACGTCGCGTCGCTATGGTGGGCGACGGCATTAACGACGCCCCGGCGCTGGCGCAGGCGGATGTCGGCATCGCCATGGGCGGCGGCAGCGACGTCGCGGTGGAAACCGCGCCCATCACCCTGATGCGCGCCGATCTCAACAGCGTCGCCGACGCGCTGGCGCTGGCCAGCGCCACGCTGCGCAATATTCGTCAGAACCTGCTGGGGGCGTTTATCTATAACAGCCTGGGCATTCCGCTGGCGGCGGGCGCGCTCTATCCGCTGACCGGCGCGCTGCTCAGCCCGGTGGTGGCGGGCGCGGCGATGGCGCTCTCCTCGATTACCGTGGTCGGCAACGCCAACCGGCTGCTGCGCTTTCGCCCGCGGCCACGACAATAGCCGCTATTGCCCTGTTTTTCAGCGACGGGAATCGCTAGCATGGCGTTTTGACTGAGTAAGGACAGGGAATGACAGGCAGCATGTGGCGCAGTGTGCAGGGGCTGATCGGCCGACTCTTTCCCGCCAGCTATCGCTGGCCCGCCCAGGATATCCGGCTGGACCATCGTCTGCTGCATCTGGTCGGCAGCATTCATATGGGCACGCGTGATATGCAGCCGCTGCCCGCGCGGCTGCTGCGGCAGCTGCAAAAGGCGGATGCGCTGATTGTCGAGGCGGATATTACTCAGGGCGGCTCGCCGTTTGACGACATCGATCCGCGCGAGCCGCTGGAGAGGCGGCTGACGGCTGACGACCGCTCGCGTCTTGAGGCGCTATGCGGCGAACTTCATCTGTCGCCGACGATGTTCGACACCCTGCCCGCCTGGCAGATTGCGCTGATGCTGCAGGCGCAGCAGGCGCAGCGGCTGGGATTACGCCCCGACTACGGCATCGACTATCAGCTGCTGCAGGCGGCGAAGCAGTTGAATAAACCGGTGATTGAGCTGGAGGGCGCGGAGGTGCAAATCGCGCTGCTGAAATCCCTGCCGGACGACGGCATGGCGCTGCTGCAGGATACGCTGACGCACTGGCATACCAACGCGCGGCTGCTGCAGATGATGGTGAGCTGGTGGCTTGACGCGCCGCCGCGCCAGCCGCGCATCGCGCTGCCTTCAACCTTTAGCTCGGCGCTAAACGATACGCTGATTGCCCGGCGCAACAAGGAATGGCGCGATCGGCTGCGCGCCCTGCCGGCCGGACGCTATGTGGTGGCGGTGGGGGCGCTGCATCTTTACGGTGAAGAGAATTTGCCGACGCTGCTACAGCAATAAAAAAAGAAGGCCGGTATTGCTATCGGCCCTTCAAAGAGGAATTTGTTTATCATTTTGGTTATCGCTCAGCCTTTCAGCTGGCGCGAAGCCAATTCTCGCGCAAAGCACAAACTTTCGCCACCATTAATTTATTTAATTTAGGAATAAGATTTTTCTTATAAGGAGATTTTTATGACGCCTGCTGTAAAACTGTTGGAAAAACAAAAGGTCACCTTTACGCTTCATCCTTACGAACATGATAGCGCCGAAACAAATTTTGGCGACGAAGCGGTAAGAAAACTCAACCTTGACGCGCGCCAGGTCTATAAAACGCTGCTGGTGGCGCTGAACGGCGAGCCGAAGCAGCTGGCGGTGGCGGTGACCCCTGTCTCCAGCCAGCTCGATCTGAAAAAAGTGGCGAAAGCGCTGGGCGCGAAAAAGGCGGATATGGCGGATCCCCAGCTGGCGCAGCGCGTGACCGGCTATCTGGTGGGCGGCATCAGCCCGCTGGGGCAAAAAAAGCGCCTGCCAACGGTGATCGATCGCTCCGCCGCCGACTTCGCCACTATTTTCGTCTCCGGCGGCAAGCGCGGTCTGGATCTGGAACTGGCGGCGCAGGATCTGGCGCGCCTGCTCGACGCCACGCTGGCGGATATCGCCCGGCGCGACTAAGCGCGCGGCTGGGCGCAGAGCTGGTCGATCATCCAGCGCCCCGCCGGCCCGGGCGGATTACGCCGTGACCAGATCGCTTCTACTGCAATATGCTGCGGCCAGCCCGGCAGCGCCAGCTCCTGCAGCACCTCATGGCCAAACTGCGTGACCAGCCAGCGCGGCAGCACGCTCCAGCCAAACCCCTGCTCCGCCATCTCCAGCAGCAGCAGATAGGTCGGGGCTGACCAGACGCGTCCCGGCGGCGCCACCGCGTTCGGCTCGACCCAGGTGTTGAGTCGCAGCTGACGCACCTGCTCCAGCGCGCTTTCCGTTAACCCTGGCTGCTGCGCCAGCGGATGGTCGCGATGAATATAGATCGCCATCTCCGCATTGACCTGCAGCCGCGCCACGGCGATATCGGGCGGCAGCGCCGGCTGCGCGCGCACCACGCCAAGATGCACCCGTCCCGCCTGCAGCAGATCCAGCACGTCGGCATCCTCCGCGATCATGCACTCCAGCTCGATTTCCGGAAACTGTGCGTCAAACTGCTTTAGCAGCTGTTCATGATGCTGGGTTTGCCAGAAGTCCGAGACGGCAAAACTCAGGCGCGGCTCGACGCCCTGCGCCAGCCTGATCGCCAGCGCGTCGAGCCGTTCGCTGGCGGCCAGAATCTGCTGCACCTGCGCCAGCACGCCTCTGCCCTGATCGGTCAGGATCGGCTGACGTCCGCGGCGATCGAACAGCGTTACGCCGAGATCGTCTTCCAGCCCGGCGACCGCCGTGCTGATGGTGGACTGGCTTTTGCCCAGCGCGCGCGCCGCCGCAGAAAAAGAGCCGCTGCTGACGGTCTGCACAAAGGCTTCCAGTGATTCAGGGGAATAACGCATCTTCATCCATCGCTTTTATCGATAGGTCATCATTTTATCTTATCACTGCAGGCTGCCAGAATGCCCGCCTGACTGATGGAGGTTAACAATGCGTACCCGTTCGCTGAAAGAACGTTTTTTACATGCGCTGGGGTTCGAAACCCTGGCGATCCTGACCGTGTCGCCGCTGGCGGCCTGGGCGATGGCGAAGCCGCTGTTCGAGATGGGCGCGCTGGCGATCATGCTTTCTACCGTGGCGATGCTGTGGAATATGATTTATAACGCGATTTTTGACAGGATCTGTCCGCCGGGCAAGGTGCATCGCGGCGTGCTGATCCGCGTCCTGCACGCGCTGCTGTTTGAAGGCGGCTTTATTTTGATCGGTTTGCCGATCGCCGCCTGGATGCTCGGCATCTCCCTGTGGCAGGCGCTGCTGCTGGAGGTAGCGTTTTTCCTCTTTTTCCTGCCCTACACCATGGCCTACAACTGGGCCTGGGACAGGCTGCGCCCGCGCTGGTTTGGGCGTAAGGGCTGCGAGGCTTGATAAGTTTAGCGCCGCCTTTAGAGAAATTTTACGGCGCGTTATGCGCCGTTTCCCGTCCCCATGGCCAGATCCACGCCAGAATCATCTGCGGATAGCTGCGCTTGTGCGGCTTATCGCGCGCCTTTTTCTCCGCCTCCGTCAGCGTATGAATCGTCTCCGTCGGCGCGTAGTCGGCGGCTTTCAGCGGCGAGTGGGCTTTAACGTAATCGCGCAGCACCTCGGCATCGATGCTGCCTGAATTCTGGTAGCCCGCGTGCGTATCGATGCGTGGATAGCCGTCGCCGCCCGCCGCGTTAAAGCTGTTGGTCGCTAAGCGGTAGGTTTTATTCTCCTGCAGCGGCTGGCCGTTGATGCGTACATTGCTCACCGTGCTGCCGTCCGCGACCAGGCTAACGCGCGCGAACTGCGCGAAACCGCCCGCGTCCGGTTTAATGTTGGCCACTACGTCGAGATACTTTTTCACCTCGGCGCCGGTCAGCGTCACCGACACCACCTGATTGCCGAACGGCTGCACCTGCAGCAGATCGCGCCAGCTCAGCTTGCCGACGGGCAGCGACGCGCGAATGCCGCCGCCGCTCATCACGGCGAAATCCGCCTGGGTTTTCGCCATCTGCGCGCGCAGAATCAGCTGGCCGAGATTGGTCTGGGTAAAACGCACCTGTTCACGCTCGCCGTTAAACTGCCCTTGTGCGCTGCCGACATCGACATTCAGACGCGCCTCGGCCCGCTTTTGATAAGGCATCAGCAGCTTCATCATGGCGGTGTTTTTCGGGATCTCCTGCTGCCAGGTGAGCCAGGTTTCGCTGCCGTCGGCGTTTTTAATCTGATGCTTGAGGTTAACCGGCACCAGCGCGTAGGACTCCAGCGCCACTTCGCCGTTGCGCCAGGTAAAATCGCCGCGGCCGACATATTCGCCCCACTTGCCGGCCTGCATAATCCAGACGCCGTTCTGCTTGTCCGGCTGGCAGGCCGCGCCCGGCTGCCAGGCTTTTTCCCGCTCGTTGGCTTTCGCCATGCACAGCGTATCGTGCGAGTGGCCGCCGACGATCATCGCCACGGTGCCGGGCGGCAGGCTGCGCGCCAGCGTGACGTCGCCCGGCGCGTTGCTGCCGTGCTCGCCGTTGTCGTCATAGCCGAGATGGCTCAGCACCACGATCACGTCTGGTTTTTCGCCGGCGCGCAGCTCCGCCACCGCCTTTTCCGTCTCACTAACGGGATCGCGGAACTCTACGTCGCGCAAGTGCGCTGGATTCGCCAGCTTCGCGGTATCAGGCGTGGCGAGGCCCAGCACGGCGATCTTCAGCCCCATGCGATTAAATATCGCCCAGGGCTTAAACAGCCGCTCGCCGGTGCTTTTCTGATAGAGGTTGGCGGCGAGAAAAGGAAAGCGCGCCCAGCTCGCCTGCTGGCGCAGCACCTCGAGCGGGTTATCGAATTCATGATTGCCGAGCGCCATCGCGTCATAGCCGATCAGGTTCATGCCGCGAATATCAGGCTCGGCGGACAGCTCGTCGGACTCCGGCACCCCGGTGTTGACGTCGCCTGCTGAGAGGATCAGCGCCCCGCCGCCTTTGGCCTGCACGTCGTAGCGCAGGGTGTCCATCAGCGTTTTTTGCGCCGCCAGGCCATATTCGCCCTGCGCGTTGTACCAGAAATGGCCGTGCTCATCATTGGTATGGAGAATGCTAAAGCGGTAGGTGCGATCCGCCTCGGCGGCCTGAGAAAGCGCGGGCGCCAGCGCCAGCAGCGCAAGGCCGGTGGCGGCCCATCGTGATAACAGCAAAGCCTGTCTCCTTATTGTATGAAGTGCCCGTTCCGGGTGGTATCAGCATGCTGACCCACTGTGTCGCATATTCCGCAGGCTAACTCAAGATGAAACTCCGATATTGCTGGCCCTGACATACCATTAACCTGAATCTTTAAAAGATACCCATTGTTATAAAGCGCAAGCAACGCTGCGCCCATGCGACCTTCGCGCTTTTGCAGGCGCAACTTCATCTTATCGAGGGCATCCATCGGCTATTTTGCCGCAGCATAGTGTATTGATGCGCTTCGCTGACTTGCCTGATAGCGCCTCCAGTTAACGAAAACCCGATAAAATAGCCCTTCGACCTCGCTTTCCTCTCATTTTCAAACTTTTTTCTTATTATCCCGCAAAAAACCCAGCGAAAAAGCGCTGTTTATCTTAAACTCAATTGTTACAGGCAGACACATTTGCACACAAGGAGACAGGCATGCATCACACCACACCGTTGATCACCACCATCGTCGGGGGACTGGTCCTGGCGTTTCTCCTTGGCATGATCGCAAACCGCCTGCGCATTTCGCCGCTGGTCGGCTACCTGCTGGCAGGCGTGCTGGCGGGTCCCTTCACGCCGGGTTTTGTCGCCGATACCAACCTGGCGCCGGAGCTGGCGGAGCTGGGCGTCATCCTGCTGATGTTCGGCGTCGGCCTGCACTTCTCCCTGAAGGATCTGATGGCGGTAAAGAGCATCGCCATTCCCGGCGCCGTGGCGCAAATCGCCGTCGCCACGCTGCTGGGAATGGGCCTCTCCGCCTGGCTGGGCTGGTCGCTAATGACCGGCCTGGTGTTTGGCCTCTGCCTCTCCACCGCCAGCACTGTGGTGCTGCTGCGCGCGCTGGAGGAGCGTCAGCTGATTGACAGCCAGCGCGGACAGATCGCCATCGGCTGGCTGATTGTCGAAGATCTGGTGATGGTGCTGACGCTGGTGCTGCTGCCCGCCATCGCCGGCATGCTGGAACAGGGCAACGCCAGCCCGCAGCTGCTGGCGTGGGATCTGCTGCTGACCATCGGCAAGGTCGCCGCCTTTATGGTGCTGATGATGGTGGTGGGCCGTCGCGTGGTGCCGTGGATCCTGTCGAAAAGCGCCGCCACCGGCTCGCGCGAGCTCTTTACCCTCGCGGTGCTGGCGCTGGCGCTCGGCATCGCCTTTGGCGCGGTGGAGTTTTTCGACGTCTCTTTCGCGCTCGGCGCCTTCTTCGCCGGGATGGTGCTGAATGAGTCGGAGCTGAGCCACCGCGCCGCTCACGACACCCTGCCGCTGCGCGACGCCTTCGCCGTGCTGTTCTTTGTCTCGGTAGGCATGCTGTTCGATCCGATGATTCTGGTAGAGCAGCCGCTGGCGGTGCTGGGCGCGCTGGTGATTGTGGTGCTGGGCAAATCTGCCGCCGCCTGGCTGCTGGTGACGCTGCTGGGCCATTCGCGCCGCACCGCGCTGACCATCTCCGTCAGCCTGGCGCAGATTGGCGAGTTCGCCTTTATTCTGGCCGGGCTCGGCATCTCCCTTAATCTGCTCAGCAGCGAGGGGCGCAACCTGGTGCTGGCCGCGGCGATCCTCTCGATTATGCTCAACCCTATCCTGTTCAGCCTGCTGGAGCGTTTCCTGGCGAAAAGCGAAAGCCGCCAGGAGCAGGCGCAGGAAGAGGCGATCGAAGAGGAAAAACAGATCCCGGTGGATATCTGCCATCATGCGGTAATCGTCGGCTATGGCCGCGTCGGCAGCCTGCTGGGGCAGAAGCTGCTGGAGGCGGACGTGCCTTTCGTGGTGGTAGAAAACTCCCGCGCGCGCGTCGAGGCACTGCGCGAGCAGGGCATCAGGGCGGTGCTGGGCAACGCAGTGCGCGCCGACACCATGGAGCTGGCGCGGCTCGACTGCGCGCGCTGGCTGCTGCTGACCATTCCCAACGGCTACGAGTCAGGGGAGATCGTCACCACCGCGCGCGAGAAGTTTAACGAGATTGAGATTATCGCGCGCGCGCACTATGACGACGAGGTGGAGTACATCATGGCGCGCGGCGCGACGCGCGTGGTGATGGGCGAACGGGAAATCGCCAGCAGCATGCTGCGTATGCTGGAGGCGGAGATCGCCGAGCGTCCGGTGGTGCGTGAGTGCCCTATCTGATTTGCCGGCTTCCCCGCCCGGGGAAGCCCTTCCTGCTTAGCGATCCCAGTAGGACTCTTCCAGACTGTCTTCACGCTCCGGCAGGCCGCGCGTCAGGCGCGGCGAATGCTGGTTCAGCACCTGATAGCTGACGCGGTTGGCATATTTGCACACCTGCGCCAGCGAGGAGTAGGTCAGGTACTCGCGCGCGTGCTTGCTGGAGTTCGGCACCTTCTGCCGATGGTAGTTATTCGCCGTGATGTCATGCAGCAGCGCCGCCAGTGCGCCATCGCCTGCGCCGTTGGTGTTCATGATCTTCTCCGGCCCGCCCATATAGGGCGCGATATGGGAGAAGATGCGGCACGGCTGCTGGCACGCCTGCTGACGCATGGCGCGGCTGAATTCATACTGATTGAATTCCGCAATCGCGCCCGGCAGCAGCGGATGGTTGGTTTTGCGCTTAAATTCCTCTTCGGTATAGCCCGCCATATAGAGGCCGGTCGGTCCGGCGGTGCAGAGCACCAGGTCGACCCACTCCAGCGCCCTGTCGGCCGCCAGCAGCGGATCCGATTCGCCGGTCAGCGCCAGCGCTTCCTCTTCGTTCATCGCCAGGATGGTGACGTGTTCGCGCAGGAAATCGCGCCAGAACTGCGGGTTGTCGCCGATAACATATTTGGTGCCCAGCGTCAGCACCACCGGCACGTTGTGGCGTTTCGCGTAGTCGATCGCCTGCAGCGTGGCCTGCGGCATCGGCTCGCCTTCGCCGCAGCGCACCAGGTAAGAGGTGAGCACCAGCGCCGAGGCGCCGGCGATCACCGCTTCGGGAATGCTTTCGGCGCGCAGCTGGTTCATCTGCCCAGGGCTGATGGCGAAGGTGCGTTCGCCCTGCTCGCCAATCAGGGTGAAGCAGCGGCCAATGGCGCCATCCACGCCCTGCAGATAGTTGAGATCCATGCGGCTGGAGGTGTTGCAGAGGTAGCGATAGGCGTAGCCGCCGATCTGAATATTGCTGCACATCACGCCCAGCAGCACCGAGCGGTCGTCCGCCAGCACCGAATAGTTGTGCAGCGTGTTGCCGATGGTGCCGCCGGCAAACTGATGGGTGATCAGGTTATCGCGCATGAGCTCGTGATAGAGCGCTTCGGCAACGTCGTCGGCGATCACTAAAGAGTGTCCGGCGCTCAGGCCATAGCGCACCAGAAAGGCGTCGTCGACTTTGGCTTCAATATCCACCAGCGTCTGATCGATGCCGACCACCCAGCTCCCCTCTTCCACCTCCTGCGAGGCGGCATGGAGCAACGGGTCGCGGGCGCTAACCGGGAAATAGTGTTTGGATTTGCGTTTGCCGGGAAATTTCATGATGGGTGCCGTCAGAAAAACAGGCGGAGGATAATAGCATATTCTCCGCCGCGGCTTTAACGACGCGCGTTGACCAGCTGCACCATCATATCGATATGTTCGGCATCGGCGTTCAGCGCCGGGATATACTCAAACTTCTCGCCGCCGCCGTGCAGGAAGAATTCGCGGTTCTGCTCGCTAATCTCCTCCAGCGTTTCCAGACAGTCCGCCGAAAAGCCCGGGCTCATCACCTGCACATGCTTAATGCCCTTTTTCGCCAGGCCCTGCATGGTTTCGTCGGTGTAGGGCTGCAGCCAGGGTTCGCGGCCGAAGCGTGACTGGAAGGTCATCATAATCTGATCGTCGCGCAGGCCGAGCGCCTGCTGCAGCAGCGCGGTGGTGTCGGCGCAGCGCAGCGGGTAGTCGTCGCCCTCGTTGGCGAAGCGCTGCGGGATGCCGTGAAAGGAGAGCACCAGCAGATCCGGCTGGCCGTGCGTCGCAAAAGAGCGCTCTACCGACGCTTTCAGCGCGGCGATATAGGCCGGATGTTCGGCGTAGTCGCGGATGAGGTCGATATGCGGCAGGGTGCGCGCCTTTTTAAACGCGCTGTAGAGGCCGTCCCAGACCGCCGCCACCGTGGAGCAGGAGAACTGCGGATAGAGCG
>Ga0157362_1001241_pt1 | contig 10522 bp, 5 predicted proteins | sample AttlaeALBM3_FD_111480 | JGI IMG/M metagenome (GOLD analysis project Ga0157362, IMG submission 111480) | Fungus gardens microbial communities from leaf cutter ant in Ribeirão Preto, State of São Paulo, Brazil - Atta laevigata ALBM3 | ecosystem: Host-associated > Fungi > Mycelium > Unclassified ... | reverse complement strand
TTGTCTTGCGAACGTATGAGCGACCGGAGGGCTCGAGAGTCAATGCGGCCACAAGTTCGACGACGATCACTCGAAGACGTTGGAGATTTCTTTTTTTTTTCTCTCTCTTGACGTTGTCCGTAATACGTTTGTCGGCTTCGTTTGACCCCTTCGTAACCGCGCGAGAGACTTCGTGGGCGTACCACGAGACGAAGAGACCGCACACGCACGTATGCGATATATCAATCGACTATGCTGAAAGATTGGCACCACCAGCAGGTCATCACACCAGACGGCTCCATTAAGTGTGCCGAACGCGCACACCGATTCGAGATTCGCGAGTTGATAGGGAATCTTGACACTGATCAGTGTACACTTCTCACCATGCTGATGATCCTGCCTTCTCGGCGATATCTAGACAGTCTATCGACCTGAAATGAAAAAGAATACACAAAATTACACTTTGTAAATGCCGTTGATGTAATCGTAGTATTATATTAATTTTTTATATGGCATTAAATGGATCGCTTGATCAACATTTCTTAAGGAGTTATATTAACTCATGTAAGTTTAGAGAAACACCTTAAATTATTAATTTTCGTACTTGTTAAAGGGTAATGCGAGCGCACTTGAAAAATTACGTATGGATGATGACCTTGAGATGATGATGTCTGAAAATTATGACGATGGCTTTCACAAATAATGCTTACGTAGTCATCAATAAATGTAGCAGTTACAGTCATTATTTATAATGTATAGCGATCACTGGCGCCAAGCGTGTGTCACGTTTATTATGGTCATTATGTTGAAAAGAATGCTTCGTATAGATAAATTATCGTAAATGAATATCGTGTGCGTCCATTCAAACGAATAGTCCGCGCGCGCGTAATAACGTAATATAAAAAACCGTACCTCGTTATATGAATTGTAGCTAATTATATGACTGGATGACGATGTATTGTTTCAAACGTCTCAAAAATAACATTGCTGCATGTTGCTACTTTGAGCATATTCGAGCATAGCTCTGTCTTATCGACTTGAAATTTATTTATTAATTCATGCACAGTAACATTTTTGCACGATAACATCTTAACTCTCAAATAATCGAGCAAGAAAAGATCGTTTTTTCCTGTGCAGTTATTTATTATAAATTATAAAACTGCATTGAATTTAGTGAATGAATTTAATATCTGTTTTGAAATTTAAAACAAGAACGCAATAGAAACTCATTTTAAATTATATTACTCCTTTTCTTTGTGCAAGATTGTGGTAACGATACGCAAAGAAAAACGACCAGATGGTATCTCCAACAAAAATGAATTTAGCTGACGACTGAATAAATACGTTCGGTAAATTGTGCGTAGTTTCAATCGGTGGATTTACCTTCAATGTTTCGCGAGAAAGGCGCTTGTTGAACAATGAACATTTAGCCCGAGGGTTTCGCGAGATTTAATCAAGTCTGTTTATTCAAAGTTCCCCTTGATATGAATATTCTCTTGCCATGTTTGCTACAATTTTTGATGATAAATTGCACACAATAGATCATTTATATAGCGTTGGAATATCAATTGTGCATAAATAGTTTATGTATGCTAATTTCGTATGACTGTCGCGAGTATCACATGCACTCAGTTTTATGCGCATTTTTATGAACCGCGACACTCTATACATTTTTATAACTCTTATCCCGTGTAGCGGGGTCATGACACTTCGTGACAATATCTTCACAACATATTTATAGCGACGCGGTGGTGTAGCGCGTGCGATAATGTCTGTGTGATTTACAAATTATCGAATAAGCTGGGGTGCTCGAATCGACGATGCAACCGCGCTTGCCATAGCAACATAGCAACCGTATCGTCGCCGTATTAAACTGTCGGGCACAAAGTAGACTCAGCAAATGTCGAGACCTTGCCTCGTCTCAACGAGAAAACAGCAGCATGGCATAGTCCCCGTTACTAAACTCTTCACAGAAAGGTAAACCCTAAGCTCTAAGAGCCGCACGACCAACCACAGTTGTGTGCCTAGATGCAATATTCGCGTTGTTTACGATGCCGACAACCAATGTACCAAACGCTGTTTTCCATTACATATGTAAAGAAAGCAGAAAGCTGTACATACAGTTATAAGAAGGTACTAACAAAATAAAAGAGGAGAAAGCAGAAATATACATACTATTCCGTTGAATAATGATGCTACTTTTTAAAAAATTATTATAATTAAATATCACTGCAATTTCTAATTTCTGCATTATATGAAAACATGTATGAAACATGAAGATAAATTTAAAATACTTTGTTTCCCGTCGCAGTATTTTCTTTGAATTAATCATTTGTAATTTATCTGTTTCTATAATGCATCTGTTTTAACATATTTGTGTGTGAGAGTGTGTATATTTTGTGTTTATGTAATTATAATATCTAAATACCCTGAAATCATAATCGTGACGCGTAGGTACCTAATGGATTTTTCAATTTGAAGAAAACGTAGCATTAGCAATACACTGCGGAGAATCGATGGGAGTGAGACTAACCACGAGATCCCACGGACGGTTAAGTGGCTGCAAAACAAAAAATTTGGAGCGTCGCGTCTGATCGCATGAATATTGTCTTGCTTACCGTGACTCTCGGGTTAAGTAACATAATTTGATTAAGCGTAGATTTCTCTTAATAACAAACGGTAATTGATTTATTGCGTATATAAAGAGGGTCACTCACGCTGTCACCCGTAACGAGATGTGTACGCTATGGCACGCGGGATCGGGAGATTCGATTGTACCTCTACGATCACGACCTGCTGCAAATGACTACTCGCAAACATTTCCGATTTATGATTCATTGAATTTGTTTTCGATTCAACCGTCTTCTATATATGCTTCATACTTTGCGCTTACTGCGCGAGAAGAAATTAGAATTTGCATTTATGTATTTTCTACAGCACAGAAAAATTACAGACGTACAGAAATATTTAAATATCCTATATAAATTCGATCTCGCTAGTTAAACACGTTGAATCACTTCTTTATTTCTTTATTTTAATAATCAACTTCATATAAACTAACGGATCTTCCATTTCCGAGAATTTTAATCATCTGTGCATAATCATATAGCGAACGATTCAATAGATATTATCTTGTACAATTTTCATCTTTCAGTATGATTGCCGCAACGTTGTAATCTTGTAATTTCGGGTACAATATTATAAAGAAATTATAGAGATAAAGTGAGGCTCGCAATTATGAGTCAAATCTTATTATTGCTTGTACAAGCCTTTTGTAATATATAAATATATTATGTCTACAAATTATTAAATTAATAAAATTAATTACTACATAAACGTCATCATCTACGATTTTTAGAAATGTATGTGTATATACATTTTATAAAATTATAGATAATAAATTTTTATAAAAATCACTCTAATCTTAAACAGTCGATAATTGGGACCGTCACTTTATAAAATTGGGCAAATTCTTAGGTTGCAGCGACTTATGTAATAACTTTAAAAAAAATATTACATTACAAGGCAAGATTTTGCTGATGTAACAAAATACAGCACATTTTGTGCAGGTGTAGTTATGTAGAAAATAGTCACGCAATGTGCGTAGGTCCACCACCCACGCCGTCTTATTCATAGTTTTATTTGTAGGAAGCGAAGGCAAACACGACTTGAAAATTTGCGTTACAGCGCGACACGCTTGTCATCGTGACGAGCCACCACTAATTTTACGCATGTGTTTAAAAATATCTAGGATAATTTTAAATACCAAAGATCTTATTGTTTGATAAATTAGTGAAAAAAACGTACACAAACGTGCTGTATAATTACTTATGACCTCCAAACGCATTATCTTCGATCTCTAATTTTTATAAACGCATAAACTCGGCGCCAAGATACTATCGTGACTCCTGATCTTTGGAACATCTCTTTCTTGAGATATCAACGATATCATGTAAATATTGATAAAGATAATATCTGGCGAACTTGCAAATTGTAGTCGTTTTTTCATTATTCGTTTATTCGTATGTCAAATCAGAGAATCTCTTTTTTGCCGAGAAATAGCTAGGTAAATCGTGAAACGGTAAGCAAGATAATCCGGTCGGAAGCTGATGGAGGTTCAAAATAATCGAGTTTCGGACAGCGCGAAATCCTTTTTGCATGGTGATCGACTATCGCATCAAAACACGGGGCGTTACTCAGTCGTCTACAACTGTACATGCGTCTCGTACGTATATATATGTATACACCACGCATTGCCGGCGCGGCGCGGCGCGGCGCGGCGTCGGCGGCACGCGAGTATATATCGCGTGCGTAATGCGTGTAAATGCAGCGGACCGGCTCGAACGGGCGAGGGACAAGGATGCATCGGAAGAACGTAGTAGTAGTGGGAAACACCGGGGGCAACCGGCGACGTGAAACTCGAAGAGGGGCACCGTCGAAGACGAGGGCGAGGGAGAGGAAGCGAGTTTCATTCACCGCCGCCACTCGCCATGCCACGCCACGCCACGCCACGCCACGCCACGCCACGCCGGTCCGAGTCGCCGTCCGCGTTTTACTACGAGGTATTTGTGCTGTCGCATTTGCAGGTTCGCCGACACCCACCCACCGATCCATCGACCGCTAGAGTCCGTTCTTTGCCAAGCGTTGCACCGTAATCCGTTTAGTTGTCAATTGAATGAGGTGTAACGTGCAACCGAGGGAAGGACGGCAACACGCTCGTCGCGCTCGCAGCACAATCGCGAATTAGTCTACCTAATTGTCAGAGAGCTCAATTTGTCTCGAGTTCAATCGATCTTTGCGGTTTTTTGCTTTCACAGGTTGTTCGCTATTTTTCCTATTTTTGCTGTTACGCAATACTACACGAAGCGTTTTAGAACGCATAAGCTTGTATATATATATATATATAGATTTTTTTTTTTGTTATGTTGTAACATGGTGCAATGCTGGCGCAACGATAGCAGTACGATCGATCGATGCACCGAGGAAAAATGTATGCAGTTAATTGGATGCAGTTATAATCAAGTACGTTGCGCGTTTGTAGTAGATATACGATGCGGACATAGATAACATTTAAAGAATGCAGATACGATCAATGATATCCTATCTAAATGATATTCTATCGAGAAATTGAATTAAATGTTGTCGCGAACTAATATAAAGAGACAAAAACTATAGTCAAGGACGATGAACGATTTAAAAGAACACTGATACGATAAGTGATATCCTATCTAAATGATATTCTACCGAGAAATTAAATTAATCGCCGTCTATTTGAGCCTTTGATCTCCAAAGTGTAATTAATTTTCTTACAAATATTTTATTTGAAAACTTTTCTTTGATGACTTTGTCTACATATTAATGTAAGAATGTTTTTTTTTTGTGATTTTTTTATCTGTTAGAGTTTTCAATCACATATTAACCCAAACGATATAATGATGTAGTAAATTGGAATAGATAGTGTGCTGCAGCAAAGTTATAACATCATCTACTAGTCATCGATTAGTAAAAGGACAAAATTACATAAGACGGTGAGCGATTTAAAGAAGGATACGATAAATGATATCCTATCTAAATAGTATTCTATCGAGAAATTGAATTAAATGTTTCCTTTCCGTGAACTAATAAGACAACAAAGACTACACTGTCAAGGGCGGTGAGTGATAGCACGTTGCTCCTTGTGCTCTTTTAAAAGCACGTTTCATAACGCGTCAAATCGCTTATCTTTCTTCCTCGTTAAGCGGTGCTTTCGTTCTCATCGTTCTTCACCGAACGTAACGCTGATGTTTTTGTCTCTTCATCAGCCTGTGTCGGTCCCTTCCACGAGGACAAACTGAATGGAAGGAGATGGTCGATCGACTCCCGTTCCCCGCTGCACGACACGGTCGCAGACTTCTACGTGTTCGTCGTGCTATCTTCGACCAATCCGAAGACGAGAACGGCACTACATTCGTTCGAACTTACGTTGTACGATCGCAATGCTCGAATTTGCTCGAAGTTTCATTCTTACCGTTTATTCGAACATTTCTGCTCGAATGTCGCCATTGCCAGCTCACCGTCATTATTATCACTGAAATTGTCATATTTCAGAAATCGACGCAACTAATAATAACTTCTCTAATTCCTTTCTCCGATCCCACTAATATTATAATAAAAAAAATCACTTGGACATACGTGACGTCTCCGCTGATTTAAACTTGCCAATAAAGAGATCGTCACCATATTTGCTATTTTTTTCGTTTCAACTTCTTTCCAGCTGATTCTTTTATCGCAAACTCGCTCTCATTCTTATTTATTACGGGGGGAAGATATCGTCATCTAATATCACCGAAGAATGTATATCTGCTGCTTGTCATGTCACGACGCTGTGTCATCAAACGGTATGGACGATCAGCATAGCTTTCTAAACGGTGAATCAAACGCGTCGAGATAGCAAATTAAATTAATATTATCATAGTTACTTATTTTTATACCATGATTATTACGATTATTTTTCTTATTCAAACTTAGCAATTTCTAAAAATAATAAAATAGATGGTTTTATCAATATCAATTAGCTTTGACAAATTATACACAAGCGAATCGATTATTTTTCAGTTGCATAATTGTAGGAAACGATAAGTTAATGGAATCAAAATTAATCTTTCTGTTTCTAAGAAAGATTACAGCAAGCAAAATAACTATGCAGAATATCTTCGTATACCAAACGTTATCGCACGATGTTCGAAACGTGACGCTTCCTTTGCAGTCCGAAGGTCGCGACGCTATTGCTGTCATCGTGCGTGCATCAGAAATATTTTTCTTAAGACTGATTATGATTATACTTACGCGCCGTAATGTTTAATAAAACACTTCTAAAATAAAAAACACGTTTTGGCAAACATCGGAGGTAGTAACGAATCCTAATCTATAGTATCGCGGTCGATAAAACCGGCGCAATGAGATAGAACGTTCTCATTTTCAAAAAACGACAAACACGACTACCGCTTTATCACTGTACAAACAAAATTACGCACTTCACGTATGTACCAAAAGAGAGCGTGACGATTTTCTATTCAATTTTCGTAATTTTCGTACTTTCGAATAATCCTACTGAAAATATTTCTCACGATTCTAATCTGCCGAGTATCAAGTCATTCATATATATACAATTCATTTCCGAGAGATCATTAGCATCGATTCATTCAGTATTCATAATGAGAATTATAAAACCAGAATATATAATAAAACCATAATTATTAAATTATGATATGATAAATACACGCAATCGATATGGCATCCACTTTTTCAGTATCTGCAGTGCTATAATTAGATTTAAATGCTATAATAACATAATACTTTTTTTTTCTGCATTTTTTTTAGAATCGACTCAGTTATGATTATATCAATTCATGAATTTTACGAGTAATTTCCTCGGAATTTTCAACAAAATTACGCGCTCGCAAAAATATCATACGACACAAATTATCGGAATTCGTTCATATTATCGCAATTAAACATTTTATACATTTATTTATTATTTATATAAACAGCGTAAAACAAGCTGTACGTAAACATTCCAAACGTTATACCTCCAATAGTTTCAAATGAAAATAATGCGTTCCAGAGCGCGCCAGAACGATACAATACGTCAGCGGCTAATTTTGACTTCCCATCTTGTAACGGCGACACGATTACGAAGTAAAATCGACGCAATTACGTCAGTCGCATCGAGTATCGAGATGTCTACGCGATAAGAACCGAACGTTCTTGGTAGAACTCGAATAAATTCGCACCTAACAATTGAGAATCGTTGCTATCCAAGGGTAATTGACTGAATCAGGGCGTGGGTGGATTGACGAGAGAAGAAAGAAGCGGGAAGGCAAGGAAGTGATATTACGCCGCAGTATAAGGGGTGGATGTCTGGTCGATGCGAGCCAAAACATTGCCACATGCCTAAGCTGTGCACGAAATCCTCTGTAAAATTTCTCCGCTGTGTGATCTAATAATACGATTTTGCATATATTTCACGATAAAGCCATAGCAGATGACGAGAGCTATGTCTGTTAGAAATGCGATTGCTCGATCTCCAATCATCCGTGCTTTGTATATCGCCTTGTACGTTATCGACCTTCGAGTATATGGCGGTGACATGCCATGATGCATTTAAAACAGGGAATAAACAGTGAAACAATGCCAAAATTCTCACGAGTTCGAGGCTTAGGTGCTTGAGAATTACATTACATTATTACGACGTTAATGTAAGCGTGCCGAGTCATTTTATGTCAGGTCAGATAACTTTTTGGCGGCCGGATCGCAATTTTGTGTATGTAATAATATGTAATAAATATTATATAACAATTTAGAATTATTGTATTGTAATAATAATAATAATAATAATTTAAATAATAAAGTAATTAGAAAATATAGAGAGATTGAATAACAAAAAGAGGTTATTGCATTCTTCTTTAAATATTCTTCTCATGGTGTTGATTTAGTAAAACGATATATATATATATATATATATATATACGCTGCAATAAATTAAGATGTCCGATAAAAATACGAAAGAAATTGAAATCTCATATACAAGATAACTCGGTAAGGTAATGGATGAACACTCGCATAATATTCCACATAACATCCGTGATATTGCGTCGCGAAATTGATTCGCAGACTCATGGAAAGCCGTTAGAAAGCGGATATAATATGCATTGGAATGCGCGAGGTAATGCTTAATAACGATCATGCCGACTGTCCGTTGACTACTAGTGAAGACTACTACCGGTCATGCCGCGTGCTCGTGCTTAGAACAGAAAGTTATTTTCTTCGACAAAATCGCGACTTTTGAACTGAAAAAAATATTTGATTGAATTAATTGAAATTCTTGTTAAAAGTGAACAAATCAGAACTTTCTGATTAAATCTATTAAAATTCTAGTTGAGATAATTGGAATTCTGATTGATGTAATTAGAATCTTTTAGTCCAGTTTTCAACCAGATATTTTTCTTCTCAGTGTGGAATGCTCGATAAGTATCGCGGGACGAGGTAAAATTGAGATAAGCTAAAGGTATTTAACGCGTCGCGTCAGGACCGAATGAATTTCAACAATAAAATGAAAATACGCTCGAGAGCAGGAAAAGAATCTGTATTTCCCTGTGGTATCGACAGGTTTTCATCTATCTATTACCTACATCCTTGTTAAAATTTATCTCCGAGAAACTCGGACAATGCAATGGATTTCCGAGTTTCCCTCACAATACGCGCGTCTATTCTAACCGCAGCCGTTCAAGGTTTCGATCATCTACTTCGACGCACACACACACAGAGAGAGAGAGAGAGAGAGAGAGAGAGAGAGAGAGAGAGAGTTCTATAAGGAAATCTATAGATATCATAAGCGACGATGCACGTGCGCGAAACAAACGTGTGGGACGACTGTGCTATGATAACTGGAATCTCTGCTCGATGAAGAACCGTTTTCATTACTCACGCGAGAATGCGTCGAGTCATAATGACCAATTCTTAACGCGCAGCCGCGATACACTCGACACAGTCTCATGTATCAGTGGAAACAATATTTTTTGAGAGATAACTAAAATCGCGAATTGTATGATTCGATAATTTCGCATCACGCACCAATGAGCGCGATATCGTTTATTGATGTCGACATGAAGTCGTTTTAATTATTGCTAATTCGATATCGAAGGTACAATCATTCCGTCATCCGTTTGTTCGATACGCTCCATTTCAGATGAAATCTCATGGAAGTCAATGTCCAGCTGCGTGAAGAGACTTCCCTTCTCCGCAAAGTGCGATGTGTGAATTCCATCCTCACTCGGCTGCATTATCGCGACGCGATATAAAACGTTGGTCATCGCAGGATTCATTACGTATCGAGCGACGACCACGGACATAAACCGTGATAAGGGAAAAGAGAAAAAGAGAGAGAGAGAGAGAGAGAGAGAGAGAGAGAGAGACAAAAGCGCGCGTCCGCGAGTCGTCGCATCTTATCTAATACCTACATCGAGCGACGAGATATCGGATGTCACGTTCGAGCGTTCGAGGTTCACAGCGAAGGGTCGCTGTCCCCGTCGTCGCTGTCTAAGTGGCCACTGGCCGCGAGCACGGCGACGGCAGCCTCGTGTCGGCTGGACGTTAACCGTGCGTCGATGCGACGCGTGGTACATTATGCACGCCCGCGCCCGCGGTGCGTAGTACGTCGTCAGCGTCGGCGTCGTCCACGCACGTCCCGCACCTCGTCGTACCTCGTGCACGTACACGCGCGCACACATATAGTATGCAGAGACGTTGCCGTTAATAGGCGACGTTAATCGAGCGAGCGCGAGGTAGTCGCGTATGATTATATTACGATAACAAGGACAACATGCGCCGCCACCTTTTTCGCGAAGGGAACTAACCACCGCCGCGCCGCCGCGCCGCCCGCGGCGTCATCGGGGGTCGAATGCGGAGGGGTAAGAAAGTGCGCAGTAAGGAAAGGACGGACGGGACCCCGCCCGCCACCACCACTCCCCCCCGGCGTCGACGCTTCTAGACAACCCTACGTGAC
>Ga0157362_1001239_pt1 | contig 10527 bp, 11 predicted proteins | sample AttlaeALBM3_FD_111480 | JGI IMG/M metagenome (GOLD analysis project Ga0157362, IMG submission 111480) | Fungus gardens microbial communities from leaf cutter ant in Ribeirão Preto, State of São Paulo, Brazil - Atta laevigata ALBM3 | ecosystem: Host-associated > Fungi > Mycelium > Unclassified ... | reverse complement strand
TCACGCTCGCTCACGTTCGCCGTTCACCGGTCCATTTCGCACGATCGACCGCCATACGTTTTGCCGGAGGAAAACATTGCTCTGTCAAACGCGCACCGACTACAGCGATCGCGTTCCTTCAGTCCCTGGCTCCTCCGCTGAGATATATAAGCAGAATTATTTTGCATATTGCCGCCCTCAGGCACGTACAGCCGTTGAATCTTGAGCGATGCGAATCTTGAACGATCGATTATCGTTATGCGTTTGCGAGACTACGTCGTGTTCGAGATACATGTTTATCGTACATCAGATGTAGATATTGATAGAGATGTAGCGACGTTTGTAATATTTATTAACAGTACAAAATTACCTTTTAAATATAAAAGGTTGAAAAAGGCACTGAAAGTGTGACGCTCGTCGAAAAAAGAAATGTATTAAATTAAAAAGTAAAACCCAAGTGTACTATCTTTATTAATTTATGTATAATATGATAAAATCTCAGTGATATGTATCTTTGTATATTCTTATTGAAGATCTTCTTATTCCAAGTGATAGTAACTTTAATTCTCCTTCAAAAAATTATCATATCACAACATTGCGTTTCCTTATTCAACACAAGTGTATGTATATCATTTGTATAAATGATTTAATATTAGTAATTGGCGCCAAAATCTCATTGATGAGGAGGATATATCGATGTTTGGAGTATGTATTAATTCTCCTTATGAAGCATATCAGCTGAATATTGAATTTTGGACGTATGCTGAGTTCATAGTAGAATCAGGGTCAATTTAATTCGGACATTGTCCTTATCGAAGATACGGTCTTTCTTCAGCATTCGCTAAGCCATCCGTCTGAGCATAATCCGAGTATTAAACACGTCCGAATTCATCGACAGAAAGCGGAAATATAATTTCCCACTTATTTATACGCGAATCTCGGAGATGAAAATCACGTTAATCGCATCCGCATTTTTATCCACAGAAGAGAGAGAGAGAGAGAGAGAGAGAGAGAGAGAGAGAGAGAGAGAGAGAGAGAGAGAGATGCGCGCGCGAAAAAAATTGTATATAGGTGCGCGTTTTTTAATACAATTATCGCGCCCGGTTTACGAGTTATATCCCGTATTCCGAAACTGAGTCGCATACGTTTGAAGCTCTTTACAAATTTTTCCTCACGACGCATAATAATTCCCCGCGAAATTACATCTGAGCGTACTGGTATCCCATCGCGGAATTTTTCACTACCCCGTCGTTTTCCGAACGCGTCCGTCGATGGCCCGATTGGCATTGCAAATGCATTAATGTATGCTCTTACCGCGTTCGTCAATTTGCCTTTATACTCGGAAATTTTTCTTCGTCATTTCTCTCATTGGAATTTCAATCTTGAAAATATTTCCCCGGCAGAGAAGTGCCAATCTATATATATTTTTTTTCTGTTTTTTTTTTATTACGCTTTCCTTTATAAATACTATCCTTTATACGCGGGAAAAAAGTTGCTCTCTTTTTTTTTCCAGTTTTCTCAATTCATAATAAATCTTTCCTTTCTAATCGACAATCCGCTTGACTAAATACAACTTGACCATCGTTTGCGGCCGCGTCTTTATTCACCTTTACATTCTCGGACGCGACCAATCTTCTTGTCTCTATTTCCAGTTGCATTCACGAGGAGATTTGTTGCGAAACAGCCGTTTCGCGACTTTGAAGCTTAATAAATTTCTTTTACATTTATGTGCTCTATAACTCATTGAAACACACCGCCACCAGCAAAAGCTTCCATACGACCGTTATTGGACCGTGTGTGCAGGCTGACGTAAATCCTCCGTATCTTCGCCATTTTTCCGCTCGACTTCCTTTGTCGCGCACATAATTTATTGTACCTCTAAATTTACGTAATTTATCGTCCGGTTTAAATCATCTTTCTGGAATTTTTACAACAACAAACTGCATAATTGTTGCCGCATCTACAGTCCGGTATTCATCCTCGATAAGGATTGTATAATTATTTTTCCAACGCAACTCGCAACTCCATTCAGCCTCTGCTCGACTCGGTTGAAACCGCTAAAGCATCGGGTACGTCCCAATTGAGAAAATACATTTTCTTTTTTATAAATGGAGACCACATTTTACCGCGATATTATCTCGACCATATAAAATTCGAAACATAATTTCCGCCACTAATTAATGCGAAACTCCTATCCGTTATCACAATTAAACGTATACGTGCGAATATGCAGAAACACACATATTAATTCGCTTCGCTTTAGCGATGTTACGCCTGTCCTTCGCTCACTGTTGCATCCGTAATTTATGACGTAACCAAATTTATTTCGCTTGTTATCATTTCCATGCGCGGGACCTAATGAATACCGCGCACGAGAGAAATGTAAACAATCTCTTTAGGGTAACAATTGTCGCGGAACGAATAAACGTATGCAAATTGTCAAGCACGAATACTGCAATTGTGGGCAAAATATACATGTAACCGAAAAGATAAATCCGTAAAGCTTCACGAAATTATGCTGTCTTCAGATAAACAGGCGTTCTCCGTTTCTCGTTGCGTTCGTATTCCGACGTTGCACGTCCATTTAGTATCGACTTACCTCGACATACCCCATACGCATTACATCGAATATCGTATACATCTGATTAACTTTTTTACCAGCACCATTTCGTTTCGGATGCATCGCAGATGGGATCGACAGCGCTTCACTGTCTGGTAACTTCCTCCGCCTCTCTCCCACATGTTTCCGTTTACACATGCGCCGGTAAATGTGAGCCATCAATTTCACTTAGTATCCAGAAGAGAGAGATTTCAGGATAGCTTCTCGTCTTGTTATTCCGATACTCGCTTTTCTCCGTCCCATTGAAGGAGGCAAAAAAAGAAAACGGACGATTTTACCTTTGCCCTCCAATCTCTTTGCTTGTCCTGAAGATATTCTACGAACTCCTGGCTCATGTTCTTGTTAAACTCTTAAAAGGGAGGAAGGTATTTTAAAGAGAACACGAGGGATAATCACATCAGTTGTCGTCTCGTTGAAATCAAGAACCAGGTTTACCACAAAACTGGAAACCAGGAAAATGTCAGAGAAATTGAAAACGGTAAGGAAAAGTCAGAGAAAAGTCAAAATTTTTTGAAAAATTAAAATTTCTTGGTTTTAGAAATTTAATATGCATATGTCATATTTATTCAATTTGGAATACTATCAACTTAACAATTGAAAGGAAATGGTGTGAGCAACATTAATAGTGATTTACATATTAAATTGTTCCCTCAGTAAGATACTTAACGATTTCCAAATCAAAATAAAAATGCACAAAATTTCAAAATTATTATTGAAGCATCAGGGAGAATCATGAAAGTTTGTCTGGAAATCAGGGAAAAATTATAAAATTTTAGGATGAAGAATTTGTGACAATTCTAAGACATACATACTCTGCGTATAATACATCTCAATTTTAATGACGAATTTTTCGAGTAGTTTGAAGTGAATTTTTGTCAAAAAAGAAAAAAACGTCGAAATGCTAATGTCTCCTAAAGTCTATTACTTCTGGCGAATCTATAGTTCCGGCCGGCCGGAGTAAATCCCCAACTTTGCAGTTCGGTATGAAAAAAAAAAACGTTTTTTTTTTTCGCATTCCGCAAATAATGAGAATTACGATCACGTCTGCGGGCGACTGATTTCGAAATAAAATTCGTTCTATTCGCCGAGAGATTATAATAATTCACCGGGCACCGTTACGCAGTCCGCCCACGAACCGTTCCGCATTTCTGCCACCCCTCCCTCCCCCCTGCCTTCCGCATCTCGCCCGAAAGGAGCAGACAGAGGCAATAATCCGGCCATAAGTTTCATCCCATCGTGCAGATAAGATTATTGCGCGACTATTACTCGAACTGAAAAGCGCTCGATTGAAACGGGTGAGAATCTAACAATAGGCAGTAGAAGCATAGAACGCATTAATCGTGGTCTCTTAATTGTCGGAACAAATTAATGATTAATCTTTTATCACGGCGAGTATTAAGCGAAAATTTTTAATACACGCAGTAACGAGATGGAATTTTTTGTTTATTGAAGTTTACAACATCAAAGTTTCACAATAAACGTTAATTGACTAATTTTCTAAAATGTTAGGATAGCTTTTGTGCAGTTGTGTGACATTCATTATCTCAAATTGGCGCAATTAATGGACGCTAATGTCATTGAAATAACAAACTGCAACTTGTTTCAAAGGTCAGCGTGTGTAATTATTTTCGAGTCTGGAATATCGTAAAATGCAAAGGCTCGAAATCGAGGCGTGTTTGGACTCCAATTTAATATTTAAATTTTATCGAATTCGACACACGCCGTGTCAAACTGCATCAATCACGACACGCGGGTGATCGTGCTGCATCAAAGCGTGGCCGCGCAAATTTCGGCGAGGTGATTTAATGGTGATTCGTTAACGGAGTAAATGTACCTTCGCTTGAATCGGGAATTAATATCTCGAATTTTCTCGCCTCGATCTATTTATCCCGTGTTCGGACTTTTAATTCGCAAGTAGCGCTGGTACGTTCATGCGTTATCAGATGTATACGGACGTAATATGGACGTGTATAAAGAAGAGAACCGCAACTGACGCATATATACAGTGACGTGCAAAAATTTCCGGCCAGTGACATTTTATACTCTAATTTATATAAACAAAAAAAGCCTGATAAATTTATAATTATTATTATAATATTAGTATAAGATGTGGGTAACGAACTTTTGTACTAACACACGACAATGAGAAAAATTTTATTAGACTTTTTTTTATAAATTAGAATACAAAATGTCACTGGCCGGAAACTGTATATACGCAGTCGAAAATGCCGAAGTGTAAGAGAGATTTTAGTAAATATCTCTCTCTCTCTCTCTCTCCTCCTTTCTCCCTCTCTCTCTGTGTTAAAATCTCTCACCCACCACGGAATGATTTCATAAAGAACGACGTACGATGAAAGCAGCAGGGTCGAAGAGAAACTGCTTGTACTTGTAACGCCGTTCTCGCACGCGAATCTTTTCACGAACGGCGTCCCTTTCGTCGAACACACGCGCCCGTGTGTTTCCATTTTCTTGCGATTTCGCACTAAGCCCTCCCTCCTCTGCACCGTTCTCCCATAATGGGAATTTATTTCCAACTACGTGATAGCTCGCCTGGGGAATACGAAAATGAATGCCGTGATCGTAAAATAACAAGCTGCGCCATGAACCGGGACAAACGTGCACGTACAAATTTCAAAACTTTCTCTCTCTCTCTCTCTCTCTCCCTCTCCCGCTTATTCGAATTTACTTGTTATTTTTTTAATTTTGTTTTTTTAATCTATGCATAACGTGTCGATTTATCTTCTCCTTTTTTAATATTTTAACCGCCGGATGAGAGTCAATTACGAGATCGTCAGCTAGAATAAAATTCGCAAACTCATGAAACGAAATTAATATTTCATCCTATGTCATCGCCATCATCGCCCGGGATTTTATGGGAGCCTCGATAAGCGCCAATTGTTATCGGCAGTCGTATGACGCGCATTTAATTTTTAATGCAATTGGAAATGTCGAATCAAATAACTCTTATTTTTGCCTCTCTCTTTCTTTTGTTTTCGGTCTATATCTTTCCCTTTTTTTCTTTAATTTCTCTCTCGTACTCTTTACATCACATTTTTTTCATCGATCCTGCGACGAAAACGCGACGCCGATACGTTAAGGGAACTTTGTAATTTCCAGCGCGAATCGTAGAACGACCATTTCGACGGGCAGACCTTTCCAATTGCGCTCGGTGATGCAATTAAAGTCGAGCCGCGGCAAACGAGATCTATCGGTCCTTCCAATATAATTGTTTCCATGATGTGACCGAACAGTAATTTTTCCCGCTCAGTTACGTCGTGAGAAATAGAACTTTATAAGATTCATTCATTTCCGCGAATATTTTGAAAATAAATATCGCGTTTAAAAGAAGCAATTATTATTATTATTTAATAATAATTTAATTAATATTTATAGCCAAAGACCCTCCTTTGTAATTCGAGTCGCTTTTTGTTTATTTTTTCTTTTTTTTTTAGTTTCATTCATTGCGACGTTTTCATCAAAGTGAGAATCAAGACTCGCAGTGTTTTTAATCATCGGTTTGTTTAAGGAAGGTTGGATCATATCTTCTTCTCATGCGAGCCGAGTATCTTTCGAATCACTCGCGCTTCCGACGCGCGTAGGGGATGAAATGGATATTGGGTGCAAGGGTAGAAAAAGAAAGAAAGAGAGAGAGAGGAGGAGGAGGAGGAGGAGCTTTTCTAGCTTTCCGACTGTCTGTTTCCGTTTTTCCCTCCCAGAGAGAGATGCCCGTGTGCCCCGAACAGAGAGAACGATGTATCTCCGCGGAGAAGCATCCAAGCGTATTTTAGAAGCTACTTGCGCGAACGGACGGTCGAAGAACAAGAGAAAGGAGAGTTCATGTTTATCAATTTCAGAGATATCCCAAGACACCGAATAGAATCGATAAAACCGCGACCCTGATAAAATCCAGGGATAAAACTGGTACATACAGACATTGTTGTATATCGATAAAACTCGGAGATAGATATCAGTCACAGTTTTAGAATAGATAGCGATGAAATCGATAAATGTAGATAGTTCGCCACGGATATTAAATCTATTCGTATCGTTCTTGTTGCAGGAATTGAACAGCCGGCACTTAGACCCCGTGGAAGTGTTTCGCGGGATACCTTACGCTGCGCCTCCCGTAGGAGATTTAAGGTTTCGTCCTCCGATCTCGCCGATACCTTGGAACGGTGTCAAGCTGGCGGATACATTCGGCGCGGTGTGCCCGCAGAATTATCCGGACCTCACCAATAACACTGCCGCACTTTTGCAGATGCCGCAAGGCAGGTATCAGCAGCTCAAAAAGATGGTTGTCTTCCTGGCCAACCAGAGCGAGGACTGTCTCTTCCTCAATCTGTACATACCCGGAAGCGGTAAGAATGCATTTGTCGGTTCTATTTAATAGTATTTAATAGTATTTAATCGTATTAAGAGCCATTAAAAGCATATAGAAAAATTTAAATAGTGTGATGTAAATAATGAAGAAATCAATATATTGAATTGCTTGCTTATATTATGGCTTTATATTCTCGATTATGATTATTGACTAATTTACTTATGGCTTACGTCTTTCTACTTAAATTTTTCTGTGTGCTATAGCTCGTTACACAAACCTGCGTACAAGTTAAAGAAGTGTTATTGAAATTATTTTAGATAAATGACTCTTCATTGCACATTGCATGATCCACTTTCTCGTAATACTTCGGTTCATTAGGAATTAAACGTAATGTTCTTTTGAAGAAGGTTTCTTTTTTACGAAAGAAGGGCAAGGTCATACAATAAATAATATTCTAAGAGGGACTATGCAAAATTACGTTTCTATTGTCGCCTAAAGTATCTCGGCAGTAACGTAAAGTTTCTCAATTCTGACAGAATAAAAGGTATAATAAGTTTTAATGAAGGTCTTTACTCTTCAGGAAGGTGGTAAAGCTACTCCACATTGAGTTAATGAAAGTTTAACTCTTACTTTGAATAAATAATGTATTTTTCACATCTTATTATTATTTATTCAAGCAGCACAGTTTATGAGCGTTGCAACTCGATTATCAATTCTCGATCGATATTTATTTCAAGGGAAACTCACGCACACATATATCCGTTATAAATTCTTAAATAAAAAATTCTGTATTAAAGTTCTGTAATAAAAAATTAATAACTTTTAATGGTTCAACGCGTTCGTTCGTTGTGATTATGAATGGGCGCAAAAAAAAAAGACTTAAATTGATTTCACGCTTAAAATTATGTATCGACAGGAAATTATGTATCGTCTAGAAGATGCAATCGACCGAGGTTAATTTTATATGATTAAAAAGAATTTTATATGCTGGAAAATAACACGTTACATTGGGGGTTATAAAGTTTTGAAGCGCGGCCATAATTCGGCTCCTGAAATTCTCAACTATATTATCTATCGGAGCCGACAATTTATGCGTCCGTATAGTATTACATGGCACAAGTTGCTTCCTAAAGTAATTAGTCCTAAAGTAATTAGTATACCTTTATGCCGGGTAGTATCAACCTGGGAGCAGCCGCATGCGTTACGTCGCACGTTACTCAGTGCGCGATGAAAGATAGAGGCGAATTTGCAACGTAAAGCGGCCGGTCTGCGCCGTAACCTCGGTCGGGCTACAAAGGGAAAAGGAAGAAGGATTGAAAATTGCGCGAGCTACGCGAATAACACAGGGTACGGATAGCAGGGCGTAGAGGAGAGTAAGAAACTGTAAAAAAAGCCGATCAAAAAAGATTCTCAATCGAATTTTCGTTACGGGGAAAGCGACTATAAATCAATCAGATCCCAGAATTTTCGCTTTGTAAAAAACTCCAATTTTCGTGAAAAAAACCTAACCGAGAGCTGCGTGTACTATCTCTCTTATATGACGCTTTTAGGTGATTTCAGGTTCAGATTTCAGTTACGGATTTCGTGACGATTAGAGCTCGATTAACGGTCGCTTAATACGGGTGCTTTAAACGGCTGCTTAATATACGATTGCACATCAAGCTTTGATAAGACAAATATCGATTCCGTAATCGATAAAGACAGTGCTTCGCAGCGTCGAGCAGTACTCACGAATTGATCGATACTAATTGGGCTAGTTTTACGAGTTAACGGATAATCAAAGTAAGATCGCGGTGCGATTGAATTACTAACTACGATGATTGCGAGCTCACGTAACTTGGCAGCGCGCGAAAGCCACCTCCCGTGATAGTTTAGGATGATGTTCTCCCCAGACAGGTAATCTGATGTACCGAGTATAAATCGTATAACAGACAGACATTAATTAGTTGCGACGCGATGGATGGATAAATGCGTATTCCTGGTTTATTAGTTGCTGAGACGATTATCAATTAAATGGAAACTTTTAATCTTGAAACCCAACCGATGGAGACGTGTACACAGAAGATTCGTAGGGTGGAAGGAAAAGAAGAAAAGAGAGAGGAGGTTCGCTAAATCCGAAGTACTTACAAACACGAAAACCTCGGAAACGTGCCCAGGTCTATAAAAAGCGTCGAGTAATCCTAAAGCCTTATTAAAACAAGCTTTTTCGCTTTAATTTACCTTCGGTTCCGGCTTACGCGACGCTCTCGGCGTAAAATTTTACGTTCGCCGTAAAAGACGAGCGTTTAAAAAAAAGGGATATCCGTTTTATCGGGACGATTTTCTAAATCGTATCGTAACGTTTACGACAGCCGCGGCGGATCCGCGCGAAGATGCGTTCCGGAATCTCTCTGTCGCGTAAACCGCGATCGTGAGATACGCTTATTTGTGCGCGTGAAAAGTTGCCGCCGCGACTTTGCCACGTAAATAAATTTGTGGCAGCGACGATCGATCGGTGCCACGAAGTTATTCAAAGCGAAGCACATCCGTCGCTCTTCCCCTTCGTCTCTCTTGGTAAATGAACAGCTTTGACCCGCGCTGCGTGATTTTTCTCCCATGGTCGTTTCTACGTGCAATGAATCGCGATACCATGGATCTGCTCGTTTCTGACGATTTCGCGAGACCGTGTAAAGACGTGACGAGCTCGTAGAGAATTTAGATGCTTAGTGCGGATTATGCGATGCAATTAGTTATCTTAATTGCGCAGGTGGCAAACGGCGAAAACGACTAATTGGCTCTAGGAATTTCATTTTACATTCATAGGGAAACGGAACATTTGCGGGGGTAGAGGGGTAAAGATCTGGGAGTGAATTTAGTCAGAGTATAAACAATATTGTAAAACGAAGTCGCAGACGCGCGCAGAAGAACGACACTCTTAAAACGAAAACTCGCTAGGCGCAATGCTTTACATTTGCGATTCGCTTACGGGAAAGAGGGATAAAACGGGTGTAAGCATAATGCTACGTAGCGATAATGTCGTGCGGTATTACGGGAAAAGCTGGATCTGTCAATGGAAGGTTTATACAGATAAGAGGTTTATTCGTGGAAGAAAATGAAAGAGCGACGCAGACACCCATTTGCCTGCTTGCTTTCAGGATCTCGAGGACTGGAGGCGCCGTATGCGGTGATGGTGTACGTACACGGCGAAAGTTTCGAATGGGGATCGGGTAACTTATACGATGGATCGGTCTTGGCGAGCGCCGGCCACGTCATAGTGATCACGCTCAACTATCGTCTCGGCATCTTAGGTACGTGCTACCCTTTAATCAACTGTCCCGCATCCCCGAAAGCATTTTCATTAAGCGAACCTTCTGACGCAACATTCCACGGACAAAGAAATTCCAAATAACATCCATCTTGCGTCAAGATACCTTAATTTCTATCTTGCAATTTCTGAAATTTTATTTGTTTATTTAAAACTTTCTTTACCTCTGAATTTGCTGTATTTTATAATTTGTAGAAAAACATTTTTTGTACTGAATAATGTTTAGATAAATAATTAATCAATTTTTTTTATTATAATTATCTTACTAGAGATTGGAAAAACATAAATATCTAAGTAAAGAAG
>Ga0157362_1001238_pt1 | contig 10528 bp, 7 predicted proteins | sample AttlaeALBM3_FD_111480 | JGI IMG/M metagenome (GOLD analysis project Ga0157362, IMG submission 111480) | Fungus gardens microbial communities from leaf cutter ant in Ribeirão Preto, State of São Paulo, Brazil - Atta laevigata ALBM3 | ecosystem: Host-associated > Fungi > Mycelium > Unclassified ... | reverse complement strand
GTTTTAACACTTAATAAATTAATAATAAAAAATTTTTTTTTATACTTTACTTTTTTTATACTTTTTTTATATTTAAAAATCCTATAAAAATCTCTTAAATAAAAACAACGAATAATCTTTATTATTTATCTTAAAGACTTGACTTAATAAGAAATTTTTTTTTATAATTTATATTAAAAATTAATTAGTAGAATCCCGGTAATTCTGTTAACAGAAGTTATAAAATATATTAAATTTTACAAGAAACAATCCTGCATTTAATTTATATCAGTTGTAGGACAATCGGTATTTTTCACTTCAAAAAGATAATTGTATACTTTGATTTTTAAATAAAAATGTTTATGCATTTTGACCAGATATGTGGAAAACAGTATTACGGAGATTGTAAAGTATAATTAACTGCAATTAAAAGTTCCGGTTTCGTTATGCAATATCGAGCTGATAAAGTATTATTCGACAAAAACAACTCGAAATTGCCGATATATTCGCTCAGGAATTACCGATATTCATTGTTGCAAAAATAGGACGTTAATAGTTAGTGAAAGTTACATAAGTGCATACTTATTTCCATCTTGCGATTAGCAAAAACCAGAAATTCTTTATCTGTCAACATTTTAATCAAAATGTGTTAAATATTAATCTAAATGATTTTGGAGCTTGTCAAACGTTATGAAATTAATGTTGCGAAATTTTAAAGCCTGTCTTTCAGAACTTCGCGTACAGTTTTATTGTAAAAATTGTTTGGCGATGATGATTGCAAAATACAAATTCAAGAAATAATGAAGCTTTACTTAAAATCATCACGTGAAAAATTCGTCTCGAAAATTGTATTAAAACATAGTTTAAATAATTACTGGCCAAGTTTTTCGGATGTCTCGCGAATTTTTATTCTACGTTGCAACATAGAATTGCAACGTACTACGCCTATGTACGACGGCGACGACAGATGGAAACCGGGATCAGCAACAAGTGTCAGATTTTCTCAGAGCGGAAATAGTGTCTGGTGTCAATTTTCTGGGCGCGGCATGATCGACGAGACCGAATTTAAATTTGTGGGACCTACCTTTTCGGTGTCTTTCCTCTTGCTTGTAGAAGAATTCGCAATACGTCACGGCTGAGTAGCTCTTGAACGCGGAAAAGAGAGAAATTTGGAAGTCTCGTGACTGATATCAGTGCGTGTACGGTGATCCACCCGTAAACTGACTCGTTGTACTGTCATTTATCTTCTTATAGTGGAATCCCCACTCTCGGACGGATCGAGTGAAGTGTCTCGAGTGAATTGTTGATGGGGCTGACTCTCCCTGTTCTCGGCAGTTCGCTCGTCTGGCGAAAACTGCTCGGTCTGTATGCATTCATCACGAGTGCCCTCACCTTGCTCGAATAGGCATTTTCAGAATGCATCTAGATAATTTACATCTATTTGTAATTTTTTGACTTGATTAGTCCCGCATTTTAGTCGTAAATTTTCCCCCGTACTTTAGTTATAAATTTTCAACAATATTCAGCAGTTTAGAATTTCCGATATTTCGAATGTAATGGAATATCATTATTATCGGCTGTTTTCGCTTCAGATATTTCGAAATAGATGGAAATTGAAGTAGAATAAGATAAATTGAAATTAAAAAGTGAAATGAATTGGAAGAAAACGGAAATGACACAAATAAAGAAATTGAAATGAAAAGTGGAATGGTGTTTTGCGACGATAATGTAATTAGGTGATCGAAGCGTTATGTACAATTAATTTTGTACAGAGTATGTATCATGTATATGAAAGAATTAAGAAATAAAAAAGATAACTTTATTATTTATTAATATATATATCAAGAAGTGAGAACTAAGAATTAAAAGGAACTTATTATTTATTTTATTATTTTATACACTATAATACTTTTTATTGTTTTATATTAAATATTATTGAGAATATCAATTTAAAATAGCTATTAGTTTAATTTATTTGAACCTGAAATAATAATTTACAATGATGTAAAATGTGATTAAGAAAATCATTAAAATTTTATTAGATAATTATTTATATGTTCTTAATTTTATTAATTTTGAAAGTATTTAATTAACACATACAATGCAAATAGATCAGAAAATTTAAAAATTATTCATATCACTTTTCATTTTCCAAGACATTCTTCCCGGAAAGTTGAGAGGTCTTACGTTCGAATCCTGGCTGAAGTAATATTTTCCGCAATTATTTTCTTTCTGTCTATTATAATTTAGGGGGATTATTAGCGTTTCAGAATGATTGTGTTGAAACCGAAAGTTTTTCGGCTCTCTTAATCATATCTGAAATAAATTAATTTAATATAAAAATATATAATGAATTATTTGAAACATCTAACTTTGATTGTTATTAGCTTTCTTTATCGAATTTATATTTATTATATAATTTATTAATCTCTTCATTTTTGTTATGAAACACTTTATCATTGACAAATACTGATAATATTTATTTTGATATCCAAAAATTATATTTAAAAAAAAATCGTGAAGAATCGTGACATTAATATATTTTCTCCATGAATTATATAAAAATAATCTTCACTTTGAAATGTAATTTTACTATATAATTATATTTTTTATTCTAAAAATAGAATTAATAGAGTGCATGGTGATTCATTTTTAAATATTTATAATTTTCAATGATTAGAAATTTCTTTTTGGTTCGTACATTTCTTCAATTTCATTATAACTTTAAAGATAAACAAAAGTAAATTTAAGTTTCCTTTGTTGCTATCTGATACACATTTAATTATACTTTTTCTGTTTAAAAGAGTCGAGTCAGATTCTTTCAAGTTAGAAGTTAAAACACGGAATTTTCTGAATACGAAAAATTAAAATCTCTTCTCTCATTCTGTTATTTATTTTTTACAAACGTTGAATTATATCAATATTGTGATATTATTTCATTCTTTTTAACAAATTTTTTTTTTATTGATATTTGCAACATCAATTGCATGTGGAATGAACGTTCTACAATATTTCTGCTACAATAAACTGAGCCGTCAAACAAAGCAATTTCTTGTATAAATTTATATTCGAATGATTCACGTCAAAAAAGTTAAGATATTTTTATTTCATAAATATTGATGTTTTTACACATATTAAAAATAATAATATGAAAATTTTTTAAATATCAATATAATATTCTTTCTTATTTTATAGAATAATATATTGCACTTAGATTCGAATTCTTGTTATTATCTTAAAATAAAAAAAGTATCCTATTCTTAATCATTAAAATTATTTATTCTAAAAAGTTATTCTCTCAAATAATTCTGCGATTGTTATGCAAATTACATGTCTATCGACTTCGGCGTTTGATTAAAAATTGTAAATGAAAAAGTAATTGAGAAAAACGAACGCGTAATTCATTAACGTAAGAAAAAAAAGAAAGGAAAAAGAAATATCTTTTCACAATAACTCGTAGATATCGTAACGATATCTCGGTGTTGTCGACCTGTTTATGTCATAGAATAAGTTCGAAGATGTGCAATGCCATCATTGTTGAAATGTCGATTGGAAAACCGAAAAATTCCAATTTACAAAAAAAAAAAAAAAAAAAAAGATAGGGTTTTTGCGTAACGGACTATAAAACGATGGGTTATCGCGTTGTATTCGTTAAAAAGCACGTGCAGTATAAAATATATTTTCCATCGTCGTGCAACGACAGGGTCACGCCGGATCGCGCGACGCGAAAGTGATGCAACTGCTGCTGCTGGGGGTCTGCGCGATTCAGCAATAAATAATCTTATTACAGCTATCTCTATGACTCTTCGCTGGTGCAATCATCCTGAGTTCTTTCTCTCTTCCTCCTTTTCTCTTTCTTTTTCTCATTCCTTGCTCTCTGCACTCTCTTGGAAACAACTCAATTTTCGTTATTTCTCTCTGACGACTGATAACACGATTGCTGCAAGTTGAAAGCACAAATCATACGCCTTCAGCGTGTGTTTAAAACAAAGTATCAAATTTTAGATTTTCATGAAGCATAATTTAAATAACTGAGAATTTAAAAGATATGCGTTTAAATAATTGAGAAAACAGATTTTTTGAAAAATGGATGGGTAAAATTACCGGATTTTCATTTGAAAATGATAAAACTTTTCTTATGAATGTTTTTTAAAATATATTTTTTGATGTATTGAATCGCATATGTTTTCAAACTGATCTGATAGTTGAAAATCGGATTAAAAGTAGCACAATATTATACCGCTAAACTTAATCTTTGATTACAATTTTCTTATCAGTTTAGTTTAAAATTAAAGTTTGTAAATGATTCAGTACATAAAAATAATACGAAAAAAACATAAGAGTTCATTGCTTCGACTAAAATTGATTATTTTATTCAATGTTCTGGATAATGAATAAAATAGAACTTATTTAATAGATTCATTTTGACCAAAATTATGGAATCTTTTTTGTGCATACTTTTATTTTATTTTTAAATGAAGATTTAGATTTAAGTTATGGTTGAAGTGATACTTTTTGCAACAAATTTTTTGCAGTATTTCAAGCTCTTAATAGATCTTTATTATTAAAATTATTAAAATTAATTTAATTTGCAATATCATTATTTCACCTTGAGTTTAGGAATGTGTTTCAAAACTCGGTATTCTTATATAGACAAAATAAAAATTTTTCTACTATATCAAGTTAATAATGTAATGCCCAGCTCATCGCATGTATTTCGTGCAATTAACGTTCAAATTGCGGCCATGGTAATTTTATATGACCTTCTTGCGTTCGTATAATTTTTATTTGTGCAGCAAAAATAATGCAAGTATTTTATCATCAGTGCGATCTTTCTCCTCGTATCCTGTTTTCCTATTGAAATAGCACTCAGTGAATTTCACGAATTTTACAAATATATGCCCATATATTGAATCAAAAATCAATAAAATGGAGATATTATCAATTTCGCATCTACTATTTTCGCGCATCACATGTCAACCAAAATAACGCGCTTTGTGCGTCAATAAACGTCGAGATATCATCGAGTAGCAAGAAATCATCTGACTCCGGTACCCCCAGCGGATCACGTTATCTTATCAGTGCAGCGTGGAAAATAACTCCTTCGCGACCTATCATCATGACATGACAAGCTTAGATATATTACGCATTTTTCCACCTAGTTCTTTCGGAGATCTTACGATCGACAAAAATTGTCGAAAAAGTATGAATCATTATCTGGCCGCATGAACAATAAATAGGCGATCGAACCGTTTTAACCGGATCGAATGATGATTAATCTAGCTTCATATAATAATTATGCCCTCGGAAAATCGACGGCTTGCTCCTGCTATTTTAGTTGCATTTGTTTTCCGAGAAGCTAGTGATACTGGCGTAACAAACGACATGCGAAAGACGCGCTTTGTGATATTAATATGAATAATGAGATAATATGAATAATGAGTGACTTCTCAAGCTTCTTTGCAAGCAGAAAAAAATCCTAAATTTTTTAACAATTCACACATGTTATTTATGCATTATTATAGTTTTAGGGGAGTGAGAGAAAGAAAGAAACAAAGGGAAAAAGAGAAAAAAACGAATAAAAAATAATATTTGATATTGCAACAAGACGAAATGATTAATAATAATAATAATATGATATATAAATTCGTTCAGATTCTAGAAAAAAATTGAATGCACAAAAATACAAAACTCATAAATTTGTCAGTCATGGAGATGCTTTAAATATGTTTTGCGTTGCTATGTCATAATACACTAATTATCGCGTCGTTTTTATTTACTCTCATTTGCCTGTTTGAATATTGAATATAATTTTATTGGACCATCAAAATAATTATGCAGGACGCTTGAATTATAATGGTTGCTAGAATGTCAAAACTTTTTGTAATATTGTTCATTGTACTTGAGATTTTTACATAATTATTTTGATTTGACAAAATTGTTTTTAGATCTGTATCTGAAATTTTTATGTTTCGGCGAAATTGTTTTTTCATATTTTAATTTGAAATATTGATGTTGAATAATTTTAGTGAAATATTTTGAAATATAATTTAATAATCAAATTGTAGAAGAATAAAAATATATATTTTTTTAAGTTTTTTTTTCATGTTTCTATTCTTTTCCGGTAATTCCAAAACAACCAATTTTTGTATTATTGTATTGTTGTAGCAAATGAATGATATGAAATTTATATTTCTTCAGTCAAGCTATGAAGCACATCTTTTCAGAAGTGCTAGTATGCACAAACATTGACTAAATGGTTATCTTATTGGCAGAGCAAATCGCACTTTAAATACTATGAATTCACATAGTCTACGGAATCAACAGCTTATATTATTTCGATTTAGATTTAACTCTTTTTAGAGCAAAAATGTGCAGTATGGAAATAAAAATAAAGCAGTAAGGCATACAAATTTTTTTATTTTAAAGCTATCCTAACAATGTCACATGAAAAAACTTTATTCCGCATTTTTTTCTTTTCAAAAATTTCGAAAAGGTAGACTTAAGAGCTAAAGATGTAAACGTTCTTAAGAGAGAAGTAATACTTAAAATTATAAATGATATGTGAAAATATATAAAAATGAAGTACATAATATATATACATTTTCTTCTGCAGAAAAAGTAAATATCAGATAAAAGATATTAACAGAACATTTTACAAGGAAGTTCCTAGTCTGCTGAGAGTTTCACTCGATCTACACCATCAATATCACCAAATGTTTCTTATGCTGTGAGTCGATCTTATTTGTGGTATCTTACGTTTGTAATTCCTGAAAGTTTCTCATGGGAGATCTCTTTCGTTGAGAAATTCTTCTCGTTTGAGAAATCCTGGTTCCTTCCCTCTCGTGATCATAGCACAAGACTAATATAGATATTGAGCATACCACGTTATAAAACGCCATTTCGAACTTCATCCGTGAATGATTGATGCTCCTGCATTTAATCTTAGAAAACCATACATTTACGTCATTAAATATGGAATTTATTAAACGCCGCAAAATATAAAATACCTCTTGCATATAAATCTGAAAATTATTTTGTTGAACTATTAAAATAAATATAGAATATTTAAATTAGAACATCAAAACTATTCACAGCATTACTTGAGATTCCTACGTAATTATTTCAATAGTCTAACAGAATTATTTTCTACATCTATATCTTTAAATATTTCAGCAAAATCGGCCTTTCCATATATAAAAGAGCGAAACATTATGTTGCTTAATATCGATTTTTTATTATTTTAATCGTTAAAATAGATTTATATCCATAAATTAAAGTGAGGTCATTGAAAGGAGAGAAGGAGAGACGAGAGAGAAGAGAGATATCTTGCGAGATACTTATATATTATATAGATACACTATGATTGATATGCAATACGAAATGTTTCAAAATATCACTTTTCGATAACCCTGCTTTATGCAATACTTATGTATTTTTCAAATGGCTCTTTTCAAGCCTATTTCATATTCTATTAAAGTATAATGTTCATATTATTTATAATTTATTTAATGCGATATCATTCGCTTCGAGATATTTTTTGGAAGTTTGAATAAAAAGAAGAATACGAATATATCGCATTTCAGACGATGAATCAAATGTATTTCGTACATAATCTTAATTTTGCAGCGGAATTTGTCAATATCGGAGTTCAGCTGCGATCGACATGTAAGTACGAAAACGTTTTATTAAATGAAAATAGTCTTGTCGGCAATAACGTGTCAGCTGAATGTGAGAAAAGAGGGGAATATGCTGGTATACTGGAATTAACTGGTTATGCGTAAGTGAACTCGAGACCCCAACTCGAGATGGCGGGAGAATAAAAAAGTCGAAAAGACACGAGATAACACTCACATGATTCGAGAGAGACAGAAAAATGGGATAGAATACCATTTGTCGAACACCACCAAAGACCGGTCCCATTCGTCGACTATTTCCAATTTACCCGATATTTATTGCTAATTAAATACAGTTAATTCAGTTGCAAATCTATGCATTTTATTTAATAGGCAAAGCTTGAATTAATAGCGTTTATTCTATCGAGTGCGATAAGGACTATAATTTTCATAATACTTTCACAAATTGTTATGTGCGACGAATGGTAACCGGTGAAGAAAATATGGTAAAGAATCTTTTGGAACGAGAATAATTTATGTAAATTTTTCTTAAATACATATATATATGTATATATATCTTTTTTATTCTCCCTCTTTCTCTCTAGTTCTTTCTACAAATGCATACAGAGACATTTTTGTGTAATTGTCTTTCTTTTTTATATTTACATTCTTATTTTTATTTATTTTAAATTTTTTGTATTTTTTATTTATCTATATACTTATTTAGTTCAGCTTTTTACTCCAGCTTTTCATCGTCACATTAATTCATTGTTCAAAATTTTTATTACATAACTATGTATCTCAGTGCTTGAAAAAATATATCCTCAATAAAACGATTCTCTCTCTCTCTCTCTCTCTCTCTCTCTCTCTCTCTCTCTCTGTTTTGAGTAAACGATATCGCTATCTTTTTTTAATTTCTTTTAAACAAGTTATCATGATATGTTCCTTGTTTGCAAAATAATAACATCATCTGATAAACTTTACTTGTTAACAGAGCAAATGCGTGCTTAAAGTGTTTTCTTCTCTTCACGAGTGTATTTCAATGCGTTATCTTAACGCGAAACGTTGTGCATTTTCATATAATTCGTGTTGCCGTCTATGCAACTATACGAACTTATCATATAGAGAATCTTCTCTTTTAAACTCTTCAATAAATTTACGGTTATACAATATATTTCGATTGGAATATTTCTATATAAAGCAGAGGAAAATATTACTGTAAAACAGGGTTTTCCAAATTTATGTAAATTGTGACCCACTTTTTAAAGGGGCAAAAATTCACGATTTATTTCTTTAAGCTTTAATAAATATAAAGAGAAGAGGGTAAACTAATTGTTATTTTACATAGTTATTTTACACAATATATGTAAGAATGACGTCGATTATAAATTATCGTATGTCGACGTAAATTATTTTTAGGCGCAAGTTTAATAATTGTAACTTTTATAATTATTATAGTTATTATAGAACTATATTATACTTTTATAATTACTATAGTACTACTTTTAGAACTATAGTAACTGTAAATAACTTTAAATGAATCCAAATGAATTTTTGCACGAATATTTATTGGAGTTTCATTAGAATATATAAAAAATTTAATAATCATTATTAATTAAATTTTTTATGTATACTAATGAAACTTCGATGAATAAATTCGTGCGAAAGTTCATTTGGATCCATTTATGCTCATTTTTATCAATAAATTAATTTTAATCTCGGTTCAATTACTCTTTGTTTTTTTCTAATCTTTAGAAGTGGCATTAAAAGTTATTTATAGTAATTATATTAAATCGCGTTTTGTAATATTTATTTGCAAATTTGATAAAGTAGCATTATTCAATAATATAAAAATTAAGGCAAATAAAAAAATAACTTTTAAATCAATAAGAGATTTGTGCTTAAATCTTATACAGGTATGCAAACATAATAATAGAACAATCTATGACATTTTTATATTTTCGATAATACTTTAAATTGTAATACATACGATCTCTAACAATCTAATTTAACATATGATATAAATATATTTAACTACGACAAGTAAGGATAAGCTTTTGCAAATACCAGTTTTATTATTACCTCGGCTATATTTCTTGTGTTTTATACTGACTAGAATCATCTTACCCATTGCAACGAAAGATAACTTTGCACGCAGTCGTTAGATCTAGATAATTTAACGAGCTCCTGTTATCTGATACAAATCGGATGTTCTTGGATATCCTTATGCGATATGACTTGTTATTTTGAAAAATATTATAATTAATATCATAAAAATCTAGCTTATAATAAATTTAAACATTTTATGCAGAAAAGTAAGATTCCATTTAATTAATCATTATAAATAAATTTAAATAAAAAAAAGTGATTACTGATAATAATTTTTGAGAATAATACAAATTATCTGTGTATTTCTAACTTTGCAATATTCATAAAAATTATTATATATGTTACATATTATATATATCTATGGAGACTGTGAAATAAAAGTTATTCTACCTTTTAAAGAATGAAAGAATGATTTTGTTGAAGTATCTAAAAATTTAATTACATGTGTAGCCAGAATTTCATATAAGGGGAATCTATATTGGATCTATTTTATTTTATATTATTTATTTATGAGTAATTAGATGACAAATAAATCATAAAAGGCACACATATTTCATTTACTACTTTATTTTTCTGTTAAAATTATAAATTGTCTTATAAATATTCGTATTAGAAAAATTTATAACACTACCCGGTTTAGATTCTCAAAAAATCATTCTAAAACTTTCATCTCCAATTTTAATATACTATATTATCCACATGTTTTGTGAGTTACACAAAGAATATAATGTAAAATTTTATAATTAGCCCAGTAGTGGCTGAGAGAACATTGGCTGTTATTTGATAGTCACTGAAAGTTCAATAGTGATTGACAGAACCTTGGC
>Ga0157362_1001237_pt1 | contig 10529 bp, 9 predicted proteins | sample AttlaeALBM3_FD_111480 | JGI IMG/M metagenome (GOLD analysis project Ga0157362, IMG submission 111480) | Fungus gardens microbial communities from leaf cutter ant in Ribeirão Preto, State of São Paulo, Brazil - Atta laevigata ALBM3 | ecosystem: Host-associated > Fungi > Mycelium > Unclassified ... | reverse complement strand
TTAACCTTATGGAGGCTGTCCTTTGTTCTAAGAAAAGGACAGATGACTATCTATGGGTAATTAATGAAGTCCATGTGCAAACATTGAGGTCTTCATATCTCCACTAATATTAATTGCCTTGGTACTGTTTTAGACTCATTTTAAGCATTATAAAGAGGGCTTCTCTGATGCCTAAAAGCAAAGCTTAGATTGTGGCAGTTTCCGAGATATTGGCAATTTAATAAATGGTACTATGGTAGTTACCAGTTGATCTGCCTAATATCTCAGCCATTATTGATTGCCTCAAGACATAACTGGTTTATATCAAAAGGTCTTTTCAAGGGCTTTCTGTAGTTGTTGAGACCATGAGAATTGATGAAGAATTGATGGAGATATGGCCAAATAAAGTTTGTGACATACAGTGTCCTTGCGTCTCTGCTTTTGGTAACCAGGGTCTGAACAATAAAAGTGCATTAGGCGGCAACAGAGTGCACTTAGAACAATAGGGATAAGACCAAATATTACGTAGTGATATTTGATTAGCTGCAGAGTCACTCCGGAGGGCTCCAAAGTCGTGTGTGAGAGATCCCCTTATATTTACCCTCCTCTAAGGTTGCTGTGCCTCGAAGCAACAGTTCTGGACTTGAAAAAAGCATCAAAGTCCATCTGGTGGATGTGTCTTGGGGCGGCTGGATACTTTCAATAGTATTCCGTGATGAGGTCTGGTGCCTTGACATCAGAGGCCACCTCCCAAGAGTTGTGTTCTCTGCTAAAACTCTTCCACTTGATTAGGAACTGGAACCTCCTCTGATGCCAGCGACTATCTAATATCTCTTCCACTTCCCACTCTGGTTCTCCATTGACAATGATGGGTGGCAGCAGGGCTTGCGGCTTCCTTCCTAGTATCGGGTCTTCCGGAGTGGCGGACAACTTTACCACATTGAACACTGGGTGCAACTGTCTCATTCTGTGGGGTAACTTGAGGCAGTAGGCTGATGGTCCTACTTGGTGTTCAATTTCAAATGGTCCTAGTCTGCAGTGTGATAACTTCAGAGACAGATATGTCGTTTTGATATCTGATGTGTCTAGGTATACCCAGTCTCCTGGTTTGAACATAGGAATAGGAGACCTTCTTCATTTGTAGTACCGTGTCATGACTTTCTGTGCCTTGCGGATTGCAGACTTGGCTTCTTTGGTGGCAGACTTCATCCTCTTGGTGAATTTATTGACCATCTCCAGGCCTGAGGGGTTTTGTTCTGGCTCAAAGCCCATATGGGGGACTTGTCCCATGTCCAGTAGGAATGGAGGTTGTTGTGTTGCAGAGTGAACATAGTTGTTGTGCTGGAACTCTGCAATAGGTAAGAGGTCGTACCAGTTGTCCTGTCACTCGTTGACGAATAGGTGGAGGAACTGGTCAAGTGTAAGAGGACCTCTCACACATGACTCTAGAGCACCCACAGTTGCCTCCCAACATGATTTCATTGTACAGACCCTGGTTACCAAAGAATGGAGAAACCAGAATGCAAGGATGCTGTAGTATATATATTGTAGATTATTCCCTTCAGGAGCCTTATCTAATTCTCTAAGGAATCTCCTGGAGGTAGGTTGTAACATATTCCATAGTATAATTTAACTGAGGAATCTCCTGGAGCGCTCTACTCCGGTCACCCTCACAGCAGAATTAGATCTTATTACCAGAGCCTTGGGAATTCTCAGTGGACAGCCACCCTCCGGTCGCCCTCTGCTAACAAACTCCAACCTTCTGATTACTTCGCTCTGAGGACAATATTGCTGTCCACAAACACCTCCCCAGGCATAGCCGATGCCTTAGACTACCTACAGCATCATCTCCAAGAGCTGACCAAATGCCAGAACGCTTCAGAATATGCTATTAACACCACTCTCGTGGCCCTGACTACTCAACTACAACAAATCACTCAACTTATGACCAGCCCTGTCCCTACCCCAACCGTCGCTCCGCCTCTGATACCTGCGTCTCCCCCTCCAGTTAGACCCTCTTCCCCTGTTCTAGCCACTTTGTCTAAACAGCAAGCAAGGCCAAAACTCCCCTTTCCCCCAGACTTCTCTGGTGAACGGAGTTCTAGTTGAGCTTTCCTCAACTCCTGCACACTATATTTGCACCTGGTCCCAGAGTATTTTAGCTGCAACAAGGAGAAAATCTTCTGGACCCTCGCTTTCTTCAAGGATAAACAGGCTGCAAAGTGGTCCGAGAACCTCTTTTGCCAGAAAGCAGACACTGGCATCTTCCCAATTCAATCCTGGACCAACTTCAAGCAACAATTCTAGAGTCAATTCTTCCCAGTCAACACGGAAGCAGATGCCATCAACACTTTGGAGGGGTCTTTGTACTATCAAGGAAACCGGACAGTAGACAATTACTTAGACAGTTTCCTGATCCTAACCTCGGATGCCGGATACATAGACCCCCGGACCCTAGTGGTAAAATTCCACTGCGGACTTAAATTGAATGTCCAAAGTCAAATCACTACCATGCCCTTCGGACAACCCACAGATACCAATCTGGAGGCCTGGTACACAGCAGCCCAAAGGATCGACCAGGCGTGGTTGGCAAACGAAGCATTCCAATCTATGCTCTGGATGACAACCTCAGCTTCCTCGCGTTCTACCCCTCCTTGGTCCACCTCTCTCTCAATGTTCTGCTCTCCTCAGCCGGCTCCACCCCCCATTCCACCAAGATTCCCTCCACCTACACCATCTGGAGGAATACCCATGGACATAGACGTAGTCCGGAAAATGTGCTCTTTACCTCTGTACGAGTGCTATCAGTGTGGAGAGACCAACTATCTTGTGAAGGACTGTCCCCACCACTTGGATGTCTAGAGATTAACTGCAGAGCAGAGGGAGGAATTGATTGAAGACTTAATGGCCCTGAAGGATGCAGTAAAGGAAAAAGAAGTTTGCTCAACCCCAGAAGAGGATTTTGCTTAGCGCGACTGGCAAAAAGTGCACCCTGGTTGCCACTAGTTAATAGGTTCACTGTATTAGACATAGAAGAGGTCAATACAGATATACGTGAGCCTATAGACACACTCTTTCTCTTTTCCTCCGCTCCAGACAGGATAGCCCAACCCTAGAGGCCAAAATGGGAAAGAAGGTTACCCAAACAACTCTCTGCCAACACCCTCAACGCTCGCAGGACATAGATTATCCTTCCGATAGAAATCAGTACCACAGACACCAGCAAGATGCATTCTGTCAAGGCGCTTTTGGACTCCGGAGCTATGGGCAACTTCATAAATCAAGACTTTGTCCATACAAAAGGTATTAGCACCCAGAGCATCTCTCACCCTATACTGGTGTACAACGTGGATGGTTCCCCCAACGAGGCCGGTTAGATCTCTGAAGTGGTGGATGTAGTCCTCCATTACAAAACTTACTGCAAAAGGACACTTCTCGCTGTCTCCAGCCTTGGAAGGCAAAGCATGATCCTTGGTTACACCTGGCTCAAGGACCACAACCCAGAGGTCAATTGGCAGACTGGAGAAGTACAGATGAACCAATGCCCTCCTCGATGTGAAGGATGTTGTGTGATACAAAAGGAACAAGTGTTGCGGAAGAGAACGGAGACTAGAGCCCTTAATGTCTGCTGATCTGGACCCCCTCTGGAGTATGCGGAAGACTCGGAGGAGGATGAGACCCCCGTCTGGACTTGCAAGGTTGAATAAGAGCAAGGGGACAGACTCTTCGTAACAAGAATCCTTTCGGAGTCCACTATGGAAGACGTATGTGCTGAAAGGGTGCAAAAGGGAATTGCACACTGGGACAAACAAAACAATGATGTGCCAGCTCCCAATTGCGTGCTAAAGGTCTGAGGGGAGATTATCAAAGTTGAAGATTTATAAATAATTAGAGAAAAAGGAATTATATGCAGCTCCAGTAAAATATAAGTTGGTGGCTGTAAAAGGATCGTGTAAGGGGACAACCTTAAGATCGCTTAGATAACCTGGTAGAGTTCGCATCAGCTAGTGTTCCCATAGATCCTTGGAGTCCGCGGTCTATAGTTCCCTTCCCTCTAGTTCGGGTCTCTATCACAGTACTACATAGCCATATCTGGTAGTATAGTTATTATTGTTCTGATATATGTGTCCATGGTGACTGGCACACAGACTAGGCTAGTCTAGTATAAGTAGCTAGTGATGTACGGTAGAATACCTTACCTCAACAATAGTTTGAGCTCCTGGGCTATCCATCGCTCTAACTTAATACGCCTGCTTTACTATACTGCAGTGTGACTGGGTGCCTCACTGAGTGTGCCCCTTACAATTTTGCCCAAGTCACTAGGCCAATGAATGTGCTTACGTGAAAGGATGAGAAGTGGCGGTGGGAAGAGCCTCAGCAGAAGGCATTCGATGAATTAAAGCAGGTTTTCACAACGAAACCAGTATTAGCAGCACCCAATCTAGACAAAGAATTTAGGGTGGAGGCTGATGTCTCAAATTATGCTACTGGAGGAGTACTCTTGATGAAGTGCTCCGATGACAAATGGAGACCTGTGGCTTTCATTTCAAAGTCTCTTAGTGATACAGAACGGAATTATGAGATACACGACAAAGAAATGTTAGCAGTTGTCAGATGTCTAGAAGCATAGAGACATTTCTTGGAAGGTGCTACAACCAAATTCAAGATCTGGACAGATCATAAGAATCTCAAATATTTCATGAAAGCACAGAAGTTAAATAGAAGACAAGCTAGATGGGCCTTATACCTATCAAGATTTGACTTTATGTTAAAGCATGTTCTGACTGGGAAGTCGGTATAAAGAAAGATAATAAGGACGAGACAATGATAAAGCCAGAATAGCTAGAAGTAAGAAAGACAGAAGTAGTAGAAATAATAGTAGATGGGATCGATCTACTAGAGGAAGTCAGGAAGTCAAAAGTGAAGGATGACGAAGTAGTAAAAGCAGTGGAAGAAATGAAGCGAGCAGGAGTAAAAACACTGAGAGATGAGGAGTGGAGAAAAATAGACGGCATTATGTATAAAGAGGGAAAAGTCTATGTCCCAAAAGACAAAAAGTTAAGGGCGGAAATTATTAGACTACATCATGACATGCCAATAGGAGGATATGGAGGGCAGTGGAAAACAGTAGAACTGGTGACTAGGAATTTCTGGTGGCCAGAAGTAACAAAAGAGGTAAAGAGATATGTGGAGGGATGTGATGTGTGCCAGCAAAATAAAAATTGCACAGAATAGCCGGCAGGAAAATTAATGTCAAATTCAATCCCGGAAAAGCCATGGATGCATATATTGGCAGATTTTATCACAAAACTACCTTTAGCACAGGGCTACAATAGTATCCTAGTAGTAGTGGATCGACTAACAAAAATGGTCCACTTTATACCAACTATGGAAAAGACATCAGCAGAAGGGTTAGCAAGGCTGTTCAGAGACAATGTGTAGAAACTGCATGGCCTGTCTGAGAGCATCATATCAGACAGAGGACCGCAGTTTGCAGCAGGGATAATGAGAGAGTTGAATGAGATGTTGGGGATCAGGACTAAATTGTCGACAGCGTTCTACCCACAAACGGATGGACAAACTAAGAGGGTAAACCAAGAACTGGAGCAATACCTCAGGATGTTTATTGACCATAGGCAAGAACAGTGGCCAGAATGGTTAGGAACCGCGGAGTTTGCGTACAACAATAAAGCACACTCCAGCACAAAAACGTCGCCTTTCAAGGCAAACTACGGACAAGACCCCAGGATGGGATTCGAGGGGAGAAAGAAGGGGAAATATGCGGGAGCAGAGAAATTCATGGAGAAAATGAAGGATATACAAGAAGAGGCAAAAGTGGCACTAGGGAAGGCGCAAGCAGACATGAAGAAATATGCCGACAGAAAGAGATCAGACATAAAGGAGTATAAAGCAGGAGACTTGGTCATGCTTAGTACCAAGCATCTGAAATATCAGATGATTGGAAGAAGGACAGAGAAGTTGACAGAGAGATTTGTTGGGCCTTACAAGATGAAGAAAATCGTATCAACAAACGCGGTTGAATTAGAGCTACCCAATACAGTAAAAATACATCCGGTAGTCAATGTTAGTAGAATACGTAGATACATAGGGCAAGTAGAAGGACAGAAGAAGGAGCAACCGGCTCCAGTCATAATAGAAGGGGAAAAAGAATGGGAAGTAGAAAGAATTCTGAACAAGCGACGAGTAAGAGAGAAGGATAAATACTTGGTACGCTGGAAAGGGTTTACAGCCGAATCCAATACATGGGAGGGGAAAGAGAATTTGAAGAACGCACAAGAAGTGATCGAAGAATTTGAGAAAGAATATCGGCGAGACATAGAAGATGTGGCATGGCAAGAACACAAAGAAACAATGTTCAAGCGAGGGGAATTGCCAGGGAAATTTACAGCGAAGATGTTATACAGGTGGTCAGACAAGAGGTATGACCAAGAATATTGGGGTAGGTTGGAGAGAAATTGGAAAAGATGGAAGGGCAAGAGACCAGCAAGAAGAAAGACGATGAAGACGATCCCAGAAGAGAAAGAAGTCAAGGAAGAAAAATCAGGAGTCCGAGAATGGACAGAGGAAGATGAAGATGAAATGGACAACATGGTCAACCCATACTATGAATTGTAGGAAAATTCCTCGAGATGAGAAAACTTGAAAGGGAGGTGATGTCATGACTTGGCAAATTGGCTAAGTCATTATTTCTTTTTCTTTTTCTTTTCTTTTCTTTTATTTTAAATATTGTTTTTCTTTCTCTTTTCTTTTAAAATTGTAATATCAATGGACGCGCGAGAGCAAGTCGACTCATAGGGAAGTGTGGGATAAAAGGACAGGGTTAGGGTTACTCTGCTTGTATAAATAGTATACAGAATCTAACGGGAACTCTATCAAGTTCTCTTTGTCAAATGCTGAACAAAAAGACAGTTGGCTTAATTCCAGTCATCGGACTTTAGCTGCTGACACTACAGTTCTCATGTTACTCGTCAGCTGACTTCTTTGTGACTGTGACTTGTGACTCTATGTGTGTGATGTGACCATGACATGACTATTCTGTGACCACTGTCATATCTTTTATGGCTCTGTGACTGTCACATGATATTTTCCACATTCCACCTTAGTAATAATCTAAAAGAAAAGGAAAAGAAAAGAAAAGAAATATTAAATAATGACTTAGCCATTTTGCCAAGTCATGACAAACTAGGTATTGTGTTATGCCCCTGTGACACCTCAGGCGCATGGTGATACATGCATACTGGACTATCTTTGGATTTATCTATGTAGCAGTATACCTAGGAATATAAGGTCACTACCACTGACAGGCCAATTGTTATGAGAGCCCCAGAGAGGAAGGAGTTTCCCATGCACTCAAACATTTGATCTCTAACATCAAGTCATATAATGGGATCAAGATATAAATAGCATGGGAGATTAGGTAACCATATCACATGACAAGGTCATGTGATCATAGAATGTTCTGGAAGAACATATGATTGTATAATAATAGGAACACAGCCACTTGTAAAGTAGTATAAGTAGGTAGTCAAATCCAATGGAGAACTTCATTGAGTTCTTCCTAAACACTCACCTAGAGTGATCCCTAAGTCATCAAGACACTGTAATAACACCAATCACTCGAGAACCAGCAGAGTTGAGCCCGTGGCCCCATGGCATCATTGCTAAGAATAGGAGCTTAGTCAGGAGAAAGAAGCCTCATGTGGAAAAGTCTGGAAAGACACCCATCACAAAGGAACAGGACTAGCAGCCTGGCAGGAAATAAGAATAGCCAAGGCATCACTCAATCACTGATGGCTAAGAATAGGAGCACATCAAAACTGATCCACTATGATCAGAAACAAAGGAGTAACAAAGAGCCTTAGGGAGCTGTGGAAACAACACCCAAAACTCTCTAGGCAAGAAAGAAAAGAGTCAGGTCCTGAGTCACTGAGATAAGCCAGAGAAAAAGGGAGACCACTGCAGGATCAATAGTAGGCAACCTAGTAACTTAGCAAGGGCAGAGCAGACCTGGCAAAACTAATAGGAAATAATTGAGAAAAGACAAGGAGGTGTGGGATTCCCTATTACTACTGGAGCAATTGTTGTAATAATAGATTATAACTGGGTTTATTATTTTCTCTATTTTTTTGTATATTTATTTTGTATTTCTCTAAACCTATAAAAACCCCCACTTAGTAGAAAGAGGGCAAGCAATCTCAGTCACCTCTTTCCTCTATTTGGGTTTTCAAAGTGGAAATCTATTTTTAGAGTGATCAGATCAGTGATTAAGTTGCTTCAACTCAAGACTGAGTCAAACCAAAGAGACTACAGGACAAAGTGACTTAGCTGCAGGGGCAATATCATAGGAGCTCTAAGACAGAGTTTAGCATTGCTAGGGAGTCAAGTTATACAGAGAGGATTCAAAGTCTTATATCTGATCATATAGTCAAGAGTACTACTGTGAGAATAGTCTGATCACATAGCTAGAGAGTGCTACTATGAGGACAACTTTGAAACAGGGCATTTGTAAGGGAATCCCTCACACACAACTCTAAAGCCTGTATTAGTCCTCTGGTATCATGCCATACAAACGTTTAGGCAAAATAAGTGACATTTTTCACCATAATAACCAGAATAACCGGCTCAAGAGAAGAGCTCAGCCCCCTAGAGATGTTTCTCTAAATGTCCAGTCGTAGACTCGAGCATCTAGCTTGAGTAGCAGAGTAGTGGCTGTGACCACCGCTACATATGCCTCATAGATGCTTGCCCAGGCACTCCGTATCAGATTTCCAACAGATTTCCCTTCTAGAAGTACTCTCAAGGACAGAAGCAAACTTAGATGGGTTAGTGTAACCCGAGCAACATCATACCTTAGTAGCCAGCAGCATTATTTATAGAAGAGTTACAATCAGATCTGAGCCATCATCGCTGATGGCTAATTATAGCAAGATCAAGAGAGTCGAGCCACTGTGGGGTCACATTGCAATGGCAGTGGAAGGAAATTGGAATCTGGAAGAGCAAAAAGACATAGAGGAGGTAGAAAGAAGAACAGAGAAGCAAAAGAGAGAGACAGCAGGAAGACTAGATGAAGATAACGTGCTTGAGAGCAAGACAACTCGAGATCACCATCTCTGTCTACAGCCCGGCAAGAGGCCTGAGACCCAACCATAGTCCATGAAAGGATCCCCGGAGTAGGACTAGAAGAGTAGGGAGTGGTCACTCAGTGCTTGGGAGGGGCGCTGTCTTATCATTGCGGCCTTGCTATGTTTGGGAATTTGGAGGTTTTCTTTGTCTCACTTTCTTTGTTGTCTCTTTGCTTTGTAATCATAATAGGATACTCTAGGGCACAGAGAGGAACAAAAAGAAACACACCCCACCATCATTCCTCTCTGTTACTCTAGAGCTTAACGGCTATTTTGAGTGACTAAGTTTCTAATTTTCTAAGTGTTCTACTTTACTTTCTAAAAACTCACCAAACCTCTCCCTCGACGGGAATTCAAGTCCCAACAGACTTGGGCATTTGCTTACACTAGGAGTTAATAGCTCGCTATGTGTTATTAGATAATGTGAGACAAACGCATGTCTTAGAGATCCTATTACGGTGAGATCTACCTTGAGTAGGTTCATAAATACTTTATTATTATTTCTTTTGGTCTTTTGAGTTGTACTCTATTATTCTCAAGCTCTCTTTTTATATTTGATCATCTCCCCAGTGCCTACTTGTTAGCACACAATTGTGAAACATCTTGGGGATCTTTTACATTCTCATTTGTTATCACTCTTGTTCTGTGATCAATTCCCTTTGATCCCCATCACCAGAGTGACCCTGCAGCTGATCAAATATTACATAGTAATATTTGGTCTTATCCCCATTGTTCTAAGTGCACTCCATTGCCGCCTAACGCACTTTCATTGTTCAGACCCTGGTTACCAAAAGCAGGGACGCGAGGACACTGTAACATATATAATGTAGATTATTCCCCCTAGAAGCCTCATCTAATTCTCTGAGGAATCTCCTAGAGGTAGGTTGTAACATATTTCATAGACTATAATTTATCTGAGGAATCTCCTCGAGCTCCACTCCAGTTGCCCTTACAGCAGAATTAGATCTCATTACCAGAGCCCCTGAGATTCTCAGTGGACAGCTGCCCTCTGGTCACCCTCTGCTGACAAACTCTGGCCCTCTGAGTGCTCCACTCCAAGAGAGATGTTACTCCCTATGGATACCCCCCCAGGCATAGCTGACGCCTTGGGCTACCTGCAGCACTATCTCCAAAAGCTGACCAAATGCCAGAACACTTCAGAACATGCTATTAACACTACCCTCGCAGGCCTAACCACCTAATTACACCAGCTTGTCATATGACAGAAAATACCCAATTAATAAATATAATTTTCTTTTTATTTTATATTATTACTAAATTTTTGGTCCTAAACTCCTGTTGTCTACTCCTATAGGATCACAATGTAGACTAATTACTTGTACTCCTCCTATTCCGGACTTAGTATAAGTACTCCAGTAGTTACATCCTAGTTCCTTAGTTCGTAGA
>Ga0157362_1001236_pt1 | contig 10532 bp, 4 predicted proteins | sample AttlaeALBM3_FD_111480 | JGI IMG/M metagenome (GOLD analysis project Ga0157362, IMG submission 111480) | Fungus gardens microbial communities from leaf cutter ant in Ribeirão Preto, State of São Paulo, Brazil - Atta laevigata ALBM3 | ecosystem: Host-associated > Fungi > Mycelium > Unclassified ... | reverse complement strand
GTGAGAGTGCAGAAAGATCTCTGCCCACATACCGACACGTTCGAGTTAACCGTTCGGTTCCCATTCGGTTTGGCCCCAGTAAAAATTTAATCATCCATCATGAAATCTACCATAAAGAACAATAATTATATACATATAACATAATTGTCATTAAATGCAGCGCATTTACATTCATAAAACATTTGATAAACTAAAGATATACACAAAAACTAAATACAAAAAATAAATGTAAAGAATAGTAAAATAAATATTTGATATGGGAATGTTACATACATTATTATAATTTTATTATTAAAAAAAAAAGGAATTTTTTATCGTTAAAATAATAGTGTAAATTATATGGAATCTTTTAAACTACCAAAATATAATAACTAAGTTTCCATGACAAAAAGAATCTTTTAAATCCAAATGACATTCAATTTGTAAACTGTTAGCGAAAGAATAGCAATGATACTCCGAAACGAATGTCTGTTGTCACTTAAAGGTTGCAGGATTTTTCCTATAACAGTAAGATTCTATAAAATATATATTGTTACCATTTCCTATGCTTGGTGTTCAGGATCATCTTCTCTAATCATTTTTTGTTTTATTAAATGATGTCTCTTTTTTGTAATATTCCATTAAGTTGAAACGAGAATAATCTTCCAATCGTATCCGTTATTATTTCTGTTTTTTTTTTTATAATTTTCTGTTTTTAAATAATTCATAATTAATGTCAAAATTTAAAATGGATTTTATTTTATTTGTGGTGTAATATGAAAAGCACTTACAGAATTAGAATACATATATGTGTATATAACATACTTATATTATATCTATATTATTATGCATATTAAAATATGAAATATATAAATTTACATACAATTTTTACTCTAAATGCGATATGAATTATATTATATAAAATGAACTTAAGATTGCGCTTATTGAATTTTTTACGGAGCTTTGTATCACATATTCTTTTAAATCTAAAACAATATTTGATATTAGGATAATGCAGTGATTGATATTCTGCACTCATTTAATTAATATACAGCATCCAAAAGATTTCCAAAATTGTATTAACAAATGAATGTAGAATAACAAGTTTAATTATTATAGCGTTCTAAAGTAATTTTATTCTTTCGATATACTGATTCTAGTGCAAAAAGATTAAAAGAAGTTATAGAACTTATCGAGGACTTATTCAAGAAAAACAAGACAAAAGAATGTGAATAGAAGGGGAAAACTATTGTTTTTTTTTTATTAAAACCTGTTAGACAGAAAAATAAAATACGCCAGTATTTTTTTCTGTTAAATAATTATTTTTTGAAAGAACTATATATAACTATGATCTCCATCTATTTTCTATTTATTTTCTTCCATCTTTTGATGCGATTTTTTTTTACGTTCGGAAAATTCTGTTAAATAAGACCTGTTTTGAAATTTTCGATATTGGAAATGATTCGTAGTTTCGGAATTTCATTGATTTTCTAGATCTTATCTTTATCGAAATTTCGACCTGACTGGTTTTTTCTGAGCTACAATCCATTATTTCAAAGTCATTGTTGTACAAAAAAAAATAAACTACTAATATAATGGTCTTCGGGTGACAGGAAACTGCTACTTCAAGTTTATCAATAAAGCCTTTATCTTTAAAAACATTTTGGAACAGGAACGGCGCCGAGTCAAGAGTAACCGAAATTCAGTATAGGGAGAACATGATCAAAAGACCGTCGGCTTTCTTGTGAGAGCCAATTGAGTCAACGGGCCCTTCGGGCGTTCTCAGCTGATGGGCCCCACAAGGTTGGGCCTTGTGGGGAGGATCTTTCCATCGGGGTAGAGTGTCGACGTCAGTGTGTCCGGTAGAAATCTCCCCCGGCAACTGATGAGGCAATTTTGGTGGTAGGCCGCGATGCATGGTGCATTGGCTCCTGCACGTCGCATAATTCCTGGTAGCTTCATGTACGCACGCACAGTAACGTTTACATACTCTGTTATTTCTGCAGCCGCATGAGACATATCAGGAATATATAAATGAGGGAATTACAGCAATATAGTCCTTCAATGCAATTAGCGTCTCTAAATGCGTTGCACAGAAGTTACCGCGGATACTTGATAATTAATCTTTACTTAATCAAATGTTATGCCTTTATTTATTTAATTGTTGAATTTAATTGTTGTGGAGATAGCTCCAAAATTTTTGCTCTTAATTTTTATTTTAATCGATCTGTTTTAAAATCATCTCTCTCGCAAATAAAGAATTAGAATATAGAAGAGTTAATTATATGAAACGCGATTAAATAATAAAATGTCAGTCTGTATATTTAAAAATCTTAAATTTAAAGATTTTTGCTAACAAAAATGTTTTAAAAAAAAATCTTATTTTAAATTAATGTTTACTTTTTTGGATTCAACATCCGTCTTAATGAAAATATATGCACCATGAAAAGAAAGAATACAGTTACGACCAAGTGAAGAAAAACAGATATCGGATGACTTTCGAAACTCAAAGGATCCTATGTTTTTAAATTTATTTCTAAAAAGATTCCATGAATGATTCCACTTAGACATGATTTGAAAATGAATTATTATGTAAAAACAATGCGCAATTTTATTGTATTAATGAAACAAACGGACGTTTTCCAGTTTACTCGAGCAAAAGAGAACGCTCAGCTCCGTTCATTAAAAAGCCGCATTTATAAGAAGAAAATAAAGAAGAAAGAGGAAGATTTGTGCACGCCAGCGGATGTTCTGAATACATTGAATACGCAATCGCGCGAATCGTAGACACGTTCCCGATTTCGCCGACCGAAAATAATGGAACCTGCCATGTACACTTCTGTGCGTCGTACGTATTCCGTCTTTGTGAATCGAGAATGCGAACACGAGAGCTACGTAACCCCCTACGCGTGCTTCCGGTGAATCAGGTACTCTCACTGTTCGTCGTACAAGCAATTCTTGGTTTCCGTTCGGCAGGTTGAAGGAAATATCCACACACATACATATATATTTTACGAAAACAAGAATGAACATTCTTACGCAACCTTTAAAGAATGTGAACTCTGTCGATTTCGGTCACTCAGATCAGTAAATATGAAAAAAGAATATCTAAATTAATCGCTAAAGATGTAGCGATTAAGAATTTAATCTTATTTTTATGTTATACTTAAAGTTATACACAATTAAAAAAAAAGAAAAGATAAACGATAATTAAAATAACCAGAATTTATTTTATTAGCTTAATACTTCGATCGAATAATTTATAAAACGTTTAATGAGAGATTATTCAAAGATTTATTAGATTATTTTCTTTTGTTATTCAGTTTCTAAATCAATAATTTCATATATTTTACAGGAGAATAATAATATATTCACTGACAATATATATAGTTATAATTATACAGGGAATTAATTAAGGAATGAATTAAGAAAAAATTCTACATAAATATATTATGTAGAATTTTTTATTAAATATTGATATATTGTGTTTGGTCACAACCGAAGTGTTAACTTAGGTAATATATACACTTATTGTAGTCTGTTCTGTAGTCAATGTATATACATTTACTAAAGTTAATACTTCGACTGTGACATCTAGATACAAAATATCAATGTACTGATGACAGTTATTAAAAACCAGTGATGATATAATCCATCGAACCCGTTAAACTCGTATGACCAATGCCTTGTCAATAATATTAATCACTAAAACTGCCTGTGTCCACTTAGATTTTTATTTCTGAATGAGAACGATTCTTCCTCTTCAACAAAGAGAGTTACAAACCACTCTCGATCTTTATCTATGAAATATTTTTACTATCAAGAGTCTCAAAAGCATAATTCAAGTAGACATTGAGTCTAACCACTCTGTTTTTAGTTGCTATAGATCCAGAAAGCATCGAGGCAGTATTTTATTTAATACAAATTTTATTTAATACAAATTTTTTACAAATCGCCAGAAATATTTAAAAATATATACCGAAATCTAGTTTTATATATACTAATATACAGAATGAGATATTTAAAGTGTTACAAGCTTATCTCTAAAAATAAAAAAATGCTTCAAATAAAATTCAGAGATAACATTTTAAATGGCCACCTTGTATATTAAATCCAGTTTTATATCCTAAATTATTAATATCAAACTTTATATCGCGATATCGTAAGTGACTCGAGATTAAAGACTTAGATTACCATGCAAAATTTATCAATATCTATTCTCGGATGTACATATGTCAAGTGCATTCTTCGTTTCACAATAGATAAGTATACTGGTGAAATAAATTGGAGCCGATCGAGTCAAATTAATATGCTCTCCAAAATATTAACACTGGACCGGCATTTCTTATATGTCTTTCGCTGGTCTGCAATCCAACGACGGTTAAAAATTACATAACACTTCCTCTCGCTTTATCCAGCGTTTCTCCATTCTTTTTTATTTCTTCTACCGCTCCGGTATGCCGTCAGAGGAGAAGATTCTTTCTTTTTCTCCCATTCTCTCTCCTCTCTTTCTTTCGACTCGACCAGCGACGACGTGGCGGGCTCTCGGTTGCCCCAGCAACAGCGGTAAGTTCTTGAACGAACACGCGGATAGTTCCGAGTTTTTATGTTGCGCGGGAAACGACAAAGTGGTCCATCTCTCTAGCGCAAACCGCCTCGCTTCGAGCAATCGCTCGGTGACGCCCTCATGGAAGCGATCGTTAATAAAATAATTAATCGCTAAACGCTAAATCTTATTTTCTAGTGCGAAGAACGAGTTCCTCTTCTTTTTCATCGCGATATCGAGTCTCTCTCTCTCTCTCTCTCTCTCTCTCTCTCTCTCTCCGACTGTTAGTCAATCATCTTACGAGACGTACGTTATGGCTTGGATTACCTGTCCATGCCGGCTTGCCGCATCCGCCCGCGCCTGTGATCTACTATGTATAGAGTATCGTTCTAAAAATTTCTCTCATAAGAAAAACTGTGATGTATGAAAATAGACAGAGATAAGAAGCAAAGTAGGATATCACTAGCGGACAATGAGATAATTCCTAGAAATGATCGATCAGATAGGAGATGGGATCAGAGGAAAATGCATAAGTAATCTTATCCTATCGAAGGGCGTGAGAGAAAAATATTGACATTGATTGATTAGAAATAAAATGTAAAATTCATAAACGAATACTTCTACCTATTGTTGACTGGATTGTTACATTTATTCTCTGCTCATTTTTTTTATAATACAATGGAATTGCAATTTGTCACTTTTTTTTATAGCATATTTTTCTATAATTAAAATATATATAGTTGTGTGGCTCCAAGATAAATAAATCAAATATAAATAAATTCTCTGTATGAGTCTCTGTAGTTGTTGATGCATAAATAATTATATTATATAAATAATTATATTATAAGGTATAATTTGCGAATAACGGAATGTACTAACGAAATCGACTGCAAATGTTTCAATTCTGGATTTCAGTCTTCAGTGCGGAAGTGTTCAAGTATAAATAGTGTGTATCTGATTTCTGCACTGAGAAGAAGTTAAACTCAGAATTAAGATTATTTGCAATTAACTTCATTGATATGTAACATTTCTTTATAAATTACATCTTATCGCCATATAAATATATTATTTACTCTGTGAAGACTCATGTAAACAATTTACTTATATTTGTATTGACTTATATTACTTTTCTATAATCATCAAAACAACTACATCACAAAACTTTTTTCAAGATCGTGAATGATCAGATTTTAGATAGAATGCCGTATACGTTAGATTATCATAAATTTTGACACTCCCATTATCCGAGCCTTTCAGCCTTCTTTGATGTGTAATCCTTGGTATACGTCTATATTCATCAATGTTAGAGAGATATTTGATAGTCGAGAGTCATAGTAATCGGGGCGACTCGATCTTCTACGGGAGATTATTGGAGCGTGAACTTCCGCAGGTTTTCCAAACGATTACACCTGTAGCTGCGAAGAAGCCCGACACGAAGCACACCCTTATCGCTTCACGTACATGCTGACGTGTACCGAGTCTCCTCCACTTCCTTCACTTGTTACTTCAACCGCGATTCCTTCTTCCGTGCACGCGCGTACCTTCCATACCTTTTGCGTTTCCTGTATTTTCTACCAGTGCATCAGCGACTAATGCGATCAGTGTGCTCTGAATATTTGAACGTTTCCAGCATCTTCAATCCAAGTTACTAGCGTTGATTGTTCTTCGCTTTTTTTTATCAATTGTCTTCATATAAAATCTTCATATAAAATTCTTTTACAAAAAATAGTTACTTAGGGCTAGGGATGTTCGATCTCTCTCAATTCAATCTTTGAGAAGATTGATCTTTTGAACATAAAAGAGCGAGTTTTATCGATCTTTTTTGTGATTTTGTTGTGAGTCACTTGTTTAGTTGATTCGATCCGATTTTTCTCGGTAGAAATGCGTTTCCTATTTAAAATACTACCCAAATATCTGATTACGCAGTAAAATGTAAATGAACCGACAACCGTAATCGGCACAATTAAAACTAAGGATCATGGCAAAAAAAACTTCAGTTTTTAATAATATTTTACTCAGGGAATCGATTATGTATCTAAAATGAAGTAAAAATGATAAAAGTGAGCAAATTTATCATTTCATTATTACACAACTAGTAAATTTGCATTTTTGTAATTTTGACTTCATTTTAAGATGCATAATCGTCTCCCAGGTTGGTAAAAATCATTTTAAACATGTTTTGTCAATCAATATTTTTAACATGTTTTTTAATACTGTTTAAGACACATTTTAAATATTGAATACATATTTTTAAAACAATGTTTTGTTTAAAAAAAAAACATTTTTTGTCAACTCTGATTTTACTACATAAATAGATTTTCTCCAAGAGATCAATCTTTTTAATCCGATTTCTCTGATGAATCAATCCATCAGTTGTTACAATTCGAAGTCGATTCAAAAATCAATCGTTAATATGAATCACACATCTCTATTTATGACTTGTGCGAATTTTTTCTTGTAAATGAAATTATAGTACAATACATTAGGGAATATACAAAATTACTATTTTTAGGATAAATTGTAAACTGCAAATGTGTGAGTAATAATAAGATTCAGCATTATTGGATTCTCATTTATTTATTTTGTATTCAAAGAAATGCAATAGATTTCTTTATTCTCTATACCGACATTTAAAGAAAAGACATCATCCCTCTGTAACGACCGGTCAGCGTGAAAGGACCATTCCATTGCAAAACGAACAGCGGTAGCGGTAAATTAACCGTCTTTGCTTTCCATCCTTATCCAGCATCTTTAACCGTTTCTCTTTTCTCTCCTTCTCTCCAATCTCCTTACTTTTCTTGTTTTTACTACGTTTGTTTCTCTTTCTTCTTCATCTTCCTGCATCTTCTTTTCTTTCTTCTTCTTCTTCTTCCTCTTCCTTCTTCATATCATACCTCTTACCCTTCTTCTCCGAACCAGACACATAGGGAGAGAAATGCAATTCCGGAGAGCGCAACACCGCCATTTCGCTGATGATGGAGCAACGGCCCTTTCAGTTGACGTCTGCGTATATTGAAGTCGATTGTACGTACACATTATTTGTCTCCGATCTTCCCTTAGGCAGCACGAGAAAAATTATCTGGGATCACTTTTGAAAATAAATCATGCTTGTTTAATCCATATGTTCCACATTTCTTCTTTTTCTGCCCTGTCTTGCAAAGTCTTCAATGTCAACTGACTCTTTATTCTTGTCCTAGTTGAAATGACTTTAGTATTATTATACTTGTATAATAACAGTCTTATATATATATATATATATAATTATATTAACGTTTATCATTTTCACTGTTCGTAATAGTCGTATTTCTTTATTTTAATTTTGTACTTGATGTGTTTTTAAAAACTCCAAAATACAGAGTTCAATATTTTTATCTTTATATATATATATGTAATGACGATACAGATAATGACAGTATCAACAACAAAAGTTCAGCGTTTCAAAAAGTTAAATTATCGGAGATAAAAGCGACTTTGGTATGCTCTTGACAACGGCTTTTTTGGAGCTGGTTTTATTCGCACAAAGTCGACGCCGTGGGTGGAGCCTCTAGAACCCCTGGAAGTTTTAACTTATATATATTGCAGGAGGGCAAAAGAGTCTTTTCGAAGTGTTGTGTATAACCAAAGGATGGTTATGGTTGTGGTTATGGGAAATTCGATTTGCACCTCTCGCTTACTCTCTGGACCGCTTTGTTATCAAAAGGATAACTTGCGAATAGGATTCTGTGGATTAATGTTCTTTCAAACACGCACATAAGGTCATATTCAAATACACATGATTGTAAACCAACTATGTAAAATTTGTAATAAGTCAAGAGATTAATCATTTTATATACAATTGTAACTTGATGGTTTCAGACTTTTCGAATGCGAAACTTGCATAATGTATAAATGAGACTTTCGTAGTTTTGTAAAACATACTCGAGAGATTAAAAAGTCGATGCATTAAAGACATCATATTTATATATATATATTTTTTATATTTCATATATTATTTTTTAATTACTTTTAATTTTTGTGATAATTCTATCCTCAACATCGAATTTAAATAAGTTATTAAATAATTTGATTAATGTGTTTTCTACGATTAGCTCAAATATTCTAGATGTATCTTCATCGATTTCTACTATTGATTGGCACGATTCTGAAAGTTACATTAGAATTCGTTGTGATTTCTGATAAAGGAATGATACACAGGAATGATACACAGGAAGTTACGTCATAAAATTAAAAATTGTTCGCGATAAGATTTCTTATTAAAACGTTTTTATTTATAATATTTCTTATTTCTATTCAGTTTTCTATTTCTTAATGTACGATTTGAATTTTTGACTATATTTTGAAAATTTCGCTAACACGAATAGCTTCAGTAGTCACAAATTGAAAATGCGAGCAATTAATTTATCGGCATGCAATCTATAATAAATATATAATAAATAATTAAAAGATGTATTTATAACAAAATATTGTTTAAAGTAGAAAACAATCTGAATAGCAATCTAGATATTTGACCGTTTGCATAAGATAAACAACTTTAATTACAATGACTTTGTAGTGGTGATTTACAATATAATAAGATAACGTTTACCATTCCTTTTGTCAGATTATTTTAAGAGTCAGTTACTTGGTTCCAAGGAACCAAAGATCAAGAGAAATTCCGAAAATATATCCAGACAATTAGTTGATTACAAAATCATACGTAATCAAAATAAACATTACGTAATCAAAATATACATTACGTAATCAAAATAATTTTTATTCCGCACTTGCACTTGCAAAAAATTAAAAAACAAAACGCTATCACTCGTAAAATCTCGTTGGTGAACCACTGTAGGTAAGAGGTGAAAGAACTATAAACAAGAACTGAGAAAGGACGTGCCTACTTGAACATTTTCCTCGTTTGTTGACGATCCGGTTGCTATGCGGTGTCGATGTTGGTCCAAGGGCAAGAAGGAGGCGAAGGAGGTAACGGAGATGCCGTTGTAGGATTATGCGAAGGTACAGAACGGAGAAGGATGAGAAAGTTCGCCGGAGAAGCGTCGTCATCAGCGATGACGGTTGGAACATTCAGGATAGAAAAGGAACAGGAGGTAAAGAGAGGAGACAAGAAGAAGACAGAAAAAGAGAGAAGATAGGAGGGAAGACTCCAATGATTGGAAAGCCGCAAACGCGACAGGAGTCGAAAGAAACAAAGAAGCATAAATAAAAAAATTTTTTTATGATAAGAATTATCCGCCAATATTACCGAAATTGATCGATAGTGGACGAAGAGAGTGGGAAAAATTTCAGACTGAATTTTTTTAAAAAAGATATTAATCTTAGATGTGCAGTATTATAGTTTGCATCAAATGAAGATAATATGATAATCAGAATTTTAGGTAGATATTTTATTCATGTCTTCTTCCTTATGACTGTATTTATTGATTAGATATCATTAAATACGAATACTTTTTTAATGTAATCTATATTGAAAGAAAATCGAAAGAATGATAGAAGACGACACTACATCCTTAGTAACAGAGACTAACACGAAAAAAAGAAAAAAATATAGATATGCAGTCGGAAACTGATCGATAGGGATTTGTAATTCTTTAGATTTTAGGTAGATGATCGTATATTCTGAATTTCTCGAGAGAGATCAAATTTAAATCTCCTCGTAGATTTAACGGACGTCAGTCTAGTTTCCGATCTCATCAATCTCCTGTACCTGGGTCCTAGAAACGATAATAAGATATTCCTTGCGCCGATAACGAATTTGTAGGAATCGATGAATTATCGCTGGGATCCGCCGTGGAAACGCAACGGCTTGTAAAGGCACACGGAATTCCGCGCGTCTCGCCAGTCTCGCTTCTCTGTTTACAAACAAGCGGTTTCTGCCCTTCTCCCTCTCCGTGGCCTCCACTCCACTTCGCATTCCCTTTTGATGTCCTCCCGCCTTTCTCTTCACTTCTTCACGGTATTTCTCCATTAATCCTCTCCTCTCTCCCACTCTCTCTCTCTCTTTCTCTGT
>Ga0157362_1001235_pt1 | contig 10533 bp, 10 predicted proteins | sample AttlaeALBM3_FD_111480 | JGI IMG/M metagenome (GOLD analysis project Ga0157362, IMG submission 111480) | Fungus gardens microbial communities from leaf cutter ant in Ribeirão Preto, State of São Paulo, Brazil - Atta laevigata ALBM3 | ecosystem: Host-associated > Fungi > Mycelium > Unclassified ... | reverse complement strand
GCCAAAATCAGCTGTTACTATGAACCATTCACAACAGCTGGAGCTATCTTTAGGGAAACGGACCGAACTAATTTGTACTCCCAATATTAACGTATTTCATAAAATTATATTTTCTAAAATGATTGGTTGTTCTGCACCAAACTGCAACAATTCTGCAAAAAAAAGATTACATTATAAAAATGTTACCTCGTAATCCTGAACAAAGAGTAAAATGGATAGTAAATGTAGAGTGATTAAAGAATCCAACTAATGCTTCATATCTTTGCGAGGTTTGTTGTGAGATTTAGTATTATTTAATTTTTTAAATAAAGTAATATTCTTTTTCATTTTGTATAAGTTCATTTTGATTCCAATAATGTGGAAAAAAGAATTGATGATCTTAAAAAATTAAAACCTAATGCTGACATTTTTAGATTTTATCTTAAAAAAAGGGATAACGAAAAGAATGAAAGATATAAAGAACTATATGATCCGTATTCAAAATCCATTTACAACGATATAGTATGTTAGCGCGCTAACATATTATAATTTAAGTTATGCATACTATAAAATTTTAGAAATAAAAGCGTTCTAAATACGAGCCTATATAAATAATTATATATATAAATAAATAAAACTATATAAAAAATAAGTTAATATAATAAATTAATTTAGAAGAATTGAATTTATTTTTTCTTCTAGCAATATAAGTGACTTAAATCAGAAACAGTCTAAGTCTAATTGTATACAATCTGAATCACTTGAAAAATCAGAAAATAATCCTAGCAGTATAGTATTTAGCTATCACAAAAAGGAACTCTCATCAGTCTTTAGAAATACAGGTGTATAAGCTTAAATCCGCTGTTTGCTGCATAGGTGGCATTAGTGAGCGTACAAAGCTACCCTAGGCACACAACACACTTTTTTTTATTTATGTTTGACATCTATCAACATTAACCAGTGCACATCATCAGCAATTTCATACAACATATATTTTTCCTTTCGTAATCATGTCTAGTTTTTTGCTAAAAAAAAGCTTATGCGGGAAGCTTTGCTTTTCTGTTTCAATTTGAAGAAATCGACTGCCGAATCGCATCGAATGCTTGTAAAGGCCTATGGCGACAATGCTTTATCGGAAACAACGTCCAGAGGTTTCGCCGGTTCACTGCCGACAATTTTGACCTGAGTGACAAGAAGCGTGAAAATCGGCCCAGGAAGGTTGAAGATTGTCAATTGGCTCTTTTGGACGATACCCAATCGCAAAAAATGCTTGCCGAGCAATTGGGTGTTTCTTAAGCAGTCATTTTCATGCGGCTACATGCCATGGGGAAGGTTCAAAAGATCGGAAAATGGGTGCCGCATGAATTGAACGATAGGTAGATGGAGCGGCGCCAAAACACATGCTAAATTCTGCTTGCCAACAAGACAAAAAAGAAAGTCGTTCTTGCATCGGATTGACAAGCGATGAAAAGTGTATCTTTTTTCAGAATCCTAAACGCAAGAAATCTTGGATTGAGCCCAACCATCAACATCTTCCTCAAGATCGCTTCGGACGGAAGACGATGCTGTTCATTTGGTGAGATCAGGAGGGTGTCATCTACTATGAGCTGTTAAAACCTGGTAAAACTGTTAATACTAACCGCCACCACCAACAACTGATCAAATTGCATCGTGCTCTGCGTGAAAAAAGGCCGCATTATCGGAAAAGACATGACAAGCTGATTTTCCTCCATAACAACGCACCATCGCATACGTCAACAATGGTCCAAAACTGCTTGGAGACACTCAACTGGGAAGTGTTACCCCATCCCGCTTACTCACCAGACCTGGCATTCTCTGACTATCACCTGTTTTCGTCGATGGGTCCCGCGCTCGCTGAACGGCACTTCGATTCTTAAGAAAATGGCTTGATTATTGGTTTGCCTCGAAAGATGAGGAATTTTTTGGCATGGTATATACAAATTGCCCGAAAGATGGGAAAAATGTATAGTTAGCGAGGACAAGTACTTTGAATAAATTTATTTTTGCTTCCTAGGAAAAAAAAATGTGTTTTTCTGACTAAAAAACAGCGGATTTAAGCTTATACACCTGGCTTATATAATACGAGCATACAATGTGACTTCATATGAATCTGGACTATCCAACTTCGTTATCGAATTTTAGTGAAGATAGTGCTATGCTAAAAAAATCGTGCATAACATTAAATAATCCAGATTCTACTGTAGATCTTTTCTAAAAGTGAAATCTTTTATATACATCATATGCTTACTTTAAGCAGAAAGTACAAAATTTATAAGCAATAATCGACAAGTAATATAATAAAATTCGACAAGTAATAATCAAGAATCAATAGAAGAGATTGAAGTATTATTACGTAAGCACGAAAAAAAATTTGCACAAACAAGCAGCATAAATCATAATATTAAAAAAAATTAAAAGCTACTAAAGAAGCACTCTTATAGAAATAAAAAAAGAAAATAATAAAAATTTATATAAGATTAGATTAAAACAAATTTTTATACTGATTAAATTCGTACTTTAATAACAAACCCTAAAAGAAAATGGCATTAGTCTAATGATACAATTAAAACATTACGGTTAAAATTTGCTTGCGGTGAATGTGATTACATAAAATTAAAAAGACTAAATATGCTCTTATTAAATGCTTGAACGCTTCAAATGAGATTCAAGAATTACAGTTTTCAAGTAAATCGAATGAAATTTTTGAATTTTTGAAGATTAAAATATCGCAATTTCAAGATGAAAGAAATAAAGAATGTTCTCTTGTTATGGATAAAATGCGGATTGCAGAAGAAAAATATATGATTCATCAACATATTCTTATTTAGGAAAGGTCATATTGTTTAATCATATAGGTATTGCAACACACGGTTAGTATTCAGATCGAGATGGGAAGCAAATTGTTTGCTATTATAGGAGTGGACGTGATCGTCGAAGAGTCGAGTGCCTCCCTCGTGTTGTGGTATGTCGAGTGAAAAGCGCGCAATAATTCATTCTCTCCCATGTCAGCCATCCACCCTTTTCAGGGCGTATTCTATTCTTTCCTGCTAGAATCAGTGATCAATTTAATCTATCCATCTATTTGTGTGAATAATAAGTTTTTCTCGGGGCGCCATAGGCGCGTTCTCCAGGAGGGGGGGGGGGGGGGGGAAAAAGCGAGGGGAGTGCTCGCAGTGCTTTTTCCTTTTTCTCTTTTGATCCTCCGATTTTTGTTTATGATTCCTCTATTTCGAAAAGTAGTCTGCCAGTAACTAGAAATTCTTCCCAACTTGAAGAAGGGTCGCAATCCTATTTAAAGGATCTTTTTATAGAAACGGAATTAATACTTCGGATCCTACGCGTATCAGTGTCGGCTACAACAGTAATGCCGGTGGGAATACGATTAATGGTGAGACCGTGCATAAAAGCATATTTTTGGAAAGTCAGGAAGAAAGTCCGGAAAGAAATCCTTGAATCATCCCCGACCGCAAACGAAGGCGATATGGATATGGATGAGAACGCGTCCAGAAACATTCTCGGCAACGTGAGGAGAACAAGAACGATCATAAGTGGATAATTCCCGAGAAATGCGCGAGCGCGCCAGTGCCCACGGGAGCGAATCAGAACTCCGACAACAACACAGCAAGTACACTCAGTGCCTTTCGTTGAGCTAATAGCGCAAATACTAACTCCATGTTACGATATGGTCTGCGTGATCTTGGCTCGTACGAAGTGTACGTATATTCAAACAATAGAGAAAATGTATTACGTACTACTCTCATCAGTAGCATTATTGCAAAATCCGATATTCCTGATATCCAAGAAATCAAGAAGATCGGCAGGGACAAATTCTCATCGACGTTAATTCGACCGCGGAGGCTAACAGACTCGTAGAAAACTCACTCTTTATTCAACATATCTTCCACTTTTATCCCTGCTTTTAAGATATTAAGGACGAGCATCATCATCCAGGATGTCCCGCAACAGATTGATATGGGCATGCTAAGGAACACTTGGAATCGCCGAGGGAAAATATCTTGAATATGCAAAGGTTAAAGAGAAGGTAAAGTAGAATACATTCCTTCCAGAACAATCCTCAAATGCGAAAGAGAAGGTAAAGTAGAATACATTCCTTCCAGAACAATCCGAATTAAATTTGCGGGTTAAATCCTTCCCCAAGAAGTATACATTTAAAGTTAGATATGAAGTCTGTCCCTTCATTCTTCGACCTCGCGTTTGCTACCTGCATTGTGTAGGACATGTTAACTCGTGTAAAAGTACACCGAAGTGCTTGTATTGTAGCGAAAATAGACATAGTGAGATGAATAGTAATTGCCGTCTTCAAGAGGATCCCCCCCCAAGTGTATCAACTGCCAGGGTGAACACTGGGCTACAGCAAGCATCCCGTTATTCACATGACGGCGATCGAAAATATCTCAATTGCCGATGCCAGGAGAATAATTAATAGCAGCATTCCTAGTTCCAGCTTGCCTGGTTCACCTGATGCACCTCATAATCCTGATTATAATAACTAAATTTCTTTATCTTCTGAGAAGGAAGTCTTCCAGAGAGGGGCACTCCTTTGAAATAGATTTGATCTTTTAGATAAGGAGGCCCGAGATACCAGTTTTATGCCAATCTAGTAAAGTCTCTCCCCTCGCCCCCCTTCCCCTGGTAAGCAGGTTTAATAGAATTAGTGAGGATACAACATATCAACAACGTCCAGCCCGACATCTCACATTAAGGAAGTAAATCTCGACAAAGAAGCGTACCGTGATGCGCTATATGAATTCAACTACAGAGTGCAACCCTCTTTTTTTAGCAATGGGCTACCAAAGCATCCCTCCCTCTCAGCGAGATTCTCAAAGAACAAATAACAAAAATGACAATAGCCTTACGGATCTTCTCTTTGTGCTCTCTGACTTGCTCGCGCATTTTCAAAATAATGATTTTATCCAGTTCTCTGGGCGTAATTATGGGTTTAGTCAAAAACTTATGTAATATCTTTTAGTCTCTGCTTCCCCCTCGTGGAGGAGACGATAACTTCCAGAGGCCTCCTTTAAATAACCCCGCTCCATTTTACACTCAACAATATAATAATTTTTCTGATATGCGCAGCTACGCTTATGACAATGATTATGGTTGCGGTTTTCAGAATTGAATCATTCCACCAAATTAACAGTGACTCTCGCGCGTTGGCGGGGGGAGATCCTCCTTGATCCGTTTCTCTTCTGGGACAGAGGTTATTCCGGCAGCATCGCCCTCTCATCCCGGCAGGGGCCCTTCCTCGGGAGGGGGAGGAGAGGAGGGTCCGCCGATGGCTTGCGTGTATCTCTCAGCAAGTCATCGAATCGAATAAGAGCTTTTTAGTAGAATTGTTGTGGCACTATCTTCCTTTGCTACTAGCCATTGTTAGAGAATATAATGTACTCTGCTTGCAGGAATCCCTGCTAAAGCAATCTAGTAACCTCAAGGGCTTTAAGATTCTTAGAAAAAATATCGCAAATATCGCATAAGCCGGCGATAGGGGCATTTGCATATTTGTACGAGAGAATTTGGCCTATGATACAATTAGCGGAATGAGACATTTAGTGAGATTGAACATCCATCAGTGGAATACCTAGTCATTAAGTTGTCCTCCTCGGAGGAACCAATCATGATAGTCAATTTATATAGACATCCGGGGCAAAATATTCCTTCTTCATTTTATCAGAGTTTATAAGCTGAATAATTATAAGCATTATCTTGTTTTGGGGGACTTGAATGCTCATCATATGACCTGTAAAAGAGTGTCTGCTTCGGGCAAGAGGCTATGATGGCCATCGAAGATTCCGATTTGGTTGTTTTTAAATACTCCCACGTATCTGCATTCCTCGACTTCACCCACCTCAGTTATCGATCTGGCTTTATCGTTTATAATTGGTCACTATGTGTGACTCTTACGTTAACAAGGAAACTCATGGCAGTGACCATTTTCCGGTGGTTTGTTTTAAATCCAATTTTTGTTACAAGCTTTCCTTAAGAAAAGAGGAATTCGATGAACTATCGTCGCCTGCTGGCTTCGACTACGGCATTTCCTCCAGAAGAGAAGACCGATCCGATCGGATACAACATCCTTGTGCAATCTATACTCGATATTGCCAGAAGTCTCGTATCGGAAGGCAAAAGCTTTCCGCGCAACAGCGTGGGTAAAAATTTGGACATCCCGCCTTGATAAAACAAGGAATGCGCCAGGGCGGTGGAGGATAGAGTACGATCTGTACGAAGGTTCATCTTACACCGCAACAGAAATAATTTCATAGAGTTTCGAAAAGCCAAAGTATCATACATCTAGCAGCACAAAAACATAATGGATGGCGTGATTTGGTTGACGGCTTTATCACCACGAGCTAGAAACAGTCTCTTATCTTTCGCAGAAACACTACACTAAATTATCAATTGTTGCAGGATCTCAGACAGACTTCACTAGATTCGGTTTATAAACTCTGTCCACCGTCATGTTATTATGATCGTATCAAGATTATGAAGACTATGAAACAGGAAGATCGCACGAACCCCCTCAGTTGGCTGAGCAGTCCTTAGACCTCTAAAGAGCTAAGAAATGCTCTGAAATCTGTTAAGAAATGTTCGATTCCGGGATTGGATCAGATTAATTTCTCCATGATCGTTAATCTTCCTTCCGAAATTCTGGACACGCTTGTTAGATGTCTACAATGAAATCCTTGATAAGGGGTTTTTTCCAGAATCCTGAAAAAATTCGTTGGTAATATTGATTGCCAAAGCAGGCGGTTAGACCTATATCCTTCATGTCTTGTTTATGCAAATTCATGAAACGAATGCTACACTACAGACTAAGTTGGTTTATCGAGCTCGACTTATTCTTCCTCCAACATAATCAGGCTTTAGGTCTGTGATGACAATCTAGCTGTTCTTATCACTGCAATTAGGACGGGCTTTCTTAATCGGACTCCCACAATAGCGATTTTTCTGATATTGTGGAGGCGTTTGATAATGTCGATCCTCACATTCTTATGACTGACCTTTTCGAGATAGACATTTCTGCCTTTCTCAGGAAGTTTGTTGAGAATTTAATCAGCAATAGGCAATTAAGTTTTGTTATTGACGAAGAGTTACACGGCCTGTATACTTCGCTTAAAGGAATATCTGAGGAGTCCATCTTGAGTTCTCTTCTTTTTGATATATACTTAAGGACTTTAAAGCAGCATCTCCTAACATCCGTCTATTGCAATATGCGGATGACGTTATCCTCTATTCTACATAACGAAATTTAGATGGCGCTATTGCTTCCATCCTGATTTCCCTTGACAGTGCAATTAGATATCTAAAATATAGGAACCTAGAGGTGTCCTCATATAAATCTAGCTGGATTATTTTTTGCAAGGCCATCCTGTGAAAATCGCCGCTAGCCTGTCCATCAGCGGAGCACCGATATCTAAGACTTATTCGTTTTCTGGGCGTCATCTTGGATCACAAACTTAATGGAAAACATCATCTCCGCTACTTAATAGACAAAGGCAGAAGAATTTGCGGTATTACTTCGGTGCTTTCAGGTATTAAGTGGGGATCTCATCCCGGACTTCTTTTAATTATCTACAGGTCCACCTTTCGAAGCGCCATAGAATACAACTGTTAATTCTTTTCGTGGGGTCCTTCTACGGCGGACTTCCTCAAACTGCAGCGTCTCCAGTACAGGATAATTAGAAAAGCGATAGGATATCGTTCCTCGACATTTACGCTTAGTGAGAAAAAAGAATTCAAAATGAATATTAGATTTAATCTAATTGCTTCTAAATTTGTTTATAAGGCCATGGCAAACAAATTCAACTTGGCGTATGTAGCGCTGCAGGAGCTTGAATTACCGCCATTAGAAAGAATCTCAAGACAGCCATTCAAGACTCCAGACTCTTCAAGCACTACGTCACTAATCGCCACGCAAATTATCCATCGCTCTACCTATCCCTCTGCCTTCTGACATATTTATGGGGTATATGCCCAGGAAATAACATACGTTAAGGACATGTTCGGATGCGATCAAAAGGGTAACAGCAATTTAATTGTGGCGGACTTCCTACACAAATCCTCTCAGAACACATGCAGAACGCCATGTCTTTCTATACAGATGACTCAAAGAATGCTGTCGGAATCGGGGTTTTTTCTCCCGAGATGCCTGGCACCATCAGTCACAGACTCCCCGCAGAAATCCATTTTCTCAGCGGAACTCTGGGGAGCTCCATATTCCAGATCATTCCTGCTGCTATAGACCTTGGATAGTAGCGTTGTGTTATCTTTTCGGACTCCAGGATGCTCTTGATTCTATTCAGAACACGGGGAAAGCTCACCGCAACTACATCTATTTTATCAAGCAGACTTATTATGAGGCTATTAGTAAAGGCAAAGAGATCATCCTTTTGAGTTTCCGGTATCCCGGGGAACGAAAGCTGCGAATTCAGTGGCCAAGCAGGCAGTGCTGGATGAGTATTCACCGATGTTTCGTGTGCCTTAGATTTCTTGACCGAGTCGAAGAGTTGCGTCTATGCTCAGTTCGAGGAATACATGAAAACGCTTTCCGCTTTCAAGGGTGCAATATATTATGAGCGGTACCACATAACATCCAGAAGAACCTGATTTCACGAAGTCTCTTTCAGCAGAGAGGCAATTGTGCTTATGAATCGCCTCAGGTCCAATCATATCAATCTTAATGAGAACCTCTGTTAACATAATTGATTCATTCCTGCGGGAACTCTTGCCAGAGCATTAATCATTATATTTCATTGTGAAAAATACAGTTCAAATTTTAAGCAAATACGGGAATTTTGCAGCTAAAAAATTTCTCTTAGCACCCCACAAAATCTCCTTTCCTCTCCTCTCCCACTCCTAAACTATGTCACTTACTCTTGACCTTTATGAAGGCCAATGACCTATTTTTTTAAATATATTATACTCCTCTTCTTCCTCCCGGCGCGCGATCACCGCTAAGTGGCAGGCATCCGGCTCGAGGGGAGTGGCAGCCATTTTAACCAATTTGAATTCGCACAAGCTCGAAATCCCCAGAGCTCGCAGATCTCAATGTTTAGTTCAACTTGTTAGCCTGGCCACAAAAAGGATAAAAAGAAGAAGTTGTTTGCTGTTATTATATGGGGAATGATTTTGATGAAACTGTTCTAAAATTAATTATTTTATAGATTCTGCATATGGCAAATTCAATCAATTTAAATGATATTACGTTCGATATGGTTGTATGTATTATAATTTGGGATTGTAACGGGAATTGGGGATAACAGCGGGACGGCATTCACAAATAAATAAAATTGTGATCCTACAATTGTATATTATAGCTGATGCAGTATATCTTTTTAAAAATGTTAAAGAATCTATTAAATAATAAATGTGTTACAATTCCTGATATACTGCAGGAAAAATATAAATTGCCTACAAATATAGTACATGCCAATCATCTTGAAGAATTACTTAATGAGCAAAAAGATTTAGACTTTTTGTTCATCAAAATTATATAAATCTGACATAAATTCTAAAAATTAATATCTAAAAATGCAAGTAAATGTTGCAATAAACGTTTAATTGATGTTAGTAGTACCTTATTTTTCGCAGATGAGAATAACAATCCTCATTATTTGACAACAGCATAGTTTATAAAGACAATAACTAAATAGTTTAAATTAATAACTTCGATTTTTCTGTAGCTCTAGGAAAATTACGCATAGAAGAGTTCAATGAAAATATTTCTTTCTGATATGAATTTATTGATCTTTTTAAAGATTTGGTAATGAGGAAGACTTCAAACCTGTACAGAAGGGAATGATTATTATTGAAAAATTACATCCATTTTAGAGCTTATTTCTTAGGTATTATTAGATATAATTATCTCTTAGAAGAGAAAGGAATTCGTTTGAATTCGTTTTAATCGGCCATGTGACTCAAGCTTGTGCAGAAAATTTCTTTTCTATAATCAAAACTGAAAACCCTGTTCTTAACGCATTACAGTTTAAAAATAATTAAAAACTAATTTCTGTTTCTGTATATGGGAGTACAAATTAGTTCGGTCCGTTTCCCTAAAAATGGCTCCAGCTGTTGTGAATGATTCATAGTGATAGCTGATTTTGGAGGTTTCAGAGAAGTTAAACATCTGCTAATAATATTCAGTTTATATCGCTTTAAGTTTCACACAAAAACCTTGATTTTTACTGTATTTGAAATGTCGAATTTTGTGTTAACCAAGCAGCATTTGCGGGAGGTTTTGATTTTCTGTTTTAATTGGAAGAAAAGTGCGGCTGAAGCCTATCGAATGCTTGTCGAAGTTTATGGTGACACTGCTCCAACTAATAAATCATGTAGGGAATGGTTTCGATGTTTTAAGGATGGAGATTTCAGCGTTGAAGACAAGTCTCGCTCTGGACAGCCAAAAAAATTCGAAGACAAAAAATTAGAGACATTACTCGAAGAAGATCAGAGTCAAACGCAAGAGGAGCTTGCAGAATTGGGGGTAACTCAACAAGCCGTTTCTGTACGATTGAG
>Ga0157362_1001234_pt1 | contig 10534 bp, 5 predicted proteins | sample AttlaeALBM3_FD_111480 | JGI IMG/M metagenome (GOLD analysis project Ga0157362, IMG submission 111480) | Fungus gardens microbial communities from leaf cutter ant in Ribeirão Preto, State of São Paulo, Brazil - Atta laevigata ALBM3 | ecosystem: Host-associated > Fungi > Mycelium > Unclassified ... | reverse complement strand
TTGCTTCTGTTGTCTTCGTTTTGGATTCGCGGTCTGATTAACGCACACCCAGTGAGTAACAGGTGGTAAATAATTCACGAAGGGGAACGCATGGTGAAAGGTTTCGCGGTGTGCTTTCAAAGACTCCACGCATCGAATGCGTAGCGTTTAAAACTTTTAAACGTCGCTTTCTCGGTTCGGCTGGCAGTCGTCGGTCGTCGGCGTTATTCATTATTCACGGATCTCGCGCGCTATATGAGGCGCAGCGCGGCGCAGAGCGGCTCAGCGCCGTGCCGCGCCGCGAGAAATTAATTCGCCGACAACTTACATCGAGAGGTACGCGTGTGCATCCGCCGATAATCCGACAATTATTATTTATGATTCCGTGTGCTTGGTACCGCGACGTAAAAGGCTGAATGTGTCTTGGATTGCCGGCTTGGTACGCCGGGAGCTGACATGTGCGGCGCCCACGCGCGTTTCCCTGCTTGATTCTCATGTCCTTTACAGACATTATCATAGCCGGAGTCTTGCCAATAACGCGTGCAAACGTCGGCATTGTCGTCCGATATCAAATATTGTTATGTCCGCCCATAAATACGCTCCTCCTTCGGCAACGATTTGTTTCCCTCGGAAGATCTCGCGTTACTCGCACCGCAGATCGACTTTTTGCATGCAATCGATCTTCCGCATGATTTCCCAAGTATCGCATGTTGATTTTATAAACGTTTCCTGAGCAGTTATAAAACATTAAATAGATACATTTAGAAAACATAGGTATATATAAGACGTACATGGATGTTCTATCTCTTTGGGTTCTTTCATAGATCACTTAGAAACTACAGTTAGGTCGAAAACAACATATCTCTCTATACGATTTGCCTGATAATGCGATTATATAAAACGTTTTTATATTTTTGAATATAGCTGCTTGTTCGAAAATGAATGAAGCACTTTCATTAATTTGCTGCACGTTTATGATTCTATTTTATAAACTCTCTGAAGATCTATGAATTCACAACAAACTGTATATCTTTCTACAAACATATAGTTGTCATTCATAAAATACATTAATATTTTTAATATAATAATTTTCTCCCTTCAATACAGCTGGAAATTGATTGAGCTAATGAATAAAATATAAATGCACCTTTGTCACATTAACAAACACATTAATTCACTAGTGATAATTTACGACATCCTCATCAAACATATTCTTCGCTACGGTTAATAGAGAACTCTTTAATAGGCAGTTAAAATCTATCTTGTACCTTTTTTACGTGTAACTCTGTCTCGGCTGAGATTTGTGGATGTTCCAACGTGTTAGAATGAATTATGTACACGCCGTGTCGAAGGATTCTATTTTTCTACAAAAGTAAATTAATGGCTCTTTAATTCACTAGCGACCTTACGCATAAACCGACATTTGAGAGACAGCGCGAGACGATCGTAGTCAATCCGTGTAAATCGGTTCTAATCGCGCGGCAGCTTCTTGGAAGTGGAAACCTACAGGCTCGGATCGGACACGTTTGGAAGTAACAGTGCATACTTTTTTTTATGTGAGGCATTTTACAATATCCTCCTAATAATTTTCACGCAAATGTCCTTTTTTTTCTACTTCGATGTGTTATCTCAACGGGAAATTAAAATCCACCTTTTCGAATCGATTAACATGAAAACAATCTTCCTTAATTGAGGAGTCAAATGGCAGCTAAGTAATAAGACGATTATTGTAGAGAAACATTTCGAATTTCATGATTCATCACATCTCGCGGAGACTTCGCAACCAATCGCGATCATTAATCTTCGGGATCTGTTGTCTCATTTACTCAGAAGCGCGCTTGTATAAAGCGCATCAACGGTCTTATCAGCTAATAGGGCTATTTTTCTTGACTTTTTTAGCTGAAACGGAATAAAACTCGTACGGTTATTTTTACAATCTGCGATTGTAATGACTCAAAATCGTCAAAAAGGATCAATTATTATTATCATAATAAGAATGTTACAAATATCTATTCTTTCTCGCTATTTTCGAGGAACGTGGCTAAGATGTTCACGTTCACGAAGAATTAGAGGGGCATCGAATGCTGGCGAGAAGTAATTTATTATCATCCCGCAAAAACTGTCGAGAAACTGTTACGTAATCAGTACACAGTTCCGTCACTGTTACATCAAGATCGGTCGTTTCGATTGGAATTGAGTAACGAGACAGTGTTTAGATTTGACCAAGCGAAACTAACTTCCACCTCGTAGTTTTTTACTTGCTTTTCCGGCCCGATGAGCCCGACAATTGGGGCCGATAACGTTCGCGGGGATATCGCGAGAGGAGGAAAATTGGCATTTTGGATTTGCCAAAGACTTCAATGCAAGGATTGCGCGATCGCGCGAAGAGCGACTTTTCGCCAAGGGATTTCCTTTTTTTGACGTATTTTCGCAGAATTTTAGATCACTCCGACCGTTTAGATGCACGAACATATCTTGGCGTGGCATGCGATATGCTCGATAGTTTTCTCTATGCGAGCACTGTGATTTAGTTAAATAGCAACTCGCTTCGGACGTTTCCTTATGAAACTAAAGTGTAAAGCAAGCCGCTGGAATCTCGATCCGCGCTCTCACCGTAACGGACAACCCCGTTGAATTCCGTGTAACTCATATAAGTGAAGCTGATTATATAAAAAGGATGATCACTATGTCATTTCTTCCAATATCGTGAATTTTTGAAAAATTATTTTTACGCGATCAGATTAAAAAAAAATTATTTTTATTTTTTATATAGATCGATTTTGAGATTAAAATTTGAATAAGTGATTGTATATTGCAAATGAAGAAAATATTTGTGATGGCGAACAGAATTAATTAATAATTCAGTGCATCGTATATTGCGATTTTTAACTGTCTCCTCGAGATTTTAATAACTCGTGCACGCGCCTCGCTTTTGCTCTCGTTTAATTTATTGCTCTCATTTCGTTATATCTCATTTTGATTTTATTGAGATTTCACTTGTCGATTCAATAATGGATGGAATTTACATGGTTCCATAATTGAAAGTTAATTCTTTTAACCCATTTTTTTTCTTATAATATTGAATAAACTTGTACTATTTATAATAATAACTTCAGACAATTTTTTTTGCGATGAAGTAACAATATTTAATTGCCGCGATATAAAAAAGAAAAGCGAGAAATTTGAAGCTGTTACTACATTCCATTAATAGTGAGTGCAATTATTTCATAAAATATATTTCCGAGTATATAAATATTTTATTCATTTTTGCATAAATTCTTATAGTACCATAGAGATGGATATGTAAATATCCAGAGGTAATAGATATTTGCCTAGTTTTGCTTATAACATAGTTTCACATTTGATAAAAAGTCAGACACGATAAAAATCGTGATTGTGAAAGTATTAGTACAACCTGCGGCTACATATAAGAGTCAGGTGCAACATCAAGATTCGTCGCAAACGGTATACGAGCCTTTCTCATGAATTCCGCAGCATCTTTCCACTGCATTTGGCCTTTCGTCAGGAAATCGTGGATTAGAATGAAGAGGTAAAAAGGAAGAAACGTGGGGAAAGACAGGACGATGAAGGGGATTCTGGCGTAACAGAGATATCAAACAATTGGTTCCGCCATTAAATACGATCATCATCAGGCACAATTTTCTCAGTTCTGTTAGCTACGCTGAAAATGGTTTCTACCCGCTGGCGGATATCCGAGTTTGCGAAACTGGCCGTTAGTGCTGATGGAAAGCGAACGCGGTGACTACAAAGTTGTTCGCTGTTTTATTCCACAACTCTTGCTGATTGGCGCTATTAACAGTTTCAACAGCATCGGATTTTCGTTACCAAAATAAAGGAACAATAGTAATTTACGGATAATTTGATTTAGTTTTTATTAGATCTTTAATATTTGTTTATCTAGCTAAATTACTTTATAAAGTTTCTTTCTCTCCCTCTTTTTTAAAATATTGAGATTTATTTAAATAATTTTAACAGTTGTAATTTATAAATGCGATTAAATAAATTGCTGAACATTGAAACAAAAGATTTATTTTTGATAAAATATTTTTAGTATAAATCTTTTATTTGTTAATTCAAATTGCTAATTTATCTCAACAAATTTATATAGTTGAAGATTTCGAAAATAAATTACTCTGAACTTTCAATATATTGTATAACAACTATCTAATAAGATTAAATTATTATATTAGAAAAAGAAGTTTTTTTCAATATTACTATAAAAATAATAATATTGATCTTCTTATGCACTTTGGTAAGTGCTAAAATATACCAAAATAATGATAATAATTATCGATAACATATAATTCGCGTGATGAAGTGTTATACTGTTATTACGGTAACGTGACATTAGCTTGCGCAAGATTCGAATTTTGTTTTAAGCATTTCACGAACGATCGATCCGGTTTGCAATTGAGAAAATAAAATTTCATCTTTAACGAGCAATTGTGATTTAAAAGGAGTGAAATCGAACCGCAAATGAGAAAACGAGAAGCGCGACAGTGCAGAAAATAAATGGGGAACGCCCGTGAGTGATGGCACATGAAGACCGAATGAACGTAATTTAATTGGACGCTCTAGAAAGTGCATTCCTAATTAATCGATTAGCACATTATTAGTTCTCGCATTGAACGATGGCAAATCAGGAAGCGCATAATTAAACATTTAATTTAATATTACGCTTCAGCTTGCCAATCACTTTCCATAATGATTACTAATGAGAAAAGATTTTCTCGATTAACATAAACTCTTCTGATGGTTTATATACAGGATTCGTTAATACGTTCTCTCTATTCAAAAAGGTATTATATATATATATATATATATATATATATATATATATATAGTATATGTTTTTATTTAAATGAATTACTAAAAAATTCGTTAACATTTATCAAATCTGAACATTTTATACATTTACAGCTTTATTTTGTATATTTAATATTGCGATATTTATTTGCAAAATAAAACAATGAATTATTCTCGGTTTCTAATAATATTTCTAATTTTCCAGGATAATTATCGCATTTTCAAATCGCGAAGTCAAATCGTTACGCCGAAACGGACATCAGTCGCATTTTTTTGCTGGGCGTACAAGGAAAGCAGAGGAATCTTCTCGATCGCTTCAAATCGCCAACAGTATTACACGAGCTCTTTCATATTGCGCATAAATATATACAGCGATCGGCCACGAAATCAGGAATAGATTTTCATGAATTTTCCTCCGGGGCCGGTTATTGCCCAGTCGTTGGCCTGATTCCCTTTCTTTAAACTCCCTTCCACTTCCATCTCTCTTTGCCTGATCATGCCTTCTATCCTCTTCCGCGATCGTTCCATTCCTCTTTATCGTCTTCTTCGTAACGCATCTATCTCATCTTCTCTCCACGCTCGATCGTCTGCAGATCCGCCGATCTCATACCATCGATCGTACCGCCCAACTTCTACGCGGCATCTCCGACCGTTTGCTCATGAAATATTCACGCTGTACGACGAAATCATCGTTTGTTAGTCAACACCATCTCTCCTCTTTCTTCTCCTTCTCTCTCCTTCTGTCTCACAAGAGCACGAGAGTCTTACATTATTGGACATTGTCAGCCTCGTGGCCCATTTCTTTCCGCGCTTCGGCGACCTCTTAGTTATCGTCACATTTCTTTTATCGCGATATATTTACGAAGAGAAAATATATAACATTTCAAGTACATATAAAATATTTGTATATATAGAATACCTTCAATTTATCGCAAAAATGATTAGAAGTCTCTCTCTTTCATGTTTGCAAAAAACAATAATTTGATAAAGATAGTAAAAAGCGCCAAAAAAAAACTGACAAGAATATATAAAAATAATTTTAGGCGATAATAAATAATGGAATAATTGTTTTTAATTATAATTAAAGTTTTAGTGGAAAATTGTTAGTGAAACTGAGATGCATAAAATGATTTAAAAATTAGTAAAATTTGTTAAATGAAACATTTGTTTTTGTATGTTTGAATTTGTATGTTTAATAACACTTAAGTTCTGTATTGTACTCGAAAGAATATCTGGATTAAATGCTCGGTATGTTAAAATTACTATTGAATATATATTTGATTTTTATTTACATTTGTATTTAAATTCATATGAATTTATATTTTTTTCGAAAACTTAAATATAGAAAAATGTTGATTACAGTTTCATTGCAAAATTTAAAATAGATCTTTTTATTATTCTTTGTGTCGCAAAAGGTATTATTATGTTATTAATGCAATCGTCCATGATTTTTCGAAGAATTTGCTAAAAGTCTTTATAGTAGCTTCCGTAAAATACTAGTTATGACACGCTTAGAAACGGTTAAATCAATGCCTAAATTGATGCCCTTACAGCTTTGGAACTGGAAATGATACTCGAATATCACAAGGTCGTCGCCACCTAATGATACACGAAACGAAAATTGGTGAAAGGATGCGTGGGATAATACGAGCCTTTCCGAAGGGTGCCGTGACGTTCACGAAGATTTTCTGCACTTTTAATGAGTAGGTAGATCGTTAATAGACCGCATCGATCGTGAGAACATTTTCGTTTTTAGCCTGATAAATCGGTGATCTCGCAACGTCCACATCATTCCTATACGTCCGTTGATGGATAAGCAAATGAAATGAGTTACAGTATCTTAAGATGATAGATACATTTTTGCGATAAGATGATTACAAATTTTCTTTTGCATTCTCAGGTTTGTACTTTAACTCATGAAGTTTATCGCTCGTGTTTAAGATTGTATAAAAAGATTACTAATGAGCAAGCAACCGAAATTGTAGCACATACGACGATACCCTCTTCAATTTGTCAGATGACTGACTACTTTAAGATGCTGGTTTCGATTTCAATTCATGATTATATTCGCATGTAACAATGCGAAGGCAGAAGGCTCGTCTCGCAATGACGAGCAAGAAGTAACAAGTGTGCGCAACCTTCAGTGATGATGGAGGGCTGATTAAGCAAATCAGAAACATATGTATCTGATGCACATGCGATCGATTCTCCTCACCATTACTCAATCAAATTTTGAATTTCAGCCTCAATCTATTTTAATTTTTATTTTTTTGCAAAAATTTATATATAAATCTTTTTTATTTAAATAATAGATATATCTTTGATTAATCTATTGTATATAATTGTATATTATTCTATCTTTTATTCTATCTTATATTTATTATAATTGTATATTATTCTATCTTTTTATTTTATTTTATATTTATAATTTTTGCTTTAAATCCTGTATACCAATTTTTTATTGGAAAATTTATCCTCTCTAAATCTGAATCAGTGGATAATCATTGATATCAGTGCCAAGTGTGCCACTATAATCAGTGAATTAAATGTGCGATACCTAACCTAGCTAATTTTTATTATGTAATCTAATTAATCTTGTTTTAATGCTTAAATTCAATGAATATGATACTGGAAGATTGAAATTAATGTGCAAATATTTTATATAATGCTCAAACATTCTTCCTTTTTTAACTGAACTTCACTGATTATCAATACAAAGTAGCCACTGGGTAATTAGTGACTATCCACTGATTCAGATTTAGAGAGTTGCATTACTTAAAAGTACAAATATTTTTAATTTATTCAAAATGAAATATTAGCATATATATCAAATTATTGCAGCACATCGTCTACTGACAATTAATTCATTTTTATGACATTTGATCATAATTGGCGGATATAGCACAAATTATCACTGAAACATTAAATTAATTCCAGCATTAATTAAAATTAATTTTGACACAAATTGTATTTCTACGCAATTTAATTGCGCAAGATTGAATTAGATATTATATTTGATGGTATTACTAAATGTTTATTTAGTTGTATGATACGTTTAAGATATTTGATTAAGTAAGATAGCAAGGCAGAGGCTGCGGCTGAATCGCGAGATAAAATAAGAGGGTCGGCGTGTGTGGGATAAGTGGCGTGCATACATACGCACGTCGAATAATAAAACCCGTAGGTACTGCTCGGCCCTTTTTTACATCTCCGTTTACCACTTTACGCACCGCATGATGTTATCGTCGTTCTTACATCACGAATGTAGGCTGTGGCCTCAAATTTAAGCGTCCATCTCGAGGCGCTACAATTATCTTTCCATGCCGGCAAGGTCGCCGCATTGTCCACTCGAAGATACAGTCGATGCAGTTTCACAAGGCTAACATCGTGTCCGTTCACTACAATTAAATAATGAACGTACGCTTTTTGTGATATTGTTACAATATACCTCGCGTAAAATTGGATGAGGAATTCATTGCAATAAGGCACGTTTCGTTTGTGCTTTTGTGAGTTAAGAAGATCACCGGCACGACTTGGTTTATAATTTTCAATTTTTTTTTGCGGGACTGGCTTATAATGCAGTTTGTTTAAATGCGATGCACTTCGTCCTTTCAGATATAAATGAAGATCGGAGTAAAAAAAAAAATCACACATTCGTAATAATATTCAATGATTGCAGCCTGAATGTAAAAGCATGTTTTCATCAGCGTGTTTTCATCTATCGCTGAACGATCTTTCGATGGGATGCGATGCAACACGCACCTGCAACGAATTTCTCGCGTATGTATATCTTTTACGCAAATCAGTCTATGAATTTTTATTTTCGTTGCGAACGATTCGTAATTCGCAAAATCATCACTGATAGATACAAAAACTTCAAAAGAGTTCTATTTTTAATCTTCGAGAGCGTTGAAAAAAATCGTTACGTAATTGAAATCGTTACTTAAATCATTAAAGCATAAACGTTCTTTATGATTATTTTATAGACATTTTGACACGAGCTGTGATATTTTTTAGAGATTATACACACATAATTTTTTTACTAGTTAGCATATTTTCCTACGAATAAATATATTATGAAATAACATTAAAGTTCTCGGATTTATCAATACACGATAGATATTATTGATGAGATACAGATATCTATTACATATATAAAACAATTTATCCTGCTTATTACGAAATTTCTTATTACACGCTGTCACTCAATGTGAATCGTAAATTTTGTTTAATCGGAGTTTCTCGGTCCATGGATTGTTTGTAGTACGAGATAAAGTTTCTAAACGGCAATGAAATTTAACAATGGCATTGCGGTACTGCTCGAATTTAATTTAAAGGCAGCAAGTCCATTGTACGCGCGAGAATGTATAAATAGACTTGGCATGGCATGTGAGCCCACGCATCAGCTTTATGCCACCGAAGAGATCTCGTCTTCGTCACAAAACGAATTTACATTTTATGGCCATAGGCACAAAAAGACGATTGAAATTATTTTAATTTTCCTCTCCTAACGGCTTTTTGTATAAGCTCGTTCTTTGACGGAGTATCATTTGTGAATTCGTTAAATCGTTACATCGTAAAAAAATTGCGTTCACTCCAATAATTTTTTCGCCTATGTGCGATTGACTATTGATATTTATAAAAATCTAATATTGCAATTTCTCTCTCTCTCTCTCTCTCTCTTTTCAAATTTCAAATATATTTTTAATTTTTTTATCGAATTGAAGAATCATTTATCATAAAAATATATAAACAATAAAACAGAATTTTTAATTGAAATCTCACCTCGAGAAAGAGAGCTTTATAAAATATATTGAAACATAATAAAAAAAGGGGAATATTGAACAAAATTGAAAAATGAAGAACAAAAAACAAGAGATAAAATTGTTAACAATATTAATACTATAAATTTTTCATTACATTCTCTTCTAGAATTCGGGAATGAATAAATTCATAAAATAGGATAAGATCATATATTATTTTATATAAATATTTAAAACAACATAATTTAATTACACATGAAATATTATTCTGCAATGCATGAAAATTATTTAATATAAAGACAATGTGTACGCAGATTATGGAAGATACTAGTAAGATTACTGCGATAGAGGTACTTAATGGCCGGTACTCGGTGACGGTAATGTCGTTCGGGGCCCGTTTTATTGCCGTTTGCGCCAGTCCAGGATCGAGGTGAGGACATTGTTCGAACGTCTGGGAGTCTCTCATGATTGTCGTGCTCTCTATTCTCGTAATAGCCGGCGTATTCAAATACCGGCATGTCGCTTGTATACATTTGCCAGGATTGTTGAGCAACGAAAAGGAGAAAAAAAGAGGTAGAATCCCGATGTCGTTCGCGTAATATCCCTTGACACTGTCATGTTCCGTTCGGTTTTGCAAGGATGGAATTGAAAAGAAAAACGGAGTAGATGGAGTCTCATCATATACGACTTTGTATTAAACCGTATCTAACTCGATATATTTGGTTCTATTCGACTTTACGTTTAATCACATGTTTTAAGCTCGTTTTTTCATGTATAAAATAATACATATAAAAGAATGATTTTGCTAAAATTTTTAAAAATTTAGTTAAATACAGATCTGAAAATAATTTTTTTGAACCATCAAAATAATTTTCTAAGAATTTTTTTCAAGTATATGAAATAATATTGTAAAAAATTTTGATATTCTAACAGAGTTTAAGCGTCCTAACATAAAATTATTTTAA